>Ga0102944_1000429_pt1 | contig 32839 bp, 18 predicted proteins | sample SalPonD_shore_MG_FD_78172 | JGI IMG/M metagenome (GOLD analysis project Ga0102944, IMG submission 78172) | Salt pond soil microbial communities from South San Francisco under conditions of wetland restoration - Salt Pond MetaG... | ecosystem: Environmental > Aquatic > Marine > Intertidal zone >... | reverse complement strand
CCCAATTGGCTTCAGAGGACAAGCTGGATCCGGTCATTGGCAGAGAACAAGAAATTGAACGAGTCGCGCAGATTCTGTCCAGACGGAAGAAAAACAATCCGGTTCTCATCGGTGAGCCGGGCGTCGGGAAAACGGCTATTGTGGAAGGACTTGCAACACGAATCGTCGAACATCATGTGTCCCGTGTCCTGTATAATAAGCGCCTGATTTCCCTGGACCTGGCAGCCATTGTCGCCGGTACGAAATATCGGGGGCAGTTTGAGGAACGGATGAAGGCCATCATGTCAGAATTGCAGGAGTCGAAGGGCGAGATTATTCTGTTCATAGATGAGCTCCACACAATCGTGGGTGCTGGTGGAGCGTCCGGATCTCTGGATGCGTCGAATATGTTTAAGCCGGCCTTAGCCCGCGGAGAAATCCAGTGTATTGGAGCGACTACGATGGATGAATATCGCAAGCACATTGAAAAGGATGGTGCGCTGGAACGCCGGTTCCAGAAGATAATTGTTCATCCGCCTTCCGTTGCCGAAACCGTGGAGATATTGCATGGCTTAAAGGATCGGTACGAAGAACATCATGGTGTTCGGTATACCATGGAAGCCATTCGGGATGCCGTGAATCTGAGTAACCGTTACATTACCGATAAATTCTTGCCGGACAAGGCGATCGATGTCATGGACGAAGCCGGTTCGCGCATTCATTTGAAGAATATCGTTGTACCGGATGAAATCCTTGACCTGGAGGACCAGATCGCCGATATCCAGGGTCAGAAGGAAGAGGTGGTGAAAGCGCAGCAATTTGAAGACGCTGCCGAATATCGGGACAAGGAGCGACGGTTACGCGAGCAACTGGATGATGCGCGGGAGCGCTGGCAACAAGAGGAACAGAAGCATATTGTTGAAGTCACGGATGATGATATCGCTGATGTCGTCTCCATAATGACCGGCATCCCGGTCAATAAGGTTGCTGAGTCAGAGTCGCAGCGGTTACTGAAAATGACCGATTCTTTGAAAGAGCATATTATCGGTCAGGATCGGGTACTGGAAAAACTCACAAAGGCGATTCAGCGCGCCCGGGCCGGACTGAAAAATCCGCGGCGGCCTATCGGGTCTTTTCTCTTCCTCGGACCAACCGGAGTCGGGAAAACGGAAACTGCCAAGCAGCTGGCGCGCTATCTGTTTGATTCCGAAGATGCCCTGGTAAAAATCGATATGTCTGAGTACATGGAGAAGTTTGCCGTCTCCCGTCTGGTGGGAGCGCCTCCGGGCTATGTGGGTTACGAAGAAGGTGGAGAATTAACCGAGCGCGTGCGCCGCAATCCGTACTCAGTGGTCTTGTTAGATGAAATAGAGAAAGCCCATCCCGATGTGTTCAATATCCTGCTGCAGATTCTGGAAGATGGGGTGCTGACGGACAGTTTGGGACGGAAAGTGGACTTCAAGAATACGGTGATTATCATGACCTCGAATATCGGGACGAACCGGCTGAAACATCAGACGTTCGGGTTCGGTGGTTCTGATGAAAAATCCGTCTACGATGCCATGAAATCGAAAGTGGAAGATGAAGTAAAACGGTTGTTCAGACCGGAATTTCTCAACCGGCTGGATGAGATCATCGTCTTCCGTCAACTGAACAAGGAAGATCTCACGGCGATTGTCGAGAACCTGATCAGCGAACTCCGGGAGAATTCACGGAACGAAGATTTCGAAATCGTCCTGACTGAAGAAGCCAAGAAGTTTCTGGTGAGTAAAGGGTACGATACCGAATACGGAGCCCGTCCGCTGCGCCGCGAGATCCAGCGGCGGATAGAAGATCCAATCGCAGAGAAGGTCTTGAATGGGGAACTGTCTGAGGAAGGCGTGATCACAGTTGATGTGAAGGGCGGAGAGCTGGTGTTTACACAGGAATCCATAGATACCGAAGAAATAGTGAACGATAAAAACTTGATGAACTAACCAAATCCAAAGAAATGACAAAAAGCCCCCGGTTCACCGGGGGCTTTTTTATTGGCCACACTCTGCGGTCATGACAATGCCTGCCACAATCGCCGATATTCCCTCCAATTTCTGTCAGAATGTACATATTTCTCCCGTTACAAATGGTTGGTATGATACTTGTAATGTAAGGAAGGAGATTGATACGACAATTTAGAAGATATAAAGGGAGGCAAAAGTCTTATGGGCAAAATAATTGGAATTGACCTGGGAACGACGAACTCCTGTGTGGCTGTAATGGAAGGCGGTGAGCCGACAGTCATTCAGAATGCAGAAGGGAACAGAACGACTCCTTCTGTGGTTGCGTTCAGCAAGGAGGGTGAGCGACTCATCGGACAAGCAGCCAAGCGACAGGCGGTGACCAACCCGGATAAGACTGTCAGCTCCATTAAGCGGTTTATGGGCCGTGCATATAACGAAGTGACGGAGGAAATGAAAGAGGTTGCCTTTACCGTAGAAAAGGGAGAGAACAACCTGGTACAGGTAGCCATTGAAGATAAGAAATATACCCCCCAGGAAATTTCTGCCATGATTCTGCAAAAAATGAGGCAGACAGCGGAAGATTACCTGGGAGAGAAAGTGACGGATGCAGTAATTACTGTTCCGGCCTATTTTAATGATTCCCAGCGGCAGGCAACCAAAGATGCCGGCAAGATCTCCGGTCTTAACGTGCGTCGAATAATTAACGAGCCCACGGCTGCGTCATTGGCATATGGACTTGATAAAAAAGGTGATGAACGCATTGCAGTATTTGACCTGGGTGGTGGCACGTTCGACATTTCCATCCTGGAATTGGGAGAAGGTGTCTTCGAAGTGAAGAGTACGAACGGCGACACCCATCTCGGTGGTGATGACTTTGACCAGCGCGTCATTAACTGGATCACCCAGGAATTTAAAAAACAAGAAGGCATTGATCTGTCAAAAGATCCGATGGCTCTGCAGCGATTAAAAGAAGCAGCTGAAAAGGCGAAGATCGAGCTTTCCGGCACGATGAAAACGGAGATCAACCTGCCCTTCATTACTGCAGATAGCTCCGGACCAAAGCACCTGAACCTCACTCTGACGCGCGCGAAATTTGAGCAGCTGGTTGAAGACCTCATTGACCGTACCCGGCAGCCCTGTCTGGATGCCCTGGATGATGCGGGTGCCACTGCCGAAGATATCGATGACGTGATTCTCGTCGGCGGTTCAACCAGAATTCCGGCGGTGCAGGAAGTTGTCAAGGAGATCTTTAAAAAAGATCCGCACAAAGGCGTAAATCCGGATGAGGTGGTCTCGATCGGCGCTGCGATTCAAGGGGGTGTGCTGGGCGGTGAAGTCGAAGATGTTCTGCTGCTGGATGTGACACCCCTGAGTCTTGGAATCGAAACATTAGGTGGAGTCATGACAAAGTTGATTGAACGCAACACCACCATCCCGACGAAGAAAACTGAAATTTTCTCCACGGCAGCAGATAGCCAGACATCGGTGGAAATTCATGTCCTGCAGGGTGAGCGAGAAATGGCCCGGGATAACAAGACAATCGGTCGCTTCCATCTGGATGGGATCCCGCCAGCACCACGAGGGGTGCCACAGATCGAAGTGACATTTGATATCGATGCGAATGGCATTTTGAATGTCTCCGCCAAAGACAAGGCGACTGGTAAAGAACAGAGTATCCGTATCGAGGCCTCCAGCGGATTATCCGAAGACGAGATAGAGCAGGCGGTTGAAGATGCCAAAGAGCATGCGAAAGAGGATAAGAAACGGCGCGAACTGATCGAAGCCAGAAACCAGGCGGATAATCTGGTCTATCAGACAGAGAAGAATATCGATGAATTTAAGGATCAGCTGTCTGATGAAGACAAATCCAAGCTGGAAAAAGCCAAAGATGACTTGAGTGAAGTGAAGGACAGCGACGATATCGACAGGATCAAGTCGGCGATCAAAGAGCTGAATGAAACCTGGAGTGAAATTTCCAGCAAGATGTACGACACCGCCAGAGCGCAGCAGGGAGCTGCCGGCGCCCAGCAACAGGCTGGACAGCAGGAAGCAACCGGGAAGGAAGAACAGAAAGCCGAAGAATCAGAGGTGGAGGATGCGGATTTCGAAGTTGTGGATGATGATGAAAAATAAAAGACACCGGTCGATCGAAACGGTGTAAATAACACAGCGATACAGGTAGAGCAATCTACTACAAATAGCGGGAGAAGGGGTACATCCGGTCACAGACTGGAAACTTTCTCTCGCTTTTGTACGTAATTAGGTTTGAACTTAATATGGACACTCGGGTAATTGTTTGTTAACATTAACAGATTGTATTTGACTAATATGACTGTTGCGTTCCTTCGGGATCGGCGGAGTTCCCATATCGTCACCAACGGTAGCACCGGCGTAATAGTCTCAGCAGAGAATCTGCCAAGGGATTGCAGAGCTCAGGAATGAAGCGCTGGATAACGTTTATCATCCTTATTCTTCTTGCCTGTGCGGTGTTTGTCTTCCTTATTTTCATGAAACCGTCACTTTGGACCGGCCAGTTGTTAACGTATTTCAACAGCCAAATTGAAGAGCGCTATAATATTCATATCAATGCCGGACGGCTTACCGGGAATATCCTGAATAATCTTTCCGGGTCCGACGTTGTCGTCACAACCCTGCAGGATAGCACCTTTTTCACTGCCGAGGGATTAAATATTCAATATTCCCTGTGGAAAATTATGATCGGAGAGTTTGCTATTGACGAGGTGCACATTGATAAGCCGATAATCCGGTATAATCAGGGATTGGATCTTCTGGTGGATCAAATCAGCCAGGTTCAGCCGCCAGAAGAACAACCAGTGATACCGCGTCAAAACCAATTTACCATTGACCGGTTATCCATTAATGAGGGCCAGTTTATATATCAATCCACCACAAACCGGGTAAATGTGAATAAAATTACCGGTGAAATGCGTATCGCACAGGGCGCAGAGGTTTTGACGATCACCGGAGAGTTCAGTTCGCTGCAGCCACCCGCAAGCCAGCAGACTTTGCGGAGTATCAAATTTCTGCTGCATCAGTTTCAGGATTCGGTGGTCGTGGATCATGCCGAATTCATGTATGATTCTGCGTCCGTACACCTCAATGGCACCTACCTGGAGCACCCACAACCCCATTTGCAGATGAATTACCTGTTTTCAAATATTGCGGCGGGCGCCATTCTTCGGGACCTTGGAATCCGGTTCCCTGCTGATGATCAATGGAATATCAACGGCACCCTGCAAACCGATTTTAACGAATATGCCCTCCACACCTCATTCTCTGGGAAATTCCGCGGCGCCAGTCGGAGCTCCGGTAACTTTCAGGCAGTGTTTTCCGATAACCATATCGCCATTTCCACCGGGGAATTTCAATTTAATGAGGGCCGGCTGAGCGTAACGGGGACGTTTACCAGAGACGAAGGCGGCAATGCTCATATTGCCGTTCGGGATTTGAACCTCGCGGATGTGTTGCCAGGATTTCCTGCATCTGATATCTCCGGAGAGGTGACCGTGAGAGAGACCAGCGGTGATATTGCCGCACCAAATGCCTCCGTTTCTGTTGATCTCGCAAAAACAGATGTCTACGATCATACTATCTCCGGAATTGCCGGAAATTTTCGGTTCCGGGAAGATACGCTCCAAATTGCGGACACACTGCGTGCCCGGGTCGACGGAATTGATATGGCACTCTCCGGATGGTATTCTCTGGATGGAGGCTTAGATGGTCTGGCACAATTCCGGACGAGCGACAGCAGATACTTGTCCGATCTCTGCCATCTGCCGGATTTTACCGGAAACCTCGAAGCCCGCTTACACTTTTCCGGAACGGCGGACACCACTGCGGTCAGAGGTGGTGTGAATCTCACTGATTTCCAAATGAATCACGTTGCATTCGATAGTATCGTTGCCGGAATGCACGTTTCAGATATCCAGCGGCTTCAGGGGGGCAATCTGGTTGTTCAGGCAAGGCATGGCCGGATTGCCGGGAAAAACATCGGTTACGGAAGCTTATCGATAGAGAGCCGAAAAGATTCGGTGTTTGTCCATGATATCCAACTTGAGGATAGCACAGGACACTTTTACGCTACGGGAAAATTCTCCCGCGACCTCTCCGGGAAAATCGACACGCTCATCATTCAGTATCAGGATATGTTCATTCATAACCGAACCAATATTCCGCTCAGAACAACTTCGAATGGGGTGCAAATTTCCCGGGGAATGATTGGCGTGAACGATGGGTTTATCACCCTTTCAGGGGTTATCCGGAATTTTGATTCTCTGGACACCAAAATTGAGTTCACGAACCTGGACCTGGGCCCGCTGAATAATCTGCTCCGAAAACCGCTTCCTTTCACCGGGAATGTCAGCGGTGAACTTGCCTACAGACGGGCAGCGGAGGACCAAGCAATCCAATCAGATATTGAAATTATCAATGCCGTCTGGCGCGATCTTCATTATGACAGAATTCAAATCATCGGCAATTATTATGATAAATTACTGGCTATTACCAAAGGATCTTTCCTCACTCCCGACGGCGGAGAGCTCACCATATCAGGTAAAATACCCCTGGCACTCGAATCTTCACTCCAGCGTGATTCACTGACGTTCATCTCGCAAACTCCCTTCGCTCTGGATATGCAGCTTAACAACATGCATCTGGTGGATTATACCCAGTTTGTACCCATCCCTCAGGACCTTGCAGGGATAGTATCCGGACAGGCCTCCCTGTCGGGTACCCTGGATTCGCCTGAAAGCACCATGCAACTGACGGTGAAGAACCCTGGCTTTGCCCGGCTGGAGGGGACGCAGTTGGATGCAAAGATTGCGTATCGGGAGAATAAACTCTTCTTTAACGAGTTGCGATTACAGGAAGCGGATGGTGGTCTCTATACAGGAACAGGGTTCCTTCCGCTGACCTTCAACCCTGTGCGTGGAGAGTTTCACCTCCAGCGAGATAATCTGATGGATCTCCAGTTTCATGCAGAGACTTCTCACCTCCAGTTTCTGGAAAAGTATCTCGGTGATCTGGAGGGCTTCACCGGAGAGTGTACCCTCGATTTATATGTTGTGGGGACTCCAAATACTCCAATTCGGAATGGTCACGCGATAATCAATGACGCCACTCTTGAGATATCATCATTGGAAAATGAAATCACGGGCGTTCAGGGGGACCTGCTGCTGCAGAATAACATCATGACTGTCAACGATTTTTCGGGATATATGTACGACACGCAGGAACAGGAGCTGATCGAGGGCTTCTTTAGTAGAATGTGGCACTGGTTCAGCAACGGATTCCGGCGGTCTGTGGGGCGACAGAAGCCGAACGTGTTTGTCGAGGGCAGTCTCGACTTTCAGAAATTTTTTAAGCCGGGATTGGATCTGCAGGTCAGTGGCGAGAATGTATACATCCGCACCTTACTGAGTGAGGTGGAGGGGTTGGTCGATCCGCAGATCTCGTTGGTCGGACGGGATACTCTGCATATTTCCGGAGATGTGGAAATCGCTGAAGAGTTGGTCATCCGCAAGGACTTCGCCCCACAGGATCTCCCAAAGAAACTGCCGACCGGGGAGGGAAAGGGACGGCATGTCGAGCTGAATTTACACACGGATTTTCCTGGGAACGTCTATATCAAAAATGCGCAGGTGAATGCGGAATTTGAGGGGGAAGTCTGGTTGATTCAGCATGGCCGGGAACCGTTGAATATTTCCGGGTCTCTGAGCGTACTGAATGGGAAATTCTATTACAATGATACGTTCACAATTGAGGAAGGTGAAATCTTTTTCGATCCGGTGGAGAACAATCCCCGCCTGAATATTGTCGCTTCCACCGAAATTGAAGATGTAACCATTCGAATCATTCTATCCGGCGAGCTGGACAATCCGAACATCACTCTGGAGTCTACCGGAGAATCTGATATGAGTGAGAGTGACATCCTCTCGCTGCTAACCTTCAATTCCCAGGTGGAACAGGAAGGGTTGGCCACTCCGGAATTTCAATCTATATTTACTACTTATCTGGAACGGCAGCTGGAAAGTTATGGCAGTAATCTGATGGGATTCGAGACGTTTGACGTTGAAACCCAGGGCCAGGGCTTACAGGATTTGAAAGAGGTCACAATTACTGTGGGGCAGCGGGTCTCGCCGAATTTATACTTTATCTATGGACGTGATTTCTTCGCCGGGACTCCCGGGACCAGGCTGGGATTGGAATATCAGGTAAATAAATATGTCTCATTTATCGGTGAAGTGGACGAAGAAGGGCATTATCATTTTAACTATCGTCTGAAATATAACTATTAACCTTCCTGTGCGTTTAGTCAAATCGTTTGGTTTCCTCTGCATTTTCCTCGGTACCCTGAGTGGACAGATTTTGTTCGGTCAGCAAGTCTTTCAGTCGGCGGTCTATCGGGTGACGGAAATCCATTTCTCCGGGAACAGCGTCTTCAGGGCGCCGGAATTACGGAGCCGTATGAACCTGCATACGGGAAGGTTCTCCACACTGGGACGTGCGGCCGAATTTAACAAACGGGTACTGCAACTCGATAAGATTATTATCACCACTCTCTACAAGGAACAGGGATATATCAATTGCTCGGTTCAGGATTCGTTCGTCGTCACTGAGAATCGAAAAGTGCACTTATATATACATGTGATGGAAGGGGAACAATATATACTGAATCGTCTCCAGTTCAATGGGAATTACCTTTTAACCGATGAAGAACTCTTAAATTATTTTCAGGAGCTGAGAGTCAATCGACCATTCAATCCATACGCATTCCGGAATGCCATTGACGAGATTGAAACCGTGTACGAGAATGCCGGAAAACCGTTCCGAAATATTCAATCGCAACTGAACATCCACGGAACAGCAATCGATGCAATCGTCAGTATCAAAGAGAATCAGACCGTGTCCATCGACTCCGTGAAGATTCAGGGATTGCAGCAAGTCAAGGAGCAGGTGGTGCGGCGGGAAGTCACTCTCAACCCCGGTGACCGGTATAGTGAAGAAGCAATCCGGGAAAGCCAGCGACGAATTTTTGAGACCGGACTGTTTGCGGATGTCACAATTAACCCGGTTCCGAGTTCGCCTGATTCACAGCAGGTCGATCTGCTTGTTTCGGTCAGAAATATGGATTTCCGAACCATCCGGTTTGATCTGGGCGCACGACAATATGAGAGTACGCCGGGCTCTGAACCATATACTGCATTGGAAGTCTCCGCCGAGTGGTTTCACCGGAATCTGATGGAACGAGCGAGACAATTGGGGTTTTCAGCTGCCGGCCGGATGAATGTGAATGACCTGACATTTTTACCCAATGGCGAAGTACGGTATACCGAGCCGTGGTTGTGGAAATTCCGAATCCCTACCACCCTCCGGGTCTTTTATGATTACAACATTCACCCCAGGATCCAGCGGTCTATATATCAATGGGGTTCTGACATCACCTTCCTGCACTCCCAACGAAGAAGATTAATTATTCGGTCAATTCTTCGCTTCCAGGAAACCATTATTCCGAAAACTCTTTCCGGGGATACCCTGCGTACCCGTCAGCCAACCCGGGGTCAGGAGCGGAGTATCGGATTTCTTTTCCGGCGGGATCAACGGGATAATTTTCTCTATCCGAAGCAGGGATATTTTATCGAGGTGGAGCCCGAATTCTTTATCGATATCTTCGGCGGGACGTCTGATTTCTACCGGATTGAGACAACGTTGAGTAACTACTGGAACATCTTTGGCCAGGCAACGCTTGCCGGTCGGATAAAGGTCGGCAGCCTTCATTTCTATGACGGGATTCACGGGTATATTCCGGATTATGAAAAACTTTATCTGGGAGGGCCGACCAGCGTACGGGGCTTCGCAACAGACAGATTAAAATATTCAACGGTCATAGAGGATGGCAGCATACGTCGCGTTCCGGAGGGTGATATGGTCAAACTGCTGGCGAACCTGGAATTGCGGTTCCCTATCTACTGGAAATTTGGCGGCGAAATCTTTCTGGATGCCGGCCAGTTATGGTCTGACTATTCGGCACTCAATATCCTGTCAATGCGCTATACTTCGGGCTTTGGAATAACATTTGCAACTCCTTTAGGGCCGGCGCGGGTGGATTTCGGGTGGAAACTCGGACCGCTGCGGCCGGCGGAAAAGCCGTGGATAATGCACGTAGCTTTGCAGTATGCATTTTAAAGGAGGACAATAACAATGATATCATTTGATAATCTCACATTGAAAGTTCAGGAAGCGCTGAAGGGAGCGGTCGAAATCGCGGAGGAGCAGGGGAACCCTGAAGTGCAGGTACCCCATTACCTCACGCATATCCTGCAGCGATCCGAAGGGGTTATACAGTCTATACTCCGGAAGATTGGAGTCGATTTAACCAGTCTGGAACAACAGATCCAATCCGAACTGGAGGCGCTCCCGAATCAGACAGGCGGCGGGATTGGCCAGACCACCCTCTCACGGGATTTGAACGGGGTGTTCGAAGCTGCTCAAAAGGCCGCCCAGCAGTTGAATGACGAATACATCAGTAACGAGCATGTACTGCTGGGGATACTTCGGTCCGGTAACACTAAGACGGCGAAGACACTCAAACAGCACGGGGTGGACGAAGATACCGTATTGAAGGTGCTCAAGGATATCCGGGGCGGACAACGGGTGACTGATCAATCTCCGGAAGAGAAGTACGAAGCCCTGAAGCGGTTCGGCCAGGATCTAACAGCCATGGCCCGTCGCGGCAAATTAGATCCCATCATCGGCCGGGATGAAGAGATTCGCCGGGTTCTTCAGGTGCTCTCCAGGAGAAAGAAGAACAACCCGGTCTTAATCGGAGATCCGGGAGTGGGTAAAACAGCAATTGCGGAAGGGATTGCCCAGCGGATTGTGGAAGGCGATGTGCCCACCACCATGCAGAACAAACGGCTCGTGGCACTGGACATGGGTGCACTGATTGCCGGGGCGAAATTTCGTGGTGAATTCGAAGATCGGTTCAAGGCTGTTTTGCGGGAAGTGAGTGAATCTGACGGGGAAATTATTCTGTTCATCGATGAATTGCATACCGTGGTAGGCGCCGGATCAGCGGAAGGCGCCGTTGATGCGTCGAACCTGTTAAAGCCGCAGTTGGCACGGGGAGAACTTCGCGCAATTGGAGCCACGACCATTGATGAATATCGGAAACACATCGAAAAGGATGCGGCGCTAGAACGAAGATTTCAGCCCATCATGATTGAAGAACCGTCGGTCGAAGACACGATTTCGATTCTCAGAGGATTGAAAGAAAAGTATGAAGTCCATCACGGAGTTCGGATACTGGATGAAGCGATTATCGCCGCAGCGGAACTCTCTCACAGGTACCTCACGGAACGATTCCTCCCCGACAAAGCCATTGATCTCATTGACGAAGCGGGGAGTAAACTACGCACGGAAATCGACAGTCTGCCTGCGGAATTAGACGAGGTCGAACGGCATATCCGACAACTAGAAGTGGAATCCCGAGCATTGCAAAAAGAGGATTCGGCAGGAGCAAAAAAGCGATTCAAGGAAGTTCAGAAAGAAATCGCCGAACAACGTGAAGTATTCGCAGAGATGGAAGCGAAATGGAAGCACGAAAAGGAAATTATTCAGGATATACAGCGGTTGAAAAAAGTCATTGACGAAACAAAAACCGCAGCAGAGCGGGCGACCAGAGAAGGTAACTGGGAAAAAGCCGCCGAGTTGAAACACGGAAAACTGGTAGGGCTGGAAGAGACCCTGAAAAAGAAGAATGCCGAAATTGAAGCCTTGCACGAGAGCGGGGGGTCATTGTTGAAAGAAGAAGTCACCTCCGAAGACATCGCGGAAATCGTCTCCAAATGGACCGGTATTCCAATACAGCGAATGATGGAGGGCGAGCGGGAGAAACTGCTCAAAATGGAAGATCGGCTGCACCATCGGATCATCGGCCAGGATGATGCTATCCAGGCGGTTTCGAATGCCATCCGGCGAGCCCGGGCCGGACTGCAGGATGAGCATCGTCCGATTGGCACCTTCATCTTTATCGGATCCACCGGCGTCGGGAAAACGGAGCTGGCAAAATCTCTGGCAGAATTCTTGTTCGATGATGAGAATGCCATGGTGCGATTGGACATGTCCGAATATATGGAGAAGCATTCGGTTGCCCGGTTAGTCGGCGCGCCTCCCGGATATGTCGGCTATGATGAAGGCGGCCAGTTAACCGAAGCAGTGAGACGACATCCGTATTCCGTGGTGTTGCTGGATGAAATCGAGAAAGCCCATCCGGATGTGTTTAATATCCTGTTGCAGGTACTGGACGATGGCCGTCTGACGGACAATAAAGGCAAGACGGTAAACTTCCGAAACACCATTATCATTATGACATCCAATCTCGGATCCCAGTTTATTATGCGCAAGATGGAAGAGATGACTCACGAAAACCGGGAAATCATTTATGAGGAAATGCGTGAAGAAGTGTTGCGACAATTGAGGCAGAATGTCCGGCCGGAATTTTTAAACCGGATCGATGATATCGTAGTGTTCGAACCGCTGACCATCGAGGATATCAAAAAAATCGTACAGATGCAATTTCACCGGCTGAAGAATCGTATCAGCAATATGCACATCACCGCGGACCTGTCGGAGGCTGCCGTTCAGCAGATAGCCGAACTGGGCTACGATCCTGCGTTTGGCGCCCGGCCCATCAAACGTGTCCTTCAGAAAGAGGTTATCGATACGTTGGCTACCAAGGTATTACAGGATCACATTATGCCGGGTGATACTGTCCGTATTGACTGTCGGGACGACTCGTTCCATTTTGATGTCATCGAACGGGAACCGGTACGCACGGTAAACGGTGAGGATGCCGAAGTTGAGGAAATAGAGGAACTCCCCTAGATTCTTATGCATTAAATGTATTTAAATACAGAGTAAACTGCGGGATAATTCTTGATTGATCCATAGTTGAATGCTTGCTATATTGAAGGTTTATTCGCTGAGTACTACTGTCATATTTGAGGAGTCACTATGTTCAAACGTGTGATGCTGGGTTTGAGCATTCTGGGGATTGCTTTTGCATGTTCCCAGGATCCGACCGTTCAACAACTGACATCCAGAGCCAAAGAGCTGTCGAATGCGGGAGATCTGGAAGCTGCCTCCCGGACCTATGAAATGATTCTGACCCGGGAAGGTCTGACAGATTCACTCCGGGCGAAGACATTGTTCGCACTGGCTGAGAATGCGGGCAATCGCGAGAAACACAGCGATGCAATCGATTATTACCAGAAGATCGTGGACGAGTACGGATCGACTCCCTGGGGACCAAAGGCGCAGTTTATGATCGGATATACTTACGCGAACGTTATCCATGATTATAAGAAAGCCAAGCAGGCATATCAGCGATTCCTGGATGTCTATCCCACCGATGATCTGGTGACCGCCGTGCGGTTCGAAGTGAAATATCTCGGTGAAGATGTCAGCGATATCACCGATTTAGAGTTCCTGAATTCTACAGAGTAGTCAGCGAAAGGTGGGATTATGACCAACGGAGTTGCGGAACTGAATGAACGGATTCGGGAAGAAAGCGAATTTATCGATGCCCTTCATTCGGAAATTTCCAAGGTGATTGTCGGTCAGCGGTACATGATCGATCGGTTGCTTATCGCGCTGCTGACAAACGGACATATCTTACTGGAGGGAGTACCCGGGCTTGCCAAAACCCTGACTGTAAATACGCTCTCCCGGGCTATTCACACCAAATTTCAGCGAATTCAGTTCACCCCCGATCTACTGCCTGCCGATTTGCTGGGAACCTTAATCTATAACCAGAAAGACGGAAAATTCACCACCAAAAAAGGACCGATCTTCGCGAACATCATACTGGCGGATGAAATCAACCGGTCACCCGCCAAAGTTCAAAGCGCTTTACTGGAAGCCATGCAGGAAAGACAGGTCACTATCGGAGAACAGACTTTCCCGCTGGACGATCCTTTTATGGTGCTGGCTACGCAAAATCCCATCGAACAGGAAGGCACCTATCCGTTACCTGAAGCGCAGGTGGATCGCTTTATGCTCAAGGTCACCGTTGACTATCCCTCGAAGGTGGAAGAGAAAGAAATTCTCCGGAGGGCCGCCCATGTGGACGGCCAGGTCCAGGTATCATCGGTGGTGACACCGGAGAGCATTCTCAAAGCACGGCAGGTCGTGGATGACGTCTACATGGACGAAAAAATCGAGGATTATATTATTGACCTGGTGTTTGCCTCCAGGCAACCCGGGGAGTACGGGATTACGGAATTGGAACCGCTCATTCAATACGGAGGATCGCCGCGCGCCTCTATCTATCTTGCCCTGGCTGCAAAAGCCAACGCATTTCTGCATCATCGCGGATACGTCACTCCGGATGATATTCGGGCGATCGGGATGGATGTGCTGCGACATCGTATTCTGGTGACCTATGAGGCAGAAGCAGAAGAAATTACATCGGAGGATGTGATCAAACAGATCTTTGCGGAAATTGAGGTTCCTTAATACTGCCGGACGCGGCTGGATTTGGCGCCGATGTGGTGGCCCATGCGCAAAGCCCGGTGCAGGTTCGAAGATAACTGAAGAACAGGAAATTTTTCTATAAACGCAATTGATATCCCAGGAAACCTTACGGAAAGTCAGGCGCATCGAAATTCGCACCCGTCATCTGGTAGATGACGTTTTCAGCGGAGAATATCATAGTGTGTTCAAAGGACGGGGCATGGAATTTTCCGAGGTGCGCGAATATCAGGTCGGGGATGATATCCGGACCATCGATTGGAATGTCACGGCCCGGAACCAGCGACCGTACGTCAAAGTCTTCGAGGAAGAGCGGGAACTGACGGTGATGTTGTTGGTGGATGCCAGCGCTTCCGAGTCTTTTGGCTCCCAGGAACAGATGAAAATCGAAATTGCCGCTGAGCTGGGAGCGTTACTCTCCTTTGCAGCTATCAAGAATAACGATAAAGTCGGGTTGATAATGTTCACGGATCACGTGGAAAAATATGTACCGCCACGGAAAGGACGAACGCATATCCTTCGACTGATCCGCGAGATTCTGGCCTTCCATCCGAAGAGCCAGGGAACAGCTATTGCCGAGGCTATCGAATTTTTTCTGAACGTCCAGCGGAGACGTTCGGTGGCATTCATGATTAGCGATTTTTGGGATCAAGAGTTTGAACAACCGCTGAGGGTGGCAAGTAAAAAGCACGATCTGATCGGATTATGGCTTCTGGATCCCAAAGAAGCGGCCCTTCCGGATGTGGGATTGTTGAGGATGCATGATCCCGAAACGGGGCAGGAGCTTGTCATCGATACGCACGATTCGGATCTGCGAGAGCAATTCCACGCTGCCATGGATCAAAGACAGTCCGATTTGAAAAAACTGTTTCACACCATGAATATGGACCATGTGAAGATCTGGACGGACAGATCGTACGTGGAACCTCTCATGAAATTCTTTAAAATGCGCGAGCGACGGTTACAAACGTAACAGGACTTTCGGGGGATGTTTTCGCTCAACACGAACAATGTAACTAATGAAGATATGCTTACTTTGTTAATCCAGGCGAGCTGTAAGCATTGGATCGAAATCGGTAGGGTACCGGCCCGGTCATTGGAAATCAGACGGTCCGAATCTCAGCGAATCGATGTTTTTACGGATGTTGGATGGCGTGTGAAAAGAATTTAGTGCGGACGATGAGCAATTGTAGAAGAACGCATAAACCTGTATTATTGCTAACAACACTATTATTACTTCCCGCTGCACTCGTTTCCCAGGTGGAGGTGTACACCAGCATCGATACCAGCCGGGGATTTATCGGCGACCTCTTTCATCTGCAACTCCGAACCGAACATCCCAGAGACTATGTGGTCCGGTATCCCGATACTCTGAAAACTCTCGGGGATTTCAGTGTTCGGGATATCTCGGTGAAGACCAAAAAAAAGGCGACTACTGCCACATATACATTGGCAGTCTATGATACCGGAGAGTATACCATCCCTTCGATTCCTCTGACGGTCCAACCACCGGCGGAAGGCGAACCACCATTTCACATGAAGTCCAGTGAAATACCCATTGCTATTCTATCGATTGTCCCACCGGATGCCCGGGAGTTAAAAGACATTAAACCATTAATGCGAATTCCCCCGAGGATACGATGGTTAGTCATTCTCGGTGTTTTAGGGGCTGCTGGAATCGCAGCGGTTCTCTGGCGAAAAATGAAAGCGAGACGAGAAGACAAGAGTGCCGGAATGACACCCGAGGAACGCCGTCGAAGCGCCCATGAGATTGCATTGCGGCGTCTCCGGGACATTCGCCGGGCGGCCTATCCTGCCCGGGGAGCATTCAAACTGCATTTTAGCGAAGTGTCGGAAACTCTCAGGCAGTACTTTGAGGATCGATATTTTATACCGGCGCTTGAAATGACCACCACCGAGGTCATACGGGAACTGCCTGCCTACGTATCTGACGATGGACTCGACCAGAAAATTGAAGCGTTGCTGAGTTTGTCTGACCTGGTGAAATTTGCGAAATATCGGCCGTCTGTTGCAGAAGCGGACAGGGTGTTGACACACGCCTTCGATATCGTTGAAAACACAAAGATCCCCACTGATCACGATCGGGAGGAGGAACCTCCCAGTGAAAATTTGAACAATATAACCGTTGAAGATACGCACCTGTCTATGAGAAAGGAAGGAGAGGAGCTGTGATTGAGGTAAAAAATGTAACCAAGAGATTCGGAGACATCCTGGCCGTTGATGATGTCTCCTTCCGGGTTGAAGAGGGAGAGATCGTTGGTTTTCTGGGGCCGAACGCTGCCGGAAAAACCACGACCATGCGCATCATTACCAACTATATGCCCGCGACCAGAGGCACGGTCACCGTCGCTGGATATGATGTTTTCGAAGAGCCGCTGGAGGTGAAAAAGCGCATCGGATATCTCCCTGAGAATCCACCCTTATATCTGGATATGACCGTGGATGATTACCTGAAGTTTGTGGCGGCCATAAAAGGGGTTGAAGGCAAAGATATCGCCAGACAGGTTGATCGGGTGGTAGAGTTAACCACTCTTGGAGAGATGCGAACCAGGTTAATTAAGAAGCTTTCCAAGGGTTTCCGGCAGCGTGTGGGGTTAGCCCAGGCCCTGATTCACGATCCGGAAGTGCTGATACTCGATGAACCCACCGTAGGATTGGATCCGAAACAAATCATTGAAGTCCGCGAGCTCATTAAAAGCCTGGCGGACGATCATACCATTATTCTCTCCACCCATATTCTGCCGGAGGTGAGCATGACCAGTGAACGGGTGGTCATCATTAATAAAGGACGCATCGTTGCAGAAGACACTCCGGATAACCTAATTGCCAGTCTCAAAAGTGGCGAATCGATTCAACTACAGGTAGAAGGCCCGGCGGAAGCGGTGCAGGAGAGACTTTCCGCCATACCGGGCGTCGCGGCAATATCGCCCGATGAGGAGATGCAACAGCAAGATGGTATCTGTGGCCTTCGAGTCGAGAGTGAGCCGGGTCAGGATATCCGCCGGGATGTCGCAGCAACGGTCGTTAACAATAATTGGGGATTACTCGAACTGCGGTCGATTTCACTCACGCTGGAAGATATCTTCCTTGAACTGACGACGGAAGAAGAGGAGGTGCAAGTATGAAAAACACCCTGGTAATTTTCAAACGTGATCTCAAATCGTATTTCAGTTCGCCGATTGCCTACGTTGTCCTCGCATTATTTATTGCAATTTCGGGCGTCTTCTTTTACGCGCTGCTAACCCGATTTCTCAATATTCAGATGCAGGCAATGTACCGCGCACAACAGATGCAGCAACAAATTCCGGTGAATGTGAATCAGTATCTTCTGCGGCCGCTGATATCAAATATGAGTATTATTGCGCTGTTCATGGTGCCGATGATCACCATGCGATCGTTTTCCGAAGATAAAAAGAGCGGGACCATGGAACTGTTGCTCACATCTCCGTTAACAAATCTTCAAATGATCCTGGGAAAATTCGGTGCGGCACTGGTGTTGTATACAAGCATGATTGTTGTGGCCTTCATCTATCCCTTGGTGCTCATGATTTACGGACAGCCCGAAATTATGCCCACTATCCTGGGATATGTCGGATTGCTGCTTATGGGTGCAGCAACCGTTTCAGTTGGGGTGTTGATCTCCTCCCTGACGGAAAATCAGATTATCGCTGCCGTGGGCACCTTTGCCATAATGATGTTGTTCTGGATGGTAGGCTGGGTTGGCACCGGAGAAACTGTGTTCAGTAATGTCGCATCATATGTCTCCATTATTGAGCATATGGAAGACTTTACCAGAGGTATTTTTGATACCACTCACCTTGTCTATTACGCCAGTTTCATGTTCTTAGCCTTATTCTTGACGTATCAATCTATAGAATCAACCAAGTGGAGGGGATGAGCTGATGGAACTTTTTAAACGCTATAGTTTCTGGAGCGGGTTACTTTTAATCTTTGCGGGTCTGATTCTGTACTGGATTCTCGGCGTGTGGGGTGTGGCTCCACTCATTCCACTGGTTGTGGGAGCCGCACTCGTGATCGCCAGCGCGATATTAAACTGGGATTACCTCCGGGATCTGTTCAGCCGTCAAACCACGCAATACGGAATGAGCAGTTTGGCGGGGACGCTGATTGTGCTGGTTTTGTTGGTACTGGTGAACCTGATTTTAAGCAATTTTAGCTACCGGCAGGATACCACGGCGGCAGGACAGTACTCACTGGCGGACCAAACGATCAGCGTGCTGAAAAATCTGGAGCAGCCGGTGGAGGTGAAGGCCTTTCTGACCCAGGGGAATCAACAATATGTTAGGGATCGGTTAACCGAATATGCTCATCATTCTTCTCGATTTGACTGGGAGATCGTGGATCCGGATAAGCGGCCTGAAGTGGCGCAAGAATATAATATTCAGAACCTCGGCCAGATTGTAGTGGAATCAGGGAATCGAAGCGAAACAATCGATGAATATTCAGAGCAGAATTTAACCAACGCCGTTATCAAGGTCACCCGGGGAGAAACCAAGACAGTCTACTTTACCACCGGGCATGGGGAGCACAGTATCTCGGATGATAGCGAGTCGGGTCTGCAGCAGGCGGTTAGTGCTATCGAGAGCCAGAACTACGTTGCACAAGATCTCTTTCTTGCCGGAGAAGATTCGATTCCCAGTGATGCTTCGGTCGTGGTGATTCCCGGTGCGCAGACCGAGTTGTTAGAGAAAGAGATGACCATGCTGAACGAATATATCGATAACGGCGGAAACGTCCTCTTCCTGCTGGATCCTCCCCCTGCCCAGAGCTTTTCGGATTTTCTGTCAAACTACTACTTCGAGGTGGGGGAGAATATTGTCGTCGATATGTCGGGTGTCGGTCAGCTGTTTGGGGCAGGCCCCACCGTGCCTCTGGTCAATAACTATGGCGATCACGCCATTACTGGAAATTTCGGTGTTATGACATTCTTCCCGTTGGTACGATCCGTGGACGTGAGTCTGCCTTCCGGTGCGACGGGATATAGCGGAACCGTCATCGCCCGCACCAATCAGCGAAGCTGGGGAGAAACGAACATTCAGCGTATCCAGACGGAAAGTCGGGCCAATCAGGATGATGAAGATGTGGCCGGCCCCGTTCCAGTTGCTGGCGCCATGGAAGTCCCCGTCACCGGCGGTTCGGGGAGCAGCCGTGTGGTTGTCTTCGGCGATTCTGATTTTGCGACCAACCGCTACTTCGGGAGCCAGGGGAACAGCGATCTGTTTATGAACAGCATCAATTGGCTGTTGCAGGATGAAGATCTGATCTCGGTTCGACCCAAATCGCCGGAGGATCGGCGTGTCAATATGTCACAATCTCAGGTGGCGTCAGTCAGAATCTTTGTGGTTATTCTGCTGCCGCTTCTTCTGCTGGGCGCCGGTGGATTTGTTTACTGGAAACGGCGATAGTCGCCTGCGCAGAGATCATTGGAGACAAATGAGTCTCTTCACCGCGAAACCCGTGGAACGTCATGTCATTGGGTAATTTGCGACGACAGTGTGATGCTGAACATCAGGAATTCAGATGACATAAGGGGAGAGGGGAATACGAAATGAAACCGAAAACGACTCTCATATTATTACTTTTGCTCATCGCAGTCGGCGGATTCTATTGGTTCTGGGGAATTAAAGGTCAGGAGACGCGTGAACGGCAGCAAGAATTGGCCAATAGAATTCTCCCCATGGAGCAGGAGAACATCAATCGGGTTGCACTGGTGCAGGCAGGAGACACCACCGTTGTGTATGAACAGAGTGATGATGAGTGGACCATTACCCATCCGGTGCAGACGAGTGCGGATCAGACCAGAATCGAAACGAATTTGAATGCTTTCCTTGAGGCAGAGCAAAAGCGCATTATTGCCACGGAACTGACCGATCTCCAACCGTATGGTCTCGACCGGCCACAGGCAGAAGTTGCCATTACCTATAATGATACCGGGAAGGTCACCCTGCTTATCGGCAACCAGAATCCGACCGGATCGAGTGTCTATGCGAAACGAGATGACGGGCCTTCGATTTACACCACAAATACGAACATCGTTTCCCAGGGAAAGAAACAGCTCTTCGATCTGCGTGACCGTTCCATCGCCAAATTTGATCGGAATGCGATTACGAAAATCGTCATCTCCAGGGAAAATGGAGAGACCCTTGAATTCAATAAAATGGATGGAGACTGGCGGTTAGCAGAACCACAAGTCAAAGCCCAGAACTCGCAAGTCTCAAGTTTGTTGAGTGGACTGGCGACCAGACAGGTGCAGGAATATTTTGAGGAAACCCCGGTGAATCTTGATGATTATGGATTAGATAATCCCCGGATACTGGTCTCACTCTTTACGAACGATACCACCCGGACAGCAGCGGTACAGATAGGAAATGCGGTTGACGATTCAAACTCACCCGACTATTATGCCAGAGATCTTTCCAGGCCGATGATATTCTCGGTCGGCAACAATGTAGTAACTAATATCCGGAAATCACCATTCGAATTTCAGGACAAGGGATTGTTCGCTATAAACTCCGGTCAGGTGACTGATATGAAAGTCAGCTGGAACGATACGACCTATCAGGTCAGCAAGATTGATACGGCCTGGAAGATGATGCAGCCCGTCGAAGCACAGGCTGACGCTGATAAAGCGCAACGAATGGCGCGATCGCTCTCAAACGTGCAGGTGGATTCGCTGGGCAGTTATACCCAAACCGATCCGGCCCGCTATGGATTTGATGCGCCCTGGATGGAAGTGCGCTTTCATATTTCCGGCAGCGAGTTCGATGGATTCACGGTCGGGGATCCCGCGAACGACACTCGTCGGTATATCACTACCGATTCGTCACCATATGTCTATGAAATCAGACCCTCGAAGCTCAACGAATTTCAACTCTCGCTGGACGACATCGTGGCAGAGTCTGAACAGGATACAACCACCGTGGCCACAGGAGAATAACCTGGGTGAACGCATCGCCGGGCACAATATAGGTATCTGGCTGCTCCGGAAAGTCAGACTGTCCTCAACATCACAACGAGCACCGCAAGCAAAGGAACTAACGCAGGGATTGGCAATTAAAAGGGTGATTTGATGACAAACAGGGAACAATAGGAACGTGAGATGAATTACTTGAAAACCACCGTATTACTTGCTGCGTTGACAGTATTGTTGATCCTCGCCGGCAACGCCTTAGGCGGCACCAACGGAGCGATCCTGGCATTTGTTCTCGCCCTGGGAATGAACTTTATCAGCTACTGGTATTCGGACAAGATCATTCTGAAGATGTATGGAGCGAACGAGGTAAGCGAGCGCGACGCGCCACAACTCCACGGCATTGTGCGCAATTTGACCCAGCGGATGAGCCTTCCGATGCCCCGGGTGTATATTATTCCCATGGAGGCACCGAATGCCTTTGCCACGGGACGAAATCCTGAACATGCGGCCGTGGCTGTGACCAAGGGTATTCTTGATATTTTAAATACGGATGAGCTGGAGGGAGTGCTGGCTCATGAACTTGCTCATGTGCAACACCGGGACATTCTGATAAGCACCATTGCTGCAACTATCGCCGGCGCTATAACCATTCTGGCATCCATCGCTCGGTTTTCCGCTATTTTCGGAATCGGCGGGCGCGATGAAAACAACAATATCGTCGGATTGCTTGCAATGGCTATTCTGGCTCCTGTTGCGGCGGCGCTTATTCAACTGGCCGTCTCCCGCTCCAGGGAATATCACGCGGACGAAGGCGGAGCACGGATATCAAAAAAACCGTTGGCGCTGGCGAGTGCGCTGGAGAAACTGGAAGCCAATTCCAAACGCCGGCCGATGCAACGAGCCAGCACCAGCACGGCTCACCTGTTTATCGTGAATCCACTCACGAAAGAGGGCTTCGCCTCGCTGTTCCGCACACATCCCTCCACGGAAGATCGCGTCAGGAGATTGCGCAGTATGACCCGAGGCTGACAGAGAATCTGCCTCCGGACCAGTACTAATATTTGGTGCCGCCGGGAAAGGGTTCCACTCCGCTTCCCCGGCGGTTCTTTTTATCAGCGATCCAGGATTATTATGGGTATACGGATTCCTGAACCCGGATCATTTAAAACAAGCGTTGCTCCGGAAGTTGTGAAATCATATTTTGCAGAGAAGCTGCAGTGTTGATGCCGGTAGCCTTGAGATAGTGCGATTGACCAGATGAGTCAGGAAACGGTAAACAAGTTAACGATGTTGCTGTCGACTGGTAATGAGGGGACTGGAAGGGTATAGCCCGGGAATTGTCCGGAATAGCGCAGAACAAATATTACTCATTCGCTGTGATCTCCCGGGCGTTCGTAATCTCTGGAATTGCTGAATCGACTCACTTTATGATGGAAAGATTGGGAAGAATTGGAAGCTGATGGCACACATTGATCTCGTCCGGGGGCCGGCAAACAGTGGGAAAACCCGGTGGATATTGGGAAAGTGTCTTGAATCTATCAGAGCCGGATCTCCAGTCACAGTGCTGCTTCCGAGTCAACCTCTGATCTCTGATTTTAAGCGACGGCTTCTTCAGACAGAAAACCTGGAGGGCGCGCTGTTTGCGGAATTCCACACGTTTTATTCCTTCGTTCGCCAATACAATCTCGCGGCGGGCGTTGCTTACAGAGAGCTGAACGAGCAGCAACTACAGATTATATTGGAAAATCATTTGCGATCCTCACAGCACCGTTACCCTGCGTTGTGCGAACACGATATTACTCCCGGTTTTATCGCTTCTTTACTGGCTTACTTCAAAGACCTCGAGGACGGGGGACTGGATCCAGCCGCAGTCAACCGTCTGGCGGAAGATGAATCGCTCCGGCAACATTCGCAGCGATTATTCCAGATACATCAGCTGTACTCCCGATTTCTGAGCCTGCTCTTGGATAAAGGGTATATTTCCCGAGAACACTTGATTTTCAGGATAGGGAAAGCTCTGGACGAACTGGAAACCGCTGAACTTTCGAATCGGGCCTTTCTAATCGACGGATTCTATGATTTTACGCCACTCCAAAAACTCATGATCGAATTGATCGTTGACCGGACTTCTCATACGGGAATCACACTCCTCGCTCAGGATAGCAAAACATTTGAATACGTCGGGAAGACGGACCGGTGGCTGAAAGAATTGATGCAGAAGTACAACGGTGACGTGAAACAGCTCACACCGGTGAGCGCAACACTCCCGGAGATAGAGAATCTGTTCGAAAGAAAAGAGGCCCGTTCTCACCCTGAGCATTTTAAACGTATCGAAGCAACCAGTCCGGCCCTGGAGATTCAGGAGATCATCCGCCGGGTGAAGAGGGATATACTGACCGGTGGATATACACCTGATGAAATCGCTGTGCTCTACCGGAGTAAAGAGGACTATTACTCCCGGTTTATCACCGGATTCCGGCGAGAAGGGATCCCGTTCGCCGGGGAGTTTGAAATGCCGCTCGGGACGAACCCTGCAGTGAATACCCTGCTCCAATGGTATGAAATTTTGGCCGGCAATTACTCACGGACAGACCTGCTTCAGTGGCTGCAATCGGCTTATATTTCGCCCGAACCCGCAACTTCGAAAGAACAACTGGCTCGATTATATGAAATATCCATCCGGGCGCAAATTCTGGAAGGAAAAAGGGACTGGATTGCACGATTGCAGCGGTCTCTGGAGCCATTGAATGAAAATACCGGGTCTCCGGTAAGTGACCCAGATGATAAGCAGCTTATTACACAGATGCTTCATTTCTTAAACGACTTGCCGGAGGAGAAAACCGCAATCTGGCCGGAACATCTTCGTGATTTAAATAAGGTGATTAAATTCACTCATTTCGCAGAGTGCATATCGACCGCCTGGAACGACTCCGGTGGTCGTGAGATGCATGATGTCATTGCCAGAGATATGCGGGCCTACGGTAAGTTGCGGGAAGTGCTGGATTCTCTGGACCACCTGTCTCAGGCATTCACATTTGAGGATCTCTCCACCGAACAGTTTGTCAAAATACTCAGAGACGTTTTACAGAATACCCCGTATCAGGTGGAGGTGGGAAATAGCTCCGGAGTCACCCTCACTAATATTGAAGGTGCCCGGGGATTGCATTGGCGTAAAGTGTATGTCGTAGGGTTGATTGACGGCGTCTTCCCTGTCCAGTGGAGGCCGCACCCTCTGGTGCAGCTGGCGGATCGCACTCGCATCAATCGAACGCTCCCGAAGGGAATGGAGATCGTGGAGCATCGGGCGGACCTGGCGGAGGAGCGATTGCTTTTTTACATTGCGGTAACCCGTGCCACCGAGGCGCTTCGGATCTCCACGGTGCGCGGACAGGAAGATCTGCTGCCGTCCCAATTTTATGAGGAGCTGAGCATGTTCTACGGGGATTCTCCGGATGCGGATGCGCAGTCCATACCCGTACATCTTGTTACACCCGATTACGTTGAGTTCACGCCGGAAAGTTCCTGGCTCAGGATTGATTTACTGCAGCACCTGGGGAAGCTGGAGGAGTTCGATGACAGCGACTTTGATGTTTCCGCATCCCGGTTACGGCATCTCCGGGAGGTTCTGGCGATCCGTGACAGCAGGGAATTCAGCATTTTCGATGGTCAACTCGACTCGCAACAAATCCGGCAGGACATAGCCGACCTGCTGTTTTATTCTCAGATGCCATTAAGTCCGAGTCGGCTGGAGTTATACTATACCAGTCCCTTTCAATATTTTGCTCAGTATCTCCTGCATCTTGCGGAAGTAGAGGAAGTTCCGGAGGAGCTGCCCCCGCAGGATCGGGGAAAAATGTTACACGGTATCCTGGAACGATTTTACTCCCGGCTTGCCGACCGATACGATGGTGTCATAGACGACCGGAACCGTCAGCAGGTGATGGAAATGCTGGATAAGATAATCGCTGGCGTCTTTGATGCCTACCAGCAGCAGGAGATCCCCATCCCCGAGTTGCTCTTTGACCGTGAAAAGGATCTGATCAGGCAATATCTGCATAATGCCGTCGATTTCTTTGCTGAGAGTTATCCGTGGTCGGATCCCGGAATGTTCCCGGATCGGTTCGAACTGGAATTCGGTATGGGGATTGAGAGCAGCTTGCCGCCCCTTACATTGCGGCGAGATGATCAAGCCTTGTCTTTCCGCGGAGTGATCGACCGCCTGGACCTGAAGCGGGAGACCGGTGAATTTACGGTGGTGGACTATAAGACGTCCCGCGGCAAAGCGCAGCAGGATTTTTTCAGCGGAAAAGCGCTGCAACTCCAGGTGTACGCGATGGCCGCGGAGCATTTGCTTTCCGGGTACACACACCCGGTGCGCCTCTCTTACTATTCTCTGCGAAAGAATAGAGAAGATGGCCGGCTGATACCCGATCCCGGAGAGCCGGACCATCTGCAGCGGGAGGCCGAACGGCTTATCTGGGAGGCGGTGGATCGGATGGTGAATGGTGAATTCCATCCCGTGGCAGGCGAATGTGAACCGTACTGCCCGGTCAAAGCAATTTGTGGGTGCGACGAAAATCGCATCAGAAAGAAGCGCATCACATGAATCATGATGAATAGCGGCCAGGCATTGCTCGGCCCCTCAATATGGCAGAATGCAGAGACTGCGCAGGAATATTAACCCAGCAGAACTAACACCAGTACTCCGCCTGTTGCGGTGCAGATGAAATTTACCACGTCATTATTCAACCAGCGATAACCGCGTATCAGCCGGGTTTCTGAACCTGAGCAGTGTATTTTTTTCTCCGTACTCTTCCTGCAAACAGGACATCGGTATTGGCCCTGGATGGTGGCTCCCAGAAGACTGTCCACCATGGCACCGATTAACCCGGACAGGATGATAATGAGCAGAATGCGGCTCCGGAAGAAGGGCTGGATGAGGTCGGTCGGAATGACCCAGCCGGATAACGAAAGTATCCCTGAGCCAAGCAGGGCGCCGGTGGTGCCGAACGGGGTGATCCCGCCGGAAGTGCCTGCTTCCACCGGACGGAAGGTCACGATATTTCTGGGTCGTTGTCGCGCAAAGATACCCAGTTCTGTCGCCCAGGTATCGGCAGTAGCGGCGGCCAGCGATCCCAGAAAACCGTAATACAGTGCATCCTGGTGGGTAAAATGCCACAGAAGCGCCATGATTCCGGCAACGCCCCCGTTGGCCATCACCTGCATCATGTCGCGGTTGCCGGTCTTCTCATAGACGGTTTTTAGAAGATTTTTCTGTTGACCGCCGAGCCGTGATAACGCACTCGAAAGTACAAAAAACGTTGCCAGGGGCACCATGAATTGTAATCCCCCGATTCCAAAGATGAAGGTACCCAGAAGGAACGCAGCCGCCGTGCCGTTAAGGGTCAAGACGTGTGCCTGATACGCAATGTAAGCAAACAAAAAAGCGATCAGGAGCCAGACGAAAAACATCACTGGAGAGACGCCTGTGCCGTGCAGAGTAATATCCATCGTAAAAGCGGCGCTCAGCGGGAGCGTCAGATTATCCGAGCCCGCCCGGGAGATGGCTTCTGCAACCATACTGACAAGGGCTACGGCCACGCCTGTCAGGAAAATGAAATGAACCGGGGGCGGAACGATGGCCGGAAGCCGCCCGAACCCGTATAACCCGGCAGTGGTAATCACAAAACTTGCCACACCAAGAGTGAGACTGCCCTGCAGAGATTTGGTGTCTTTCCAGAGAGTGAATCGCCTGGGATGAGCCACTGTCTCGCCCACCTGTGCAGCCAGGGGATCGCCGATGGCCAGAATCGTGAAACTGAGCAGAAGGATTACCGGATCCCGGTACCAGAAGATCACCACCAGGATAAGGAACGAGAGCGGATAGAAGGTGGTTCCCAGGGTCAGGCGGGTGGTGCCGTGCATTCCCTGGAACATGGAAGTCTTGAGAGCCAGGGCGTTGAGGATAGTAAAAATTGTTGCAAGCACGATTGGAGGCAGCGGCGTTTCAAACAAAAACCGCGCCCAGAAAATCAACACTCCGACCAGAACATGCACGATTTTCCGGGTCGTTTCTCCAGGCCATTGATACCGCTTTTGTGCAAATTCTGCAATCCCAATCGCGATCAGAATGCCCGCCAGGAAGACGCCGAAAGATATCCATTCGCTGGCAAACGGCAGGTAGACGGGAAATTGTGTAGAATCTCCTTCCATGATCGATTATTTTAGTATTCGATACATCTGAAATCAACGAGAATTCAAGTATCCGCGAGTCAACCTCGGCACTGATACAATGAATTAACAGACGTCCGATGACGCATACACACCCCACTCCCGAACAGCGTGAAGCCATTGGCAATATCGATCAGGATCTGCCGGTCACAGCGGGCGCCGGTTCCGGGAAGACGTTCGTCCTGACCCATCGCTACTTTCAAATACTGGCGGAAAGACAGGCCACGCTCCCCGAGATTCTGACCATCACCTTCACGGATAAAGCAGCCAACCAGATGAAACAGAAGATCCGCGATCTCATCCGACAATCCGCTTATGGCCGGACTCCCAAAGATTTTCCTCCCCTGTCGAAATCCGGTGTTCAAGTCCCGTCGCCCGATGATTGGCGAACACTGCTGGATAATTTTGATCAGGCGTATATCAGTACAATTCATGGGTTTTGTGCGCGGCTACTCAAAGAAAACGCGATCAGAGTGGGACTGGATCCGGATTTCTCTGTCATGGATGAGCACATCACATCCCTGCGTCAACCGCAAATAATCAGACGGACGGTATTTGAACTCATCAACGAGCGGGATGACTCGGTTGCTCATCTGCTCCGGTATTTTTCGATCTACCAGATAACAGATCGGCTGTCTACATTGCTCAGGAAGCGAATACAATATACCGGGTTATATGAGTTTTACTTTCACGACGATCATACAGCGAAATCTGTCGGGGCATTATTTGACCAGGTGGAACAGCGGTTTAAAGAGAAGGTCTCTCCCGTGCTGGAGTATTTTGCGTCTCATCCGTTGTGGCAGGAAATCACAACCGGGCTCGAAAACCTCATTCCTTCCACCGAGTCAGATCGATTTTATCCCCATTGGGTGAACCTCCGAGACAAAATCACCGGACTTACTTCTGTTCAGGGGATCATCGATCAAGCGAATATCTGGATCTCCATGCAGGAGGATTTGAAAAGCAAGGGCAGTCAATCGAATTGGGATGGCGCGGATTTCACCGAACTGAAAAAGAAGATGGTCCGGTTCAGAACCGGGGTCCTGGAGCCGGCCCTGGCGCAATTTCCCGTGTTTGACGCGGAAGTGGAGCAAGAAGCCCTGCGACTGGCGCAGTCGGCGGTGGATGTCTATCATCATACGCTGGAGAATTATACCAGCTGGAAGCGGCAGCGTGCGTACCTGGATTACGATGATCTGCTGGTGAAGGCTGTGGAAATCCTCGAAAATTCCCCGGAGATTTTGCGTTCATATGGCAATCAGTTTCGACATATCCTGGTAGACGAATTTCAGGATACCAGTCCGGTGCAATATCTGCTTGTACAATTACTGAAGCAAGGTGGTGATCGTCAGAGCCGGCTGTTTCTGGTGGGTGATCCCAAGCAGTCTATCTATCGGTTCCGGGGTACCGAGGTGAGTCTGTTTGAAGAAGCCAGGGAGATGTTGAGCGTACAGGAGTCGGTGTTGAGCCGCAGTTTTCGGAGCCAGCCGGCCATTCTGGAATGGATTGATGCCTGTTTTTCGAAGGTGATGGGTACAAAGGAACAGCAGGAAGACGCACTGGCACCGTATGAACAGCACTATCTGCCACTGGAACCGACCAGGCAAAATGTGCGTGCGCCGTCTGCCAGTACAACGATTCAGCTCATTGAAGTGGACAAGAATGCAGAGGACGCCACCATAGAAAATAAGTTGATGATCGAAGCTGCACATATCGCGAACTGGCTGCAAAACGAGTTATCGAATATATCCGTGGAAGAAGACGGGGAAGTCCGGCAGGCCACGTACGGAGATGTGGCAGTGTTATTCCGCCGGACAAATTATATGAAGCAATATGAATACGCCTTGCAGCTGGCGGACGTGCCATATTATAGTATCTCCGGGAGCGGATTCTTCAACAAACAGGAGATCCGGGATATTCTGAATATCCTGCAGGCCCTGTCCTCTGCGGAAGATGAGATCGCCGCAGTTGGTGCATTGCGATCCGGTCTGTTTGGCATGTCGGATGAAGGCTTATACTGGCTTGCCCGGGCTGTCGAGAACTGGTATGATGTGCTGTACAAAGATGACTTCACTTCACCGGAGTCGCTCTCCCCGTCCGACGCTGAAATCCTCCGGGCAAGCCGGAGCAAAATGCAGCGATGGCGCAGACTCAAAGACCGGTATGCTCCGGACCGGCTCATCGATCTCATCTGCACCGAAACTGGATATTTTGGTGTGCTGGGAGCGCTGCCGAACGGGGTGCAACATATTCGCAACATCGAGCAGTTTATCGACCTGGCACATGACTTCGGACAATCGACGCATACCTCCCTGGGAGCCTTTGTTACATATGCGAAATCACTCCAACAGCATGCCGATACGGAAGAAGCGCCCTTGTTTTTCGGCGATCAGGATGCCGTCCGGCTGATGACCATACATAAGGCGAAGGGACTGGAATTTCCCATCGTCCTGATTCCGAACATAGATTACACGGGCCACAACACCCGGCAGAAAGATTTTTACCCGGAATATGGCTGGGCATTAAACTGGACGGATCCGGGGAAACCGGCCCAGCAGCAGAAAGTCAAACCGTTCATTTATCAGTTAATCCGCGACCTGGAATCCAGAAAGGATCTTGCGGAATCCAAGCGCCTGTTCTACGTCGCGAGTACCCGCGCGAGAGATTATCTCATGCTGTCCGGCGTTTTCACCGGACCGGATGGGCTCCAAAAAATGCTGGATAAAGTTGATTACGGGAAGGATAACTGGCTGCGCTGGACGCTTGGCGTGCTTAATGAACAGGGTTGGGAACCAGGCCGGCAGGAGGTGAGAATTGGATCGAACAATGTGCAGGTATCACACGTCTCCTACCTGGATATTCCGCACCTGCCATCCGCATCCGACCTTATCACACGGGAATCACCGGAGCAGGAAACTGCCCCAATCGCAGCGGGATCGTCGAAACGAGGTTTGTCTATCGGGGAGATAAAGCGGCGCTGGAACGTCCCGGATCGAGCTCCCGAACTCACTGAAATGAGTCCTTCCATGTTGCCGGTGTTTTGCAGAGATCCGGAGAGATTTTTTAATACTTATATTCTGAAACTACCAGACATGCAGTTCGCTGGCGAGGCGCAGCACTCCCGGGGAGGCGCAGCCTTCGGGTCATTAATCCATAATATCCTGGAGATGTATGTTTCCGGATCACCGGGCGAGCCGACTGAAATTATTGATGCGCAACTGGCGAACAGCGAATTTCGGGATTCCCCGGATCTAAAGGAAGAAATCCTTTCCAACTTTCAGGTCTTCCGGGACACCGATCTTCATCAACAGATCGTCGAATATCCCTGTTATACGGAAGTAGAATTCCTCTCGGCAATTGATGACATCGAACTCTCGGGGCAAATTGACCTCCTCATTGACAGAGGCTCCCGGGGCCTGGTATTGGTCGATTATAAGACGGATGTCGTTGATGATGAAGATTTCGTGGCAAAGGTCCGGGAGTACCTGCCGCAGCTGGAAGCGTATGCGTATGGCATCAGACAGAGCACCGGGAATTTACCGACAGAAGTGCTGCTGTATTTCTGGCAGTATGGCGCAGAAGTCCCGGTGCCTATCGGGACAGACCAGATCACTCACCTGATCCGGCTCATCGGAGAGATAAGAACCTTCATTCGGGAGGAATACGCTTCCATGGAAAAGGCTTCCCCCATTCAATGATGGATCCATTCGCGGTGTTCTCCTGATACCGTATGAATTCGGTGATGACATACCCGGTTCCCCTGGTAGCAGTTGATGCACTCCAGTCCGGACGATGAGCCCCGGATAAAATCGCAGATTTAACCTTTTGGCCCCTCAGGTGTCAAAAGTATGAGATAAAGAGAATGGATGCCGACACGCTACACAAGTTTCAGGCGGGGGATCATACCACATTGAATATAATAATGCGCGAATATCAGGAACCGATTTACTATTTCATTCTTCGAATGACCGGTAATGTACACGATGCGGAAGATTTAGCCCAGGAAACCTTCGTGAAAACCTATCTGGAACGATCAAAATTTCGGGGGGACTCATCCATTAACACATGGATATACCGGATTGCGGCCAACATTACCAAGAATCATCTTCGCTGGAGGTCCATACGTCATTATCTTCCGTTGGATGCTCTTGCCCGGGTGTTGACAGCAACAGCTGAAGATACCCGGTATGAGGAGATTGAATCGCATGAGAAAGATTTACTCAACCATCTGCAGGAACTCTCCCCCAGGCAGCGCAGTGTCTTCCTGTTGAAATATTTCCACAGATTGTCGCACCAGGAGGTGGCGAACATATTAGATATCTCCGTCTCCTCGTCGAAAACAAATTTCCATTATGCTGTCAAATCACTAAAGGAATTGGTTCGTGAGAACAATGCGTAAACGATGTAAACAATTTCGAAATTATCTGATTGATTGCTGGGATGAAGACGATTCGGTGCGGGGATGCCTCGAAGAAAGCGATCACTATAAGCACTGCCCGGCGTGTCAGCAGTATGTGGAGGAATTTCTCGAGTCAGTCAGGATCCTCGGAGAATACCGGGAGCGTAATCTCTCCCGACCGGATTTCAATATCCTGAGGGCGAATGTCTGGGAGCAGATCGAGGAGCGTCGGCACAAACCGGCAGTTATCAGGAATATCTTGCGACCGGCAATTCTCGCGCCTGTGTTGATTGTGTTCATGGCGCTGATCGGGTGGTGGGTGATACCCGAACATCCGGAGCAGACCCAGGGGTTCGAGCTGGATGAAGCCATGTATCTCTCCGCCGTGCGAGAAGTGGATCCTGTTTCGCTGCCTGAAGAAGTGTTACAATCTGCCATTGAGGATGATATGAGATACAGTGTGTATGAATATCTTATGCAAAGCAAAAGTTATACTGTCTTACAGGAGGCATATTATTCCGAGGATGAGTGGAATCAAATTTTGCAATCCCTGGCAGAACAACAGATGTAGGAGGTTGTTATGAATAGAGGTTTTATATCACTCATAAGTTTGTGTATCCTGTTGCTGGTCGTTACGGTGCAGGTGCATGCGCAGCCGCCCCCGCTGCCGGACCCTGACTGGCAGGATTGGCGATCGCCTCCGGGGATGGAATTTCGCGGCCAGAT
>Ga0102944_1000428_pt1 | contig 32906 bp, 35 predicted proteins | sample SalPonD_shore_MG_FD_78172 | JGI IMG/M metagenome (GOLD analysis project Ga0102944, IMG submission 78172) | Salt pond soil microbial communities from South San Francisco under conditions of wetland restoration - Salt Pond MetaG... | ecosystem: Environmental > Aquatic > Marine > Intertidal zone >... | reverse complement strand
GGCAGTTGGCAGTCGTCAGAAAAAGCTTTTGCTTCTCTTTTTTCTTTCTGCAAACTGCAGACTGATGACTGCCAACTCGAAGGGCGAGTATCGAGTGACGAGGCGAAAAGCGCGAAGTCCAGAGTATTCAGGCACCCCACCCGAGCGGTCGTTGGCGGGCCTCGATACTCGTTACTCGCAACTCGCGCCCGTGAGGGCCAAATCAGGTTGGCAAAACCGCCTAAGTTGATAGCATGGCATAACCCAGAACGAGGGCCGCGCGAAGTGGAATGCATCTTCTGCAAAGTGGCAAGGGGCGAGGTCCCCAGCGACATCCTCTATCAGGACGAGGAGGTGGTGGCCTTTCGCGACATCAATCCGCAGGCACCGCACCACGTGCTGGTCATACCGCGGCGCCATATCGCGACGGTCAATGACCTCGCCGAACCCGATGCCGCGCTCGTCGGGCGCCTGTATCTGGCGGCGCGGCAGGTCGCCGCGGAGCTGGGAGTTACGGAGGAAGGCTATCGCCTGGTGATGAATACCAATCGCATGGCCGGCCAGAGCGTCTATCACATCCACCTGCACCTGCTCGCCGGGCGCCCCATGCACTGGCCTCCCGGCTGATCGCGCAGGGAGTATCAGACGCCTTTTTTCTCCTGACGGTGGGGCAGCACTTGAAGCCCGCCGCGCAGCACGCTGGCCTTGAATCCGTTTTGTGTCAACAGGAAGGCCGCCGCCGAGCTGCGCCGTCCCGTCTTGCAGTAGCACACGTAGCGCCGCGTCTTGTCGAGCTCGCCGATACGCGAGCGCAGCTCGTGCAGCGGAATGTTGATCGCGCTCGGCAGGCGCTGGTGCTGGTACTCGCGGGCGTGGCGCACGTCGAGCCAATAGGCGCCCTCGGCCACAAGCTGGCGGGCCTCCTCGGGCGAGACCCAGTCGATCAGCGGCTCCTTTAGCAGCTCATCGAAGTCGCTCTTGGCCAGACGCATGACAACGCCGGGCGTTTCCATGGTCACCGTGGCGTTGCGCTCACCGCCGGAGATCAACGCCTCCTCCCCGAAGGTTGCCCCCGCTTCGAGCTCGGCCAGCTCCACGGTGCGCGTCACCCGCGCCTTGCCGTCGGTGAGCACGTAGTAATAGTCGCCCTCGTCGCCCTGCTGAACCACGACTTCGCCGGGGCGCACCCGGACCCGTTCCATACGCTCGAGCAGCGCCTTGACGTTGGCCGGCGGCATATTGCGAAACGCCATAATGTGGCGCATGCGAGCGACCCAGTCCCGCCGCGGCGGGCGCCCCGGCTCGGGACTGACTTCGCCGGCCGGACCGGTCAGCGAAACCTGGTTCGGGCCCGGCGTCGACTCGGCTCTCGAGACGGCTTGTGCAGGCGGCGGTCCGCTCGTGACCGGCGCCGCGCCCCTCGCCGCCTGCGCGACCGCCTTGCCGCTCGGCGCACCGGCTTTCTCTTCGTCCTGTTGCCCCCCCGGGGGTTTGCTTTGACTGGCGGCCTTGGGCGCAGGCTCGGGCAGCGTGAGCTGGTCCCAGGTAACCACGTAGTCAAGAATGTTGTTGTCGATGCGCAGGACCTCGACGGCGCTCAGAGTCACGGCCGTGACCTGTTTGGGCTGCTTGTCGTCCAGGGGAAACTTCGCCTCGTCCTGGCGACTGCTGACGACACGATCGATGCTGCCATCCGAGGAACTCAGCTGCACATCGCCCTCGAGCAGATAGACCATCTGATTGTCCACGTCGCCCTCGCGGAACAGGCAGATCCCCACGCCGAGGCGCTCGATGTAGGACAGAGATACCAGTTCCGCCAGCCTCGACGGCGAGAGCGAGGCCATGGGTTCGAGCTTGCGCAGGCGGTCGGTCGTGACCGGATTGGTGTCAGCCATCGTCGTTATCGTTATGGTCGGAAGAACGCGTCAACCAATGAAATACTACACCTGCCGGGTGCGGTGAGTGATCGCTGTCGCAAATCCAGCCCCGAACGGACCGGGCATGCTGGCCGCTGCCCTTAGACGCCCAGGGCCTGGTCGATCTCCTCGCGGATCGCCCGGTCCGCACCCGGGCCAAAGCGGGTCGTCTGAGCGTCGAACACGTCGGTGAAGGCGTACTCGAATTTGACGTCCTGCAGACCCAGCGCACCGAATAGACGCGACTCAAAGGAATGGTCGTCCTCGTTGGGCACCAGCGTGGGCCAGCCGCGTTCGCCGGGGCTGAGGATCGGGCCAAAGAACACGACGCCGGGCTTGTTCTTCAGGCGCAGCGCGCAACTGCCCTCGGTACGCCCGGACATCGGTAGAAAATCGATGGTACGTGTCAGCTTGGTCTTGGCGGTGAGGACGATATCGACGCCGCCCTCGATGGCCCCGCATTCGGCCTCGTAGGCCATGGTCTCGGCGCCGGTGGCCTTGCGCCAGGCGGCCAGGTCATGGGCGCCGAAGCGGCTCGGCAGGAAGATGAAGCTCACTCCCCCGGCCGAGTCCAGCGCGGCCGCCGTCGCCTCGGAAAAGGGCGGCGCATTGATCAGTATGCCGCCCACTTCATGGTCGTGGATATAGTAGACGACGGGGAGATCGGATGGCGCAGGAACCTGATAGATGGTCCGGCCGGTGATTTGCAGCAACTCGTGCATGGATTACCCCTGACTGCGTGACTCCGGCGCGCCTGGCGTTCGCAGGACCCGCCGCGGCTGTTCCCCGCCCACGGCCGGTGCCGGGTCTGCGATAATAGCGTAGACCCGCGGCCGGGACTACCGTCCCGGTGCGCGGCCCGGCGGTGAGGAGTGAGGCGTCAGGCGTGAGGAGAAGCGTCGCTGAATTCGGCGTCAAAACCCGAGAAATAACTGCGCCCGCCTCACCCCTCACGCCTCACCCCTCACGTACTATCAGGTAACCCGCATGCCGCCGACCGAAACCACTTCCCGCGACGTACCTAGCCCCTCCCTTGTACTCCTAAGCGCCGGCGTGGAGAGCGCCACGCTGCTGCACGGACTCGCCCGACAGGCGGGCCCCTCGGGGGCGCGTCCGGCGGCCCTGTTCATCGATTACGGCCAGCGGGCCGCCGATCAGGAGCTGGCTCACGGCCAGCGGCTGTGCGACTCGCTCGGCGTGACGCTCGAGCGGCTCGATATCCCGACGGTCGGTGAGGCCTTTCGCCACGGCCAGACCCACAGCCGGCATGTGCCCATCCCCCACCGCAACCTGTTTCTGCTGGCCACGGCGCTGTGTTGGGCCGCACAGTATTGGGCGCCGCGCCGAGGACAGGGAATGCTGTACATCGCGCTCAACCGGGACGACGCGGCGGCCCACCCCGATGCCGCGCCTCCATTCCTCGACCGACTCAATGCGCTGGCCGCCACGCTCGGCCCGAGCCGCGTCGTCGCCCCCCTGCTCGAACTGGGCAAAGCGGACATCGTCCGCCAGGGCCATGCCGAGGGCCTGGACTACACGCTGACCTACAGCTGCCTGCTCGGCCACCCGCAGCACTGCGGCGGCTGCCCCCAGTGTCACAGCCGCCAGCGGGCCTTCGCCGAGGCGGGCCTCGCCGAGCCGGCCGACTTTTATCGACGAGCCCGCGCACGCGAGGCGCGAGGGTCGAGCAGCGAGTGACGATACTGCACAGGCGTCCAGGGACGGCGTCTACTGCCAACTGACGACTGCCAACTGTCGGCTCCGCCCGCGTCGCGGGCGGCCCCTCACCCCTCACGGAAACTGTGGCCTCCATCACATTCCTGCCATCTGCCCGACCCGCTCGCCCACTCGAATCGCCGACGAAGTTAAAGCCCGGCGCCGTTCCGCCGTTAGAAAGTCGTAACAAGGATCTCGAACAACGAGCCACGGACTGCCTGGAAAGGCCGAGATGGATATCCCCGCACTGATTCGCACCCTGCTAGAACGGCAGCGTATCGACTACACGCTCCCGCACACCGACTGCGATCTGAGCAGTGCCCCGAATCTCGCCACCTGCGCGCTGCACGCCTCAGAGCGCGGCATGGTGCTCGCCGTCTACCCGGCCCATCACCGCATAAACCTGGAAACGCTCCATGCGGTCACCCAGCGCTACCTGCAATTCATCGACGTCGAAGGCGCGGAGCGGGTATTGGCCAGGGCGGCGGCCAAGGGTAGATTGCCGTTCGGCACGCAGCTCATCATCGACTCGCACCTGAGCAATCAGGACACGATCGCGTTCTCCGCCGAGGGGGGCCCATTCCTCGTGGCCATGAGCAAACTGCTGCTGCTCGACAACGACATCCTGATCGGCAGCGTCTTTTCCGAGCCGCGCCGCGCAGACGAGGAACCTCCTCGCAACGGGCCTCGCCTGGACCCGCGTCAGCGCCTGTCCGAGTTCGAGGCCCTGGCCCCGATGCCGGACGTTGCCCAGCGGATCCTTTGGCTAAGCGCCGATCCCGAGGCCGGTATCGCCGAGCTCACCGGGCTTATCGAGCAGGACGCGGCGCTGCCCACTCAAGTCCTGTGCTACGCCAACTCGGCGTTGTTCGGCCATAAGGGTCAGGTCAAAACCGTCCACGACGCAATCGTGCACGCGCTCGGCTATGACAACGCGCTCTGCCTGGCGATGGGCCTGGCCACGGCCCGCGGCTTCCCGCTGCCGCAAAACGGACCGCTGGGAACGCAAAACCTCTGGCAGCACGGCGTCTATTGCGCCGCGCTGACGCAGCGCCTCGCGAACCACGTAACTCGCCAGGGCCGGTATCGGCCGCGACCGGCTATCGCCTTCCTCGCAGGGTTGCTGCACGATCTCGGGGTGTTGGTGCTGGGCAAGGTCTTCGTGCCGGAGTATTTCTGGTTGAGCAAGCTCATGAGGGCCAAGCCAGATGCGCAATTCCCCGCCGTCGAGCGCCAGCTGCTGGGTGTCAGCCACGCCGAACTGGGCGCAATGCAGCTGCACCACTGGGGGCTGCCCGAGGAGATCGCGGTCGCCGCGGCCCACCACCACGATGAACATTACACCGGTCCACACGCGGTCTACGCCCAGCTCGTGCTGCTGAGCGACCGCCTGCTCAAAAGACAGGCGCTGTCCGATGCCGACACGGGGGCGCTGCCCCGGGCGCTGCTGGCACGCCTCGGCCTAAGCGAGGAACAGGCCCTGGCAGCCCTGGACGCCCTGCTCGAGGATGCCGACACGCTGCGCACCATCGCGCATCAGCTCACGGCCTGAGCCGCCGCACCGCAAACCTCGGCGGGCGGATTTGCCCCGCGCGACCGCGCGGCGTTACAGTGTGAACCCATCCCGCAAACCCCAGCCAAAGTAACGCCATGAGCAAGCCCGAATTAATCAGCTTCGACCTGTGCCCCTATGTGCAGCGCTCGGTGATCACTCTGCGCGAGAAAGGTGTGGAATTCGACCTGACCTACATCGACCTCCAGGACAAGCCCGCGTGGTTCGTCAAGATCTCGCCGTTCGGTCAGGTCCCCGTGCTGCGCGTCGGCGAAACGGTCCTGTTCGAATCGGCCGTCATCAACGAGTACCTCGACGAGGTCAATCCGCCCTCGCTGCACCCGACCGACCCCTTACGCAAGGCACTCAATCGGGCCTGGATCGAATTCGGCTCCAGCCTGCTGGTCGATCAATACCGGTTGATGACCGCCGCGGACGAGGCGGGCTTCGACGAGCAGCGCCACTCCCTGGAGGCGAAGCTGCAACGCCTGGAGGACCAGCTCGGCGACGGGCCGTTTTTCAACGGTCCGACATTCTCCCTGGTCGATGCGGCCTATGCGCCGCTCTTTCTGCGCCTGTCGTTGATAGAGCAGTGGCGGACCCTGGATCTCGACGAGGACCACCCCAAAGTCGGCGCCTGGGGCGAGGCCCTCATGGCGCGTCCGAGCACGCGCGAATCGGTGCTGCCGGACTTTGCCGATCGCTTCGCCAGCTACGTGCGCGAACACGGCCCCTACCTGGCCGGCCTCATGGGCGGCGGGGCAACCAGTTAAGCCAACGGCTGCAGCCGACACTGGCCGATTTCAAGGATGGAATACCTGCTGGCGACGGCGACCCAGTGAGCTCCGGCGCTGGCTTTGCTTGTTCTTTCTGCCAACTGACGACTGCCCACTGGCCACGCCGCCCGCAACGCGGGCGGTCGCCTCACACCTCACACCTCACGTCTTCAAATACACGCATACGCGGTGCCGTCTTCGATCTCCACCGCCACCGGGCTGAGGGCCTGACCAGCGCAGGGTCCCCAAACGCAAACGCCGTCGTCGGGGCGGAACAGGGCACCGTGCGTCGCACACTGCAGGTGCTGATAGTCGGGGTCGAAAAACTCGTGGGGCACCCAGTTCAGGCCGGCGCCGGTGTGCGGACAACTGTTGATATAGGCGTAAAGGTGGCCGCGCCACTTGACGACAAACACATCGAGCGAGCGTTCGGCGAGCGGCAAGGCGAACTGGCGCGCCTGAGCCTCGGCGAGCTCCGCCACGGCGCACAGCCGGTGGCGCGTCACGATGCGCCCGCCGCCGCGCGCGGCTGCAAGCCGCTCGGGCAGATCGTATACTGGTGCCCAGTACCGCGCCCCTGCACATCGCGGCGGGCTGGAGCCGACGACCCGACGCTATGTCCGATTCGACGCAAGACTCGCACGAACCGATCCGTTTCGCCACGGCCCAGGAGGCCGAAACCGCGTTCTACGCGGCCTTTCAGCGCGCGGATTTGGACGCCATGCAGGCGGTCTGGCTGGCCGCCGACTACGTCGAGTGCATCCACCCCATGGGCGAACGCCTGCGAGGCATCGAGGCCGTAATGGCCGGCTGGAGACGTATTCTCGAGCCGGGCCCCGTCATGAGCTTCGAGCTGGCCGACGTCGGGTATACGCAGAGCGGGACGCTTTCCATTCATACCGTCACCGAGAATATCACGCTGCGCCAGGGAGACCAGCACCTGCACAGCCGGGTCCTCGCGACGAACATTTACGTGCTTACCCAAGCGGGCTGGCGCCTGATGCTCCACCACGCCTCCCCAATGCCAAACCGCGAGCCCGAGGCCAGCCCGGCCGTCGTTCACTGAAGGATCGGCCCGGAAGTGTCGGCCGGGCGGCTCACTCGCCAACGTGCACGACGACCTCGCGCCGCGCGGCATCGCGCCGGTGCTCCCACAGATAGATCCCCTGCCACGTCCCCAGTGCGAGCTCACCGTCAAGCACCGGAATGGAGATCGAAGTATTCGTCAGCGCGGCCTTGACGTGGGCGGGCATGTCGTCGTCGCCCTCGAGCGTATGCGTATAGAGGCTGTCCCGCTCCGGGACCAGCCGGTTGAGCCAGGCCTCCAGGTCGCGCCGGGCGCTCGGATCGGCGTTTTCCTGGATGATCAGACTGGCCGACGTGTGGCGGATAAAGACGGTGCACAGCCCGTCGCGTACGTCGGACGCACGAACGGCGGCCGCAACCTGGTCCGTGAACTCGTGTAAGCCCTGAGCCGCCACCGAAACAGACAATCGCTTGATCATTGACTGACCTCCTATGCGTGCGCGCGCACCTGCCGGGAAAAGCGCTCGGTCTCCAGGGTCCAGTGTTCTCCCGCGACGGCCAATACCAGGCAGGACGGCCCGCCGTAGGTGCGCGCCCGTCCGGCGGCACCCGGGTTGAGGACCCACGGCTCGGCGTCGGTGTCGCACACGAGACGATGGCTGTGCCCGTAGACGATGGCCCTCGCGTGGGGATACGAGGCACGCAGGCGCCGGTGGCGCTCGCGCGCCGCCCCATGACGGTGCCCATGGACGATCACGAGCCGCCCGCCCGGCAGCTGCAGCTCGGCCTGCTCCTCCAGCGCGTCGAGCCGTGCGCGCTGCTCGGGCGGCCATTTGGCGGTGCTGTCGTTGTTGCCGCGCACCGCAATCACCGCCCCGCTGCGCGGGCCCATGGCGTCAAGCACCTGCCCGTTACCGATATCGCCTGCGTGGACCGCATAATCGCAATCGGCGACCACGGCCGCGACGCGGGGGTCGAGCGCACCGTGCGTGTCCGACACCAAAGCGATGCGGATCGGGACGGCACTATTATTTACGACAAAAAACATCGACCACGACTCCACATTTCGCGATATTATGCTATTTTATTATCCAACTTGTTTGTCTCGATCCTACAATAACTCAGGAGCATCGCATGGCGACGAAGAAGAAACCTGCTAAGAAGACCACGGCCAAGAAAAAGACGGCCAAGAAGAAGACTGCGGCCAAGGCCGCCACCAAGCCCATCAAGTCGATCAAAGAGCCCTACACCAAGACCCAGCTCTACAGCACCATTGCCGAGCGCACCGGGCTGAAGAAGAAGGAAGTCGATGCCGTCTTCACCGAGCTGGCCGACATCATGAACGGTCACATCAAGCGCAATGCCGCGGGCATTTTCACCCTGCCCGGCCTGATGAAGGTCAAGGTCGTGCGCAAGCCGGCCACCCGGGCGCGTAAGGGTATCAACCCCTTCACCGGCGAGCCGACCGTGTTCAAGGCCAAGCCGGCCCGCAACGTGGTCAAGGTACAGCCGCTGAAGAACCTCAAGGAAATGGTCAAGTAGCATCGACCGGCCGCCGGGGACCCTGTCCCCGGCGGTTTTTCCTTCCTCCAGCGCAGATTCCCTGCAGCAGTCCTACCATTCAGACCGCGATTTAGCGGCTGTAACCCCATCCACGGGGTCCATGGACGCCCCGCCCGCATCACGCCAGGACTCGAGCAGTGTCTCCAGGTCCGCTACGGTATCGACTATCCAATCGACGTGCGCGCTGCGCGCGGCCAGACGTTCGGCGCTGAAGTGCCCCGCGATGTGGCGCGTGATCAACACCGGATGCAGACCGACGGCACGCGCGCCCCGGTGCTCGTCGCTGCCACCGTCGCCCACGAACAGGCAATCGGACCCGGCCAGGCTCAGGGCCTGCAACGCACGTCGGTAGATTGGCGCCTCGGGCTTGCGGGCGCCGCAATCGCAGCTGAACACCGCGACGTCGAACAGGGGCGCCAATGGCGAGCGCGGCCAGGCGCTCACCTCACCGCTGGAAGCGTTGGAGACCAGCGCCAGACGCAGGCCGCGTTTGCGCAGCGCGCGCAGCGCCGTTAGAGTGTCGAGGTCGATATTCAGCAGACTGTGGTCGAAGCGTCGCTGGCGTTCCTCGACTGCCTCCTCGATACGTGTGATTGGAATCGAGGGATCCAGGCTGTGTGCCAGCTGTCGCAGCGACTCGAGGTGATCGGTCGGGCGGCAGATATCGTGCTGTGGGCCAAAACAGGCACGGTTCCAGGCCTCGCGGTCGACGCCCAGAATGTCGGCCGTGTAACGCCCCACGCGCTCGGGTACCGCCCCGACATCGACCAGGGTGTGAAACAGATCGAAGCACACGCCCGCGATCGGTGGCCGCGCCGCGTTCGCGGCGGCCCCGGGTCTGGCCTGGTTTGCAAATCGTACGCCCATGCGCTATCTAGTCAGTTAAGGGGCTGCACTGCGCCCCTGTCGCTTGTCACTATCGGAGATGTGGAAATGACCGCCAGCTATACCCCCCTGCCCGCCACCACGCTCGCACCGGGCAGTTCCTTTCACCGCCCGACGCAAATACTTCCCGAGAGGGTAACGCTAGACGATCCGGCCATCAATGTCCTCACGGACCTTGCCAAGGTCACTGCGGTTACCATCGGACCCACCGCCACGCTCAAGGATGCCAACGCCAAAATGATCAACAACCGCGTTCGGCTGCTGTTGGTCATAGACTCCGAGAACACGGTCCTCGGGCTGATCACCGCCACCGACATCCTGGGTGAAAAACCCATGCGCTACATGCAGATGGTCAACGCGCGCAGCCCGGACGAGGTATTGGTACGCGACATCATGACACCCCGGCAAACGCTGGAGGTCATTCAGATGGTCGACGTGGAGAAGGCAACCGTCGGCGACGTCGTCGCCAGTCTGCGCCGGGAAGGGCGCCAGCACGCCCTGGTCGTCGACATCGACGAGGATTCGATGAACCAGATGATCCGCGGGATTTTCTCGGCCAGCCAGATCGGCAGGCAGCTCGGCATCAAGATCGAGACGGCCGAGATTGCCAAGACCTTCGCCGAGCTCGAGGCCGCGCTGTCGGTCTAGTCGCCTCGCCAAAGTGCGCAGGCGACAACCATGAGAGGTGGGAACCCGGCGCGAGAGCGCCGGGTTTTTCTTTGGCCGGAAACGGCTAGAAGTGATGCACGTACCCGATATTCACCGAGTTGATCTGGAATTTCGCCCCGCTGATGTCGGCGTCCTTGACGTAACGCAGGTAATCGATATTGATGGCGCCGTGCTCGTTGCCGTAGAGCTCCATACCGACGCCGTAGGCGGCTCCGGAGGAGGTGTCGTTTTTCGTTCCGACGCCCGTGACCTCGTAATGAACCTTGGCGCGGCCGTAACCGCCCATGGCGTAGAGCCGGAAGTTGTCGCGCGCTACGATGTTGTAGCGCAGGAAGGCGGCCGTCAAATAGGTCAGGCTGAGCCGCGTATCGATACCGCCGATGTTTTTCCGGTCATCACGGCTCGAGGCCAGGTGGACCTCGAAGGCGATACGCTGGCCGATGAGGTCGTACCCCAGCTTCGCCACCGCACCTTCCGGATGATAGGTGGCGCCGCTGTCAAAATCGTAATTGCCGTGCATATACGCGAGCCCCCAATAGAAATCGCCTTCCACGGCACTGGCGGTCCCACTGACCGCCAGCAATGCTGTAAGAACCAGGTATCGTGCTGCTCTCATAACCCACCCCTCTTTATTGTGTCTTGATTCAGGTTGTCACCGGACCAACCGAATGTGCTGCGCCGGCTAGAAGCGGATCCGCACTCCGACGTAGCCGCCCTTGTCCATGGTCAGGTTCGGGCCGTTTTTGATGTCGGTCTTGACCTTTCGGTAACCCACATAAACGTTGGCCTGCGGAATCATTTGGTAGCCGAGATAGATCCCGTACTCGGACATGTGGTCGCCGTCGAGTCCCGTCACCACCTTGGGCGCGTAATAGTAGTGAGCGCCGATGCCGAACCCGTGCAGGGCCTGGGGCGCGTAATTGAATCTCAGGCCGAGTGCCAGCGCCAGGACGTTGTATGGGCCGACATCGACGTAATAGATCCTGCCGCCGACACCAAGTTCGAGTGGGCTCTCGTAGGAGTCGTTGTAGACGTGCAGATCCGCATTGACAGCGTAGTTGCTGTCATCGTTGTACAGCAGACCGCCGCCGACTTCGGCGCGGCCGTATTGCTTGCCCCAGACGCTGGTGGCGTAGTTGAAGCGAGCGCTGCTGTTGCTCAGTTCGGCTTGGATAGTCTGGGCAAATACATTGCCGCTCGCGAGTGCGAGCAGACCGACGATCACGATCCGAGGCAGCATGAGGATCCTCCTGGCAGGTCGCGGTCCTTCGCGAGTGATTGTTGTCAAAGGCATTTTACGTATCATATCGCCATTTTTCGAGCGAAACAGCAAAAATTTCCGGGCAGGACGCGAATGCCGAACAACCTCTGTCAGCGCCGCCGGTACCGTATGCTCGGAGCTCGCCCGTGCACATCGGTCATACGCCCGATCACTCAGCGCGGCGCATGGGTACGGATCGACTCCAGGGTCTGGCGATAGGTGTCGACTTGCGGTCCGCCGATCTGGACGGCACGCCTGGCATAGCCCGCTGCCTCGTCCCATCGGCCAAGCTCGGCAAGCGTCTGCGCCAGATTGTTCAACGCAGGGGCATAGTCGGGATGGTCATGCAGGACGGCACGGTAGCGCGCCGCGGCCTTTGCCAGCTCGCCCCGCGCGTAGTAGCTGTTGCCCAGGCCCATGGCCGCGGCAACATTGTCCGGCCAGCGTTTCAGCGCCGCGCGATACGACGCAGCGGCCGCCTGCCAGTTACCGAGGCGTTCGAAACCAACCACCGCCTGAAGGTAACGCAGAGGCTCGGCGCGGGCCGGCATTTGGCCCGGTTTCAAAACCACCACCGCCCAATCATTGCCTCGGTCCCAGGTGCGTTCGAACAGCTCGAGGGTCTCGGTGTGCATCGCCTCGTCGCCCGAGCGCAGCGTGAGGCGGTCGGCGTCGAGGTCATAGCCGATCACAACGGCATAATGCCAGCGCGGGTACCAGCTCAGCCCCAGATTCTGCAGGACCAGTACAGGATGTCCGGCGTGTACCTCGGCGAGCAGATCCTCCAGCCGCGGGCGCAACACGTAGGCAATCCGACCGTGGCGGCGTGCGGCGGCCAACAGCTCGACCTGCAGACTGCCCTCGCGCCCTGGCACGTAGACTTGCGGCGCGAGGGCCTCTGGTGTGACCGCCGCGCCGCTCCAATCGAGCACGGTGGCCAGGGCCGCCGGTCCGCACTGATGGATCTGCTGGGGATAGAACGGAACGGCGCTGAGCAGAACGGGCTGTGAAAAATCGGCCGGGGGTGCCTTGAGCAGACGTTGCGATTGCAGCGGCGCGGCGCAGCCGCCGAGCAGGAGAAGCAAAAGCAAAAGGCCGCCCGGAGCAAACCGGGCGGCCGTTCGCAGATAACGAAGCAAAACGAAACCGCGCCTTAGTGTACGGTCTTTTTGACGAACGGAAAAACGTCCGTATAGCCGAGGATGTCCGTGATCAGCAACACAAGGAAGATGAACACGGCCACGCCGAGGACGTCGCCGCCGGCAGGCGCATTGCCAATCTTGCCCGCCAGCGTGTGCACTTCCTGGTCCGTCATGCTGTCCACGCGCGCCAGGGCCTGCTGCGGATTCACCCCATAGGATTCGAGCTGATGGCGCACATCCTCGCGGGCGAGCAGCGAGCGCAGCTTGGCGCGTTCATGCTGCGTCTGTTGGGCGTCGACAATGGTACCGGTGGTGACAATCCCCGCCATCGCGGCCTGGTTGAATCCGAGCAACAATGTGGCCAAGGCAAGCAGATAGACCAGGGACCGTCCACTCTGTCGTAGGTAATTCATTGGCTGGGTTCTCCCATGGTGTGGTGCGTGTAGTAATGCACGCAATGATAGACCCTTCCCGTGGGGCTGTTAAGCAACCGCGTCCTGCGCGGCGCCGTTCCAGGCCAAGGCAAACCCTGCCTCTTCGCGGCATGGGTACCGTCCCTGATGCCTTGATATGACCCGCCCCCGCGGGCATGGTTCAACCCCAGGGGCGGATCGGAGACGTAGCGCACAACGTCGCCCGCAGGCGCTGTTGGACCGAATGGAACTCACACGAAAGAGCGCCGCGGGTCGCCTCGCGTGATGGCCTCGATCTCAGCGAGCAATCGATCGCGTTCGGCCGCCGACCCGGCCATCGGGACCTCGGCGGTCGTCTGAACATGGCGATTGTGGGCCACCTGGTCGATACGATCGCGCACCTCGGGGTTGTTCTGGATGAAATCCAGAAACGATCGGCAATCGATCCGCAGCACCTGCGTTTGCGTCAACGCCGACACCGTGGCTGCGCAGGGGGCGCCGGTCAACAGGGACCACTCGCCAAAATAATCACCGGGGCGCAAGACGGCGAGATTAATCGGCTCGGCGTCGACGGTGTGAAACACCCGCGCCAGGCCGATGACGAACAGCGCCTCGCCGGGCTCACCCTCCTCGAGGATATGACTGCCCGGCGGGATGCTCAACAGGGCGGTCTGGGCCTCCAGCGCCTGCAGCGCGTCCCCGTCCAGCCCGTTGAACAGCGGGACCGCGCGCAGTGCCGTTTCAGTCAGCCGGTGGCGGTAGCGCTCCACCACGGCATCGCGCAGGGCGGGCAGACGGTGGATCAATACGTCGAGCACCTCGCCCGGCAGTTCCAGCAGCACCGAGGGACGCGTGACCGTCACCGTCGATACGCGCGGCGAATTGAACAAGGCCGCGATTTCGCCGAACAGCTCGCCTCGCCCCAGGCTGGCCAGGTGTACCACGTCACCGTCGACCGATTCGGTAACCTCCACCTCCCCGACCACGATTATATAGACGCGGTTGTCGCGCTGATTCTGCTCACACAGGCGTTCACCGGGCAGGGCCCGGCGGACAACGCCGTGGTCGAGCAGAAACTGACGGTCGCCGGTGCTCAACAAGTCGCTGAAGGCCACGTTGGCGTCGAGCGCCTCGTGCATGGCCTCGAGGATGCCCGCTCCCGACGGCCGCGCTGCGTCCCACGCCGCCTCGCCCTTGTTCGCCATGTCCGCCTCCTGTGCACACCCGCGCCCATTCATGCTCGACCCCCGTGAGTCCGAAATACAGGAAATCCCTCACATTTTCGCGCAAGGCGACCACTGTGCGGCCCGGAAATGTCTAAGAATCAATCCGTTGACCCTCGCGCCGGGCCGCGGGCCTTTCGAGGTCTGGAGCGGTGCCGCCGCCGAGGGTACTATCGGAGTACTCGAACGCCAGGCCGGCCCGGAATGGTATGGACGCAGACGGGACCCGCAGTGGCGCCGGCAACGACCGATGCACCGACACACGGAACGAGGCGAGCCGCAGGCATGTTCATTCCTCTAGACAGGAAGCTCGACTGGCGCAACCCGCCGGTCCTCACCGTGCTGCTGATCCTGGTCAACGTGTTCGTCTACTATGCCTGGCAGACCCACGACACCGAATACCAGAACGAGGCCTTCACGTACTATTTCGACTCGCGCCTGCCCGAGATCGAGCTGCCCCGATATGTGACCTACCTGCGTGAGAACGGTCAGGCGCAGGAGGCAACCCGCCTCGCGGGGCGGCTCAAACACGGCGGCCAGCGCGGACAGGCCGCGGTGTTCATGCACATGCTCGGCGACGGCCCCTTCCTGGACCGCCTGCACCACGACCAGGTCATTCGCCCCGGTGATGCCGATTACCAGGAATGGCGCTGGGCCCGCAGCCGCCTCGATGAGCAACTCAACCGATCCGTGGCCTACCGCTGGGGCCAGAAGCCTTACGAGTTTTCCGTCCTGACGCTGTTTACCCAGATGTTCCTGCACGGTGGCCAGGCACACCTGATCGGCAACATGATCTTTTTGTTCATCTTCGGCTTTGTGGTCGAGATCGCGATTGGCCGGCCCGTCTTTTTGTTCGCCTACCTGCTGGCCGGCCTGTTCTCCGGCGCCCTGGACCTGGCCTTTCGCCCCGACAGCATGATCCCGGCGATCGGCGCCTCGGGGGCGATCGCCGGGCTCGTGGGTATGTATACCGTGCTCTTCGGCCTGCGCCGGATCTGGTTTTTCTTCATGCTGGGTTTCTATTTCGACTATGTGCGGGCACCGGCGATCGTGCTACTACCGCTGTGGCTGGGCTATGAGCTCTTCTACCAGTTGTTCGCCCCCAACGAAGTCAACCGGATCGCCCATATCGGCGGTCTGCTCGGCGGCGCCCTCATCGGCTACCTGGCCAAGCGCTACTCACCCACGGTCGATCACGACTACATCGACGAAGGGGTGCGCCAGGAAAAACGCAAGCAGGACTACCAGCGCGGCCTCGAACACATGGCCGCCATGGAGCTGGACGAGGCCAAGGCGGTGTTCGAGGACCTCGGCGCGGCCAATCCAAATGACCGCAACGTGCTGCTGCAGCTCTATAACATCGCCAAGGTCAATCCGGCCGGCCAGGACTATCACACGCTCGCCCACCGTATCTTCAGCCTGCCCGGCCAGGATGTCGCCACCCTCAAGCTGATCAATGACACCTACGGCGAATACATCCAGAAGGCCAAGCCGGGACCGCGATTCAACCCCGATCAGTTGATGACGCTGGCCATCCGCTTCGCCGCGGCAGGCTATCTGGACGATGCGGAGAAGATGGTGCTGCACGTGCTGCAAAAGCAGCAGGGCTTCGGGCGCAATGCCGAGGGACTGATGGCCCTGGCCAACGGCTTTCGCCGCGGCGACCAACCGCAGATGTATCGCAAGTATCTGTCGGTGCTGCTCGACCGCTTCCCCCACAGCCCGGAGGCCGAACATGTGCGCCGCGCCATCGACGCCGCACCGCCGCCCGCTGAGACGCCCGGCTCAGCCTGACGAGACCTTTTGCAAAACCTCCAGATAGGAGCGTATCTCCGGACCGAGCGGATGGTCCGGATATTTTTCCAGCAGATAGGACAGCAGCTTCTTGGCGTTGTCGTCCTGATTGAGCTTCTCGCTCATGATCTGCGCGGCCAACAGATAATTGCGCGCGATATCCTGGTGGCTGGGAAAGGCGACGTGAAAGTTGTTCAGCAGCGCGAGGGCCAGCTTGGCCTGGCCGCGCGCGTTGAGCTGTGCAGCGAGCTCGTGGACATGATTGGGGTTGGCCGGCTTGCAGGCCGGGTCGAAGCGCACACAGTCGGCATAGACCTCCAGCGCGCGGGGAACCCGCTTGTCGGAGACCAGGCGCGAGATGAAATCCGGGCAATGGGCGGCCAGGCGTTCCTTGTCCTGAGTCGTCACCAGCAACCGGTGGTAGCGCTCGCGCAGCGCCCAATCGGCCGGCGAGGCCTTGACCTTGGCGTCCAGGCTGCGCAGCGCCTCGTCGAAGCGTCCCTCCTTGATCAGTATCTCCACCTCCTGCAGGGCCGGATTGACCGGCCCGGACGCCGCCGGTCCCGCGGCTTCGGCTTCGGGCTCGACGTCGATGCGGTACCCAAGCTCCTCGTGATACTGGAAGATCACGTAACCCATCATGGTGAACATGATCAGCGAGAAATACATGAGGACCAGATTGCCCAAGGGCACGTAGAACAGCGCGGGGAGCCAGTTCGGCAGCATCCCCATCGCCCACTGGCCTCCTGTGGACAGCGCAAACAGGAAAAGGAACAACACGAAATAGGGCAGTCCGATACGCCGAATCATGGAGCCCAGGATCAACGGATTCAATGCGGCGAAAAAACTGTATTCGACGGCCAATACCATCGTACTGGCCGGCAACGCGACGGTAATCAACACATAGAAGACGTCCGAGGCGAAGCTGCCCAATAGATCGTAGACGGCGAAATTGGCGAACGAGAAGCAAAACAGCAGCATCACCTGCTTGAACGGCAGCACCAACTCGTCGAACAAAGTGCCGCCGCTGAACTCCGGCGGCTCGAGATGGCCGCGCGCCGTATGCTCGAGCACGACGTAGGCGTACTTGACGAAGGCGATCAACACCAGCAGCTCGATGAGAAAGCCGAGCGGAATGAGCGCCACCATGACGCTGATGACCGACAGGGCCACCAGATACATAAGCGCCGAGGGCTGGGCCGGATAGGCAAAGAAACGGGGAATGCGCCGCCAAAACGGAGTGATGACGTTGCCGACCCCGAGGCTGTCTACTTCCTGACGGCACACCGGACACAGGGGATGGGCGCTGGGGTGCGTGCGCGTAACGCACGAGGCGCAGAAATTGATGTGACAGCTGCGGCACAGCCAACGGGCCGGCGTGTCAGGGTGATACTTACAGGTGATCTGGCCCATCGGATGTCCGTTCGAATGAGACCGCCGGCCATTGGACTGACCGAAGACCCCGTTTTTTGCCGGCAAGGTTATCCCCCGGCCGATGAAACTGCAACCAAGCGGCCCTACGCGCCGCGTCCGTGTCCTCCTCTCTCGGCCCCGCCACGGTCAGTCGGCGGGCACGGTGCGCTCGGCGGCCCAGGCGCGCAGCGCCGCGATGCGCTCGGCCATCAGCGCCGAGAGCGGACGCGTCTGACCAATCTCAGCGCTGAGGTATTGGTCGTTCAAGGCCTCACCCTGTGCCCGGGCGGCGTACAAGGCCGAGACGATCGACTGTTCGATCTCCGCGCCGGAAAAACCGTCGCTGAGCTGAGCCAGTCGGGCCAGATCGAAGGTCTGCGGTTCGAGCCCGCGCTTTTCCAGGTGGATGGCGAAAATGCGGGCGCGCACCTCGGCCTTGGGCAGGTCGACGAAGAAGACTTCGTCCATGCGCCCCTTGCGCACCAGCTCGGGCGGCAGGGATTGTATGTCGTTGGCAGTGGCGACGATGAACACGGGGGCCTGCTTTTCGGCCATCCAGGTGAGCAGCGTCCCGAGCACGCGCCGCGACGTGCCGCCGTCGTGGTCCTCGCCGCCGACGGCCTTTTCGATCTCGTCGACCCAGAGCACACAGGGAGCGAGCACCTCGGCGGTGCGCAGTGACTCGCGCAGGTTGCGCTCCGTCTCGCCGTGGTACTTGTTGTACAGCGCCCCGAAATCCAAACGCAGCAGCGGCACACCCCAAACGCCGGCCACCGCCTTGGCGGCGAGACTCTTGCCGCAGCCCTGCACCCCGAGCAGCAGCACGCCCTTGGGGATATCCAGCGGCGGCCGGCCCTCGGGCGCGGGCTCGAGAAATACGTGGCGTCGTTGGTCCAGCCACGCCTTCAAGTGCTGCAGCCCCCCAACGTTGGAAAAGTGCTCCGTCTCGTACTCGTAGTGCAAGATTCCCTGCCGATTGAGCAGGTCGTATTTCGCCTTCATCACGGCGGGCAAATCGTCATGCGTGATCGCGCCGTCGTCATGGACCGCTTTAATGGCCAGGCGCCGCGCCTCGCTCGCAGTCAGCCCCACGAGGTTCTGCACGAGCAGCTGGAAGGACTGGGCGTCGGTGCGAACCCGCCGCCCATTATTCGCCTGGGCCCATTCCTCGGCAACGTCCATGACGATGCGCCGCACCGCGTCCCGGTCCGGCAGATCGAGATCGAACCGCGCCGTGAAGCTGCGAAGCTCCGGCGGCACCGTCACCTCATGACTGAGCAGGACGATGGTCTGGCGGGTTTCGCTAGCCACCAGCGCGATGTCCTTGAGCAGGCGCACGTGCACGGGGTCGTCCAGATAAGGATGAAAATCGAGCAGTGCGTAGATGCCCGCGTGGCCGGAGGACTTGATGTGCCCGAGCACGTCCTGCGGCTTGGCGTTGTGGCGCTGCGGGCTGTAGCCCTCTTCGAGCCGGTGCAGGCCCTCGGTGACGCTCCACACGTACAGTGCCAGCCCGGTGGCGGCCTCCATGGACTTGAGCAGGCGCACCACCCGCCGCTCTTCGGTCGACTCGATGACGATGATGGGAATCCGCGAGCGGATCAGCAGTTCGAGGTCGTGGCTGTCGTTCATGCTGTTGTCGTTGCGCCGCCCGCAGCGGGCAGGATATTGTATTTATGGTCTTGCGGTGTCCACCGCTTTCAATCGAGCAGCGACTCGAGCCGGCGCTGCGAGACGCCCCCCACGAGTACCCGCTCGATTATGCCGCCGCGCACCAGGACCGTCGTCGGCGTGGCCAGCACACCGAAGGCGCGCGCCAGCGCGAAATCGTTTTCGTCCGAGATGTCGACCTTGAGCACATTGGCGTGATGGTTGGCCAGCGCATCGACATGCGGACCCATAGCGCGGCACGGTCCGCACCTGGGGCTGAAGAAATACACCAGGTAGCGATCAAAGCCCGTTTGCTCAGGCGCCAGCCACGCATCCAGCGCCGGTGCCGGCTTTCCGCGCGCGCGCCGACTGACGATGACGACGCGCAGCTGCATTGCCGCAAACAGCACGATGATCGCCCCCAGCACATACGGCAGCCACTGCATCACTCACACCTCACCCAGACGAGTGTCGACGTGCGCGTCACGAGAAACGGCATAGCGCCTCCGGTTTCATAAGCCCTTTGCCTCGCGCTCCGATCCGCGGCGCACAGCCCGCCGTGCGCGGTGCACGGCGCAGCATCCGCCGTGCGGTAGGCGTTTTTCACAATATATCGGGTTTTACCGCGGGGTGTAAGACGTGCAGCCAGGCACCGGACCGCGCTGCCACCGTGGTCGATCGACGAAACCCTGCTTACGTGGCAAGCAGCCACGGCTCGGCGAGACTGGCATCGCGGCGGCGTTGAAAGCGACGCGCCCCGGCGGCGCGAAGTCCCAGCGCGACGAGCTCCTCGGCCAAACCGCCCTTCGGGCACCCGCGGCCGCGCCTTCGCCAAACGGTAGCGACTGGCGCTGCGTGCGGCCAGCGCCGACTGACTATACTTGGTGTACGGGGCCCGGAACGCGTGACCGAATGCTCACAACGTAATGTCGGGCTTCGCCCGAGTCGAACCCGACACCCCGCTCCGGGTCAAACCCCGTACGAACTGGCCAGTACGAAGCGCCGAGGGCCGAGGAGGTGTGACGTGGATATCAATATGGTCGACGTAACCGTGCATATCAACGAGGACATGAACGCCGAGCAGCTGCAGAGCCTGCAGGAGGCAGTTCGCGAGCTCGACGGGGTCATCAGTACCCACATTGCTGACCACAACCCACACTTGCTGATGGTGGAAATGAATCCCCAGCGCGTTCAGACGGACGCCGTCCTCAATCAGCTGCTCCAGCGCGGCGTGCACGCCAAGCTGTTGGTTCCACAGCAACTCTGAGCCGGTACCGGCAGGCGTGCGGGCCGTGTCCAACGCCCCCACGCCGCGCAAATGCCGACCGGACGGGCCCCTGAAGGGCGGGGGCCAAATGTGTTATGCTGTAGGGCCCCTGAAAAGGGCAGCAATTCACCGGGCCCATATGCGCCGCGCAATACGGCGCCTGCGCCCGAGCGACCATTCGCAAGTACCATGGCAGACGACGAACTCAAGAAATACGACGGCCGGACGCTGCACCGCGGCCCCGACCGCAGCGCCCCCTATCCCGTCAGCCGCCTCGCACCGTCCATCGAGCTGGTGGACATGGCCCGCGAGATCGCCCAGGCCGACGCCATGCTCAACAATCGCGCCGGCTCCAAGCTGAAGGTGATCGCCGATCAGATCAAAGCGCTGCAGGCCGCGGCGCGCGAGGTGCTCGAGGAAGCCAAGCAGGATCAGGAGCTGCACCACGCCGAGTGCGCCTTCAAGCGCCAACCCGGCAAGATCTATTATTTGTACAAGCGCGCCGACGGCACGCGCTACTTCTCCATGCTCTCGCCCCAGGACTGGCGCGAAACGCCCCCGCACGGCTTCGTCGGCGCCTACCGCCTGGAGGCCGACCTGTCGTGGACGCCGGCCGAGCGGATCGAGACGCAGGACGAATCGGCCGACACGCAAGCCATCATCAATCGCCTGCTCGAAGACCACAGCCTGTAGTCGAGCCCTCTCAGGCCGGTGAAGGCCGTCCGGTTCAATCCCCCGCCTGCGACCCGCCCGTCATCCGGCGCCGCAGCGCCTGAAAATATAGGACGGCCTCGCGGTCGGTGCGCGCCTGACTCCAGACATGCTTTCCCTCGCCGAGCTGCGCGAGGACATAGGTCCCATAGGCCATCTGCCCCACGGCCGTGCGACCCGTGGCGAGCTGGCCGACGCCGGCCTGCGCTCCGAGTGCGACCTGTCCCAGGGCGTAGGCGCCAATGGCCGCCTGACCCAGCCCGCCCAGCAGACCGATACCCAATTGGCCGATACCGATGACGCCAACCGCAGCATGGCCGATGGCGACCACCCCTGCAGCCAGTCGACCCACGGCCACCACGCCCTTGGCGACGATGCGCCGGCCCGTCTCGGGACAGATGCCGTAGGTATAGTGCAGCCACGGCAGGCCGAGCAGACTGGCGTGCGACTTGAACTCGGCGAAACGCCGGCCGTTGGAGTACAGATAGCGCCGCCAGGTGCCCCAGGCGGTGCGCTCGATCCGATACTCGATCTCTTCGAGCAGCAGATTCCCCATCACTCTTTCCTCTGGCGTCGCCGGTTCGCTGTCTGGTTATCGGCTGTTGCGCTCGGCCTCAACGGCGCCGGCCGCGGCGGTGGTCGCGGTGATCGCGCCCCTTGTGATGTCCCTCGTGCTGGCGGTGCGGGCCGCCGCGCCCCGTGGGCGGTGCGAGCTCGCGCAGCGCCACCAGGTCCAGACGCTCGCCGCGCTCGGGCGTGAACACGCGCTGCGCGGGAAGCTGGCGCAGGCGCTCGGCGAAGGGGTCCATGGAATCGGGCTCGCCGTGCACCAGGGCCACGGGCGGGCGGTCGACGAAGTTCTGATACCACTGGAACAGGCCCTCGCAGTCGGCGTGCGCGGAGAAACCGCCGATCGTGTGAACCTTCGCGCCGACGCGAATGGACTCGCCCCAAAGGGAGATTTCCTCCGCACCGTCGACCAGGCGCCGGCCGAGTGTGCCCTGCGCCTGGAAACCGACGATGAGCACGTGGCAGTCGCTGCGCCAGATGTTGTGCTTGAAGTGATGGCGGATGCGCCCGCCGTTGCACATACCGCTGCCGGCGATGATGATCGCACCGTCGTGTACGCGATTGATTCCCATGGACTGCTGCGGCGTGCGCGTCAGGTGCAGATTGGGCAGCATGAAGGCGTTGCCGCTGCGGCGTTCGAACACACCGGCCTCGACGTCGTAGAGATCGGGGTGGCGGGCATACACCTCGGTCGCCTCGATAGCCATGGGGCTGTCGAGAAACACCGTCCAGTCATTGAGCCCCCACTCCTCGAAGTGGCGCCCGAAGGCATAGAGCAGCTCCTGCGTACGCCCCACCGCAAAGGCCGGAATCAGAATGTTACCCTTGCCGCGCCGCGCCGTGGTGACCACCTCCTCCAGCTCGGCCCAGGTCTCGTCCCAACCGCGGTGGCGACGGTTGCCGTAAGTGGATTCCATGATCACCAGATCGGCCTCGGCGACGGCCGTGGGATTGCGCAGGATAGGCGCGCCACGATGGCCGAGGTCGCCGCTGAATACCAGCCTGCGCCGCACGCCGCCCTCCTCGAGCGACAGCTCGGCGATCGCCGAACCGAGGATATGCCCCGCATCGCGCAGGCACAGGCGCACACCGGGCACCACCTCCCTGCTCTCGCCGTAATCCAGCGCGCGGAAGCGGCGCATCACCGCCTGGGCGTCCTTCATCGTGTACAACGGCTCCAGCGGCGCGAGATGCTTGCGCTGGCGCTTGCGGTTTTCCCACTCGACGTCCTTCTCGTTCAGGTAGGCCGCATCCTTGAGCATGATCCGGCACAGGTCACGGCTGGCGCGGTGGGTATAGATCGGTCCGCGGTAACCGGCCTTGTACAGCAGCGGCAGGCGGCCTGAGTGATCGAGGTGGGCGTGAGTGAGGACCACTGCGTCGATCGACGCAGGGTCGAAGGGAAAGGGATCGCGGTTTCGCGCCTCCTCGGCGCTGCGACCCTGAATGAGACCGCATTCGACCAGCACGCGTCGTCGACCGACATGCAGCAAGAAACACGAACCGGTGACCTCGCGCGTGGCGCCAAGGAATTCTATTTCCATCCTGCCGGCTCCCGTCTGCCTGGCCCTAGTCGGCGAACGGCGCAACGAGGCGCACGCGCCCGCCCAACCGCTCTGCGAGCAGGGCCAGCGCACCCTGCGCATCGTCGTTCAACTGTTCGGCGAACACCTGTGCCGCCGACCCTGCCGCGAGCATACCACAGCCGGTGAGCGTGCCCGGCTCCCCGGCCTCCGTCCAGCGCAGCTCCGCGCCTCGTGCACCGCTGCCGGCGGCGCTGTACAACGCGGCAAGCCGTGCCTCGGTCTCAGGGTCCGCGGTGATCGGGTACCAGATCAGAACACCGGTGCCCGCTTCGGCCAATAGTCGTGCGGTGTACGTAACTTCGTTCCAGTCCCCTTGTCCCCGCGGCGCATAGGGTGGGTCGATGAAGACCAGAGCGGCCTCTTGGTGCGCGGCGGCGACCGCATAACCGTCACTCCCGTCGTGCACCGTGACCCCGGGCCACAGCCGCCCGGCCTCCAGATCGGCGCAGAGTACGGTATTCAACTGCGACCCGGCCTCGTCGGAGGTCTCGCACAAAGCCATCGTGTACGGGACGACTTCGCTGTCCAGAAACTCGCCCACCAGATACCAGGAACCGTGATACTCGGCACGGCCGCATTCGGGATGCATGGCCGTGTGCAGCAGGCGCAGATAAGGATGGGTACGCAGGCGTTCGGGCATCGCGGCCAGGTCCGGCCCGCCCGCCGCCAGCAGGCGACCGGCCCCCTCTTCCCACGCCGCCCCCTCGACGGCAGCGTAGCGTCCACCACCGGCATGCGACTCCACATAATCGATGGGATCGCCGAGAAAGGCGCGGCCCTCGACCAGTCCCCGCACGACGCTCAACAGCACGAAGTGCTTCCAGACGTCGGCGCGGTTGCCCGCCTTGTCGCGGTGGTCGTACATCGCCCCTCAGGCGGCGGCCTCGTCGGCATTGCGAGCCGCCTCGTCCATCCCGGTGGACGTGCCGAGCTCGCGCAGCGCAGCAAGGTAGCGCGCCCCCTTTTCGGCCTGCTCGGCCAGACGGCGCATGTTGCTGAACACATCGAGGTGCTCCACGACCCGGCGCACGGGCAGCTCGCCCGCCGTACCGGCACGCAGCAGATGCGACTTCAGGCGCTGGTACTCCTGCTTCAGCGACTCGAGCTGCGCGGCGCAGACCTCAGCGGAGTACTCCGGCGCGCCGGCGTCGGCCCCGTCGAGCAGATCGACGATCGAGCCCTTGAAGTGCGAGATATCGGCGGCCAATCCGACCGCCTCGATCGCGGGCAGCTCGCGTTGGGCCTCGTCCACGAGGCGGGTCAGCTCGGCCATCTCAGTGTAGTAGCGCGTCACGCGCAAGGCGTTGGGCAACACATCGTCGAGCTCGGGCGGCAGATGGCTACGCTGCATCACCGCGCTGAAGTCGCCCACCGCGTCGACCAGCCGGTCAATCACCTTGGCATCGGCATCCAGACGCGCCCCGGCGGCACCCTCGGCGCTCATTGCCGCCTTCGCCATACGCAGCGCAATCCCGCCGATGCGGATCAACTCCATGGACAAGGCCTGCATGGCGAGCACGGGCGTGGCAACGACGTTGCGATCCAGATACCGCGGCCGCGCCTCGTCTTCCTCGGCACTGCGAAAACGCCGTCGCAACTCGCCGACCAGGCGCGTGGTCAGCGGCCACATGACTGCCACACCCAGCACATTGAACAGCGTATGGAACAGCGCCAGGAGCACGGGCACACCCAGGTCGAGGCTGTCGGCGTGTTCGAGGTTGCGGATCAGCAGGATAAACAGCGGCAGCACCAGCAGCGCCACCAGCGCGCTCACCACATTGAAGCTCAAGTGTGCGGCGGCGACGCGGCGGGCGTTCGGCGTCGCCCCCAGCGTGGCGAGCAGGGCGGTCGAGGTTGTGCCGATATTGGTGCCGATCACCATCGCCAGGGCCGCCTCCAGAGAAATCACGCCGCCGGCCGCGGCCGTGATGATCACGGCCATCGCCGCGCTGGAAGACTGCATCAGCACGGTCATCACCACGCCCACGCCGAGCGAGAGCAGCGCGCCGCCCACCCCGCCTCCCGCCAGGGCCGCCGCCGGCGAGGCACCGGCGGCGGCGAACGCCGTCTTGAGGATGTCGACCCCGAGGAAGAACACACCGAAACCGGCCAGCGCCATACCGAACGCGCCGAGGCGGCGTTCGGCGGCCAACAGACGCAAAATCATACCGACGCCGATAAGCGGCAAGGCCAACAGCTTGATATTGATCTTGAACCCGATCAGCGCGACCAGCCAACCGGTCATGGTGGTGCCAATATTGCTGCCGTAGATCACGGTCACCGCCTCGCTCAAGCCCATGAGGCCCGCGTTGACGATGCCGATGGTGGCCACGGTCACGGCGCTGGATGACTGCACCAGCGAGGTAATCAGCGCACCGGAGGCAATCCCGCGCAGCGGCGTGCCCGTCCAGCGGGCAAGCAGTCTGCGCAGCGAGCCGCCCGCCGCGAATTTGAGTCCGTCGGTCATCAGCCACATGCCGAGCAGGAAAAGACCGATCCCCCCTGCCAAGCTGCCCAGCATCATCGCCGTCACTTCCACCCGACCCCTGCACGCGTATTCAGTCGGACAAGCATATCACGGCGACGGACCGCGCCCGGTGAATCTCGCACTGGTGTAGAATGGGGTTCGCCATCACGATCGATTCCCATGACCACGACCCACACCTTTTTCGCCGCCGCCCCCCGCGGTATGGAGTCCCTGCTTGCCGCGGAGCTGCGCGCGCTGGGCGCGGCAAAGGTGGCCCCCGGCCGCGCGGGGGTCGGTTTCGAGGGGCCGTTGGCGCTGGCCTACCGGGCCTGTCTGTGGTCGCGACTGGCCAACCGTATCCTGTTGACCCTGGCACGCTTCGACGCGCCGGATGCCGAGGCCTTGTACGCGGCGGTGCACGAGCTGCCGTGGGAGGATCACCTCTCACCCGACGGTACGCTGGCCGTGGATCTGCAGGCCAGTCAGTCGCCCATTCGCCACAGCCACTTTGCGGCGCTGAAGGTCAAGGACGCTGTCGTGGATCGCTTCCGCGCGCGCTGCGGGCGCCGCCCGTCGGTCGAGCTGGAACGCCCCGACCTTCGCATCAATGTCTATCTGAACCGCCGCCGCGCCGTCCTCAGCCTGGACCTGGCCGGCGAAAGTCTGCATCGGCGCGGTTACCGCGAGCGGGGCGTGGCCGCTCCGCTCAAAGAGAACCTTGCGGCGGCCATCCTGGTGCACGCCGGCTGGCCGGAAGTGGCCAGCGCGGGCGGCGCCCTGCTCGACCCCATGTGCGGCTCGGGCACCCTGCCCATCGAAGCCGCGCTGATGGCGGGCGACGTCGCACCGGGAATCGCGCGCGAGTACTTCGGCTTTTTGGGCTGGCGCGGCCACGACGCGCCGGCCTGGGCCGCCCTGCGCGAGGAGGCCGAGGCGCGGCGGGCAGCCGGCCTCGAAAAGCTGCCGCCCATCGTCGGCTACGATGCCGACGCCGCCGCCGTACGCGCCGCGCTGGGCAATGTCGAGCGTGCCGGCCTGCGCGGGCACGTGCACATCGAGCGCCGTGAATTGACGCAGGTCCAGCCGCCGCCCGCCAGCGCGAACAAGGGGCTGGTCGTGGTCAATCCGCCCTACGGCGAGCGCCTCGGGCTAGCCGAGCAGGTCTCGGCGTTATATACGGAGCTCGGTGCGGTCCTCGCCGAGCGCTTCGCCGGCTGGCAGGCAGCGGTGTTCGTCAGCGACGAGGCACCCGTGCGCCGACTCGGCCTGCAAGCGCATGCCCGACACCCTCTCTACAACGGTCGTATCGCCTGCACCCTGTCGCTGTTTCGCCTCACCGGGGCCGCACCGGCCCCGACGAGCGACACTTCCTCTGCCGGTGCCCAGGCACTGGCCAACCGCCTGCGCAAGAACCTGCGCCACCTCGGGCGCTGGGCGCGGCGCGCCGGTGTTGACTGCTACCGCCTCTACGATGCGGACCTGCCGGAATATGCGCTGGCCGTGGACCTGTACCAGGGCGAGCGCCTCTGGGCCCACGTGCAGGAATACGCACCGCCGGCCAAGGTCGATCCGCTGCGCGCCGAGGCGCGTGCCGCCGAGGCGCTGGCCGTCGTCGCCGAGGTGCTCGACATCCCCACCGAACAGGTGTTCTACAAGATGCGCCGCCGCCAGAAGGGCTCGGCGCAGTACGAAAAGCTCGACGCCACCGGCCGGTTTCACGAGGTGCGCGAGGGCGCCTGTCGCCTGCTCGTCAACTTCACCGACTACCTCGACACCGGGTTGTTCCTCGACCACCGCACCACCCGGGAGCTCATCGGCGAGCTTGCCGGCGGCCGGCGGTTCGTGAACCTGTTCGCCTACACCGGGGCGGCCACCGTGCATGCCGCGGCCGGCGGCGCGCGCGCCACGACCTCAGTGGACATGTCGCGCACCTATCTCGACTGGGCGCGGCGCAACCTCGCCCTCAACGGCTTCACGGGCACCGAACATGAGCTCGTCCAGGCCGACTGTCTGTACTGGCTCGAACAGGCCGCCCAGGACCCCGCGCGGCGCTACGACCTGATCTTTCTCGACCCGCCGAGCTTCTCGACCTCCAAGCGCATGGAGGCGACGCTGGACGTGCAGCGCGATCACGTCGCGCTGATCGCGGCCGCGGCGCGTCTGCTGGAGGCGGGCGGCGATCTCATCTTCTCGACCAACCTGCGCCGCTTCAAGCTCGACGCGCTTGCCCTGGAGCGCGCGCTGCCGGACGTCACCATCGAGGATATTACACGCGCCACCCTGCCGCCCGACTTCGAGCGCAACCCGCGTATCCATCACTGCTGGCGCCTGCGCCGGACCGCGGCCGGACGCTAGCGACCGCGCCGCCCACGACACCGACTCGCCGCGGTTGCCGGCCCGCCAGGCATGGGCCATGATGGAACGGCGACACCTGCTGCGGGCAGGCTCGCGATCACATTGGAACCCGCGCGCCAGCCACGGTGAGCCCATGCACAGCGACCCGCTCGTCTTTACCATCTTCGCCATCTTCAGCGGCGCTGCCCTGGTCGCCACGCTGGCGCTGTATGCCCGCCAGGCCCTGCCGGTGGCCTACATCGCGCTGGGGATCCTGATGGGCCCTTCCGCGCTCGGGGTCGTCGGCGATCCGGTGGTCATCAAGAAGATGTCCAGCATCGGGATCATGTTCCTGCTGTTTCTGCTCGGCATGAGTCTGCCGCCGCAAAAGCTCGGTCAATTAGTGCGCGAAACCACCGTGGTCACCCTGGTCAGCTCGCTGGCCTTCGCAGCGCTCGGCGCCGCCGCCGGCTGGGCGCTCGGCTACACCGTGGTCGAGAGCGTTGTGATCGGCGCCGCGATGATGTTCTCCAGCACGATCATCGGACTCAAGCTGCTGCCGACCACCGTGCTGCATCATCAGCGCACCGGCGAGATCATCATCAGCATCCTGCTGCTGCAGGACCTGCTGGCAATCATCGTCCTGCTGCTGCTCCAGGGCCTGGGCGGCAACGGCCGGCTGCCGCTGTCCGACCTGGGCCTGCTGGCCTTGTCGCTGCCCGGCTTGATCCTCTTCGCCTACGTATTCGAGCGCTTCGTGCTCTTCAAGCTCATCCGCCGTTTCGACAAGATTCAGGAATACATCTTCCTGATGGCCATCGGCTGGTGCCTGGGCATGGCGGAGCTCGCGCGCGCCGTCGGCCTGTCGCACGAGATCGGCGCCTTCATCGCCGGCGTCATGCTCGCAACCAGTCCCATCTCCCTGTTCATCGCCGAGAGCCTCAAGCCCCTGCGCGATTTCTTTCTGGTCCTGTTCTTTTTCTCCTTGGGCGCGAGCTTCGACCTGCAGCTGGTGCTCACGGTACTGGCGCCGGCCGCCGGGTTCGCGGCCGCGATCATGGTCGTTAAACCGTTGGTGTTCAGATGGCTGCTGCAGGGCTCGGGCGAGTCAGCGCAGCGCAGCGGGGAAATCGGCGTTCGCATGGGCCAGATCAGCGAATTCTCGTTGCTCATCGCAGTGCTGGCGCTCGACCTCGGCGTTATCAGCGAGCGCGCGACCTACCTCATCGAGGTGGCCACGCTGCTGACCTTCATCGCGTCCTCATACTTCATCGTGCTGCGCTATCCCACCCCCGTCGCCGTCTCCGATCGGCTGCGGCGGGATTGACACTGCACGCTGGGACGGCACGTGCCTATAGCAGGGTGGGTATTAACCACGGAGGACACCGAGGCACAGAGAGGACAGAAGTTGGCAGTTGGCAGCCTGCAGTCGCCCGAAAAGACAACAGCAATTAGACTTCTTGCTGCCAACTGCCATATGCCAACTTATCGCGTTCTCTGCATTCCTTTTCAGGGCAGTGGAGTAGGACCAAGGCGTCGGGTTACGCTGCGCTAACCCGACCTACGACCAATGCATGGGGCGCGCAATAAACGTGGCCGCGGGCTTTTCTTCTCACTCCTCACGCCTAACACCTCGCCCCTCACGTCTTATTCTTTCTGCCGACTGCAAACTGCCATCTGCCAACTTACCGTGTCCTCCGTGTTCCTTTCCAGAGCGTCTCTCACTGAGTACCACCGCCCGCGATTCCGCGTTTGCGCCGCTGCATGTCGATGAGCTGGAGCAACGGCTGCAGGGCCTTCTTCTCGTCGGCCCTGACCTGCTCGTCCTGTTCGATGGCGTGGCGTCCGAGGCGCTCGAGCTCCAGCAGTTCCTCGTCGCTCAACCGGTCGAACGAGAAGTCGTCGCCGTAGGCAGCCTCGAGCTGGTCGAAGTAATCGGCAATGGCGGGGCGATAAGCATCGTTCATGGTATTTCCCGTACGGTCGTTTCGTTCTGGGGCATAGGCTGTCGCGGACCGGCGCGCCGTCCCGTCAACACCAGGAGGCCTGGTTGCCGGGTTGGTGCAGGATCTCCTGGACATTCGCCTCGATGATTCGGTAACCGACGTTGCCGTAGAGCTTCTGTCGGCCTTCGTTGAGCAAATAGGTCGGGCTGCCCTCCACGCCGTGCTCGCGGCACAGCTCGATGTCGCGGCACAGGGCGGACATGGCCTCCCCGCTGTCCAGGCGCCGCTGGATGGATGCGCGCGTAAGGTCGAGCCCCGCGCCGATGTCGAACAGGCAGTCCATCGCGCCGATGTCGCGATCGTCGACAAAGAACGCCTGGCGCACGCGCCAGTTGGCCTCCTCGAACAGGCTGCGACCGTCGAAATCGGCTTGCCCCTCGGCGTCGATTTCACCGTCCTCTTCGAGCAGCTGCACGGCCTTGAGGTACAGGTGGGCGTTGCAGGATGTACGCGGGGCGCACGCGCTCCAAACGTTCGCACTGACGGGCGCGTGCTCGAAGCGCCCGGCGATCTCGCTGACATGGCGCCCGAAGCCTTCGTAACCGCCGCGGTCGGCCCAGCCCTCGCCGATGCGGTGAGCCGTGTCCCCGAACAGGGGCACGAAATGATAATGCAGCGCGAGCTGGCTGCCGAAATTGCGCTTGAGCTCGTCGACGCGAATCTGCGCCGTATAGGCCCAGATACAGAGCACGTCGGAAAAATAGTCGATACGAACGTCGGCGCTGCTGGTCATGATAGGTGCCTCCCGGACTCCGCCCTCAGGCGCGCCCCTTCAGTCTCGAAAGTTGTCGAACTGCAGGGGCAGGTCGAGGTCGGCCTGGCGCAGCAGGGCCATCACCTGCTGCAGGTCGTCCTTTTTCTTACCCGTCACTCGCACCTTCTCGCCCTGGATAGCGGTCTGGACTTTCAGCTTGCTGTCCTTGACCAGCTTGACGATCTGCTTGGCGAGCGGTGTGTCCAGCCCCTGGCGCAGCGTGACCGTCTGGCGCGCCTGCTTGCCGGCGATGTGCGGCTCGTCGATCTTGAGACAGGCGATGTCGATACCGCGCTTGGTCAGCTTGTTTTCCAGGATATCCAGCATCTGCTTGAGCTGAAAATCGGACTCCGATACCAGCGTAATCGCCGCCTCCTCGTGTTCGAAGTGCGAATCGGTGCCTTTGAAATCGAATCGGTTGGCGACCTCGCGCTTGGCCTGATCGACCGCGTTGGTCACCTCGTGCATGTCGACCTCGGAGACGACATCGAACGACGGCATGGCATTCCCTCCAGGATCAGATAGCTTCAGTGCGCCGCCGTGCGTACGCCCATGTGGGCTCGGGCCCAGTGGCGCAGCGGCTGGAAGAATGTGTCGATCGCCGCTCGCCGCCGGGGTGACAGCCCGCTGGTGTCGGCCAGGCTGTCGAATAGCACGAGCTGCGTGAGCAGATCGGCGGCGGCCTCATTGGGATGATAGATGTTCTGACTGATAACGAACACCCGCGTATAGGCGGCCACGTCGAGCAGCGGGCGGGCGCGGGGCCGACCGTCGGGTTCGCTGATCACCCGGGCGTGGTCGCCACGGCGGCGCACGTCGATGGCCAGCATGCGAAAATCCTGCGGCATACGCTTGACGCCCGGCCCATCCGAAAACACGACCAGCGGCCAGATATAGTGCACGGGTTCGTTGCCGTCGCCGCGCAGTGGAAAGAGCCAGCAGCAGAAGCGACCCGCAGTGGAGCCGTCCGGGTTGGCCAGATGATGGCGGCGCAGCCAGGGGTCGCGGGTGATGGACTTGACGCGCACGAAACCCCAGACGTCACGATACAGACTGTCGAACAGTCCCGGCGCCGATCGCTGCAGCACGTGTATGCGCTCGTGCAGCAGGATCGTCGCCGCAGCGGCGATCGCCTCCCGTTTAGGCAGGGCGGCATCCATTCCCAACAGCTGCTCGCACACCGACTGCGACAAAACGATGTACGGGCCGCGCGTGTGCGGCAGACCGCCCTCGATGGAGTCGGCGACCTTGAGAAAACGCCAGGGAACGCGCGCCAGGCGCGGATAGTGCTTCAACGCGGCATCGATACCGCGAACCATGCGCGTGATGACGGTCCGCTCCTGCTCACTGAACTCGCGCACACCGGCCCGATAGCGTTGGCCCGTCTCGCGCCGCTGGGCGGCGAGGGTCCTGGCGGTCAGCGGGCGGCCCGTCTTGGCCGCCATCTCCATGGGCTGGAGCGTGTGGAAATAAGGTTGGGCGTGGTCGTCGACAATGGCACGGGCCGCGGCGGCGCGATCGAGAAAAACCACCGGCGCCGCGGCAGCGGCCGGCGACGCACACGCCGCAGCCAAGGCGGTCAATATCGCCCACCCGGCCAGCCGGGCCCGCAGGCGGGGAAATAGCCAGAACCCTTGTCTTACGCGGCGCTCATCCCTGACCATCGTCATCCCCCGCATCGTCGAACCAATCCACCACATGCCATTCGAGCTGGTCGGGGTGGACGTGGGTTTCCGCAATGACGCGCTGGCGCACCGATATCCCCGCGCGATGAACGCTGTCGGCGTCGCCCGAAACCAGCGGATGCCACCAGGCCAGGGGACGTCCCTCGGCAAGGCGCCGATAGGCGCAGCTCGACGGCAGCCAGTCCCAGCCGGACTCCCCGCCGCCGAGGTCCTCGGGGCGCAGCACCACACAGTCCACGACACGCTCGAGGCGATGGGCGTAATCGGTACAGCGACCGGTTTGGGTATCCAGAAGGCGACAGCTGACGTTGGTGAACACCAACTCGCCAGTGTCCTCGTCGATGAGCTTGTTGACGCAGCAGCGTCCGCAGCCGTCACACAGGGACTCCCACTGCGCCCGGCTCATCGCTTCCAGCGGAACCCTCTCCCACCAGGGAGTCTCGGCCTGCGGATCCGGCCCTGCGTTATCGGTGTCCGAATCGACCATGGCGGCGGCGGGCGTCATCGACCCCGAGGCTCAGTCCTTGATCCAGTCCTGCAGGGCCTCG
>Ga0102944_1000427_pt1 | contig 32949 bp, 28 predicted proteins | sample SalPonD_shore_MG_FD_78172 | JGI IMG/M metagenome (GOLD analysis project Ga0102944, IMG submission 78172) | Salt pond soil microbial communities from South San Francisco under conditions of wetland restoration - Salt Pond MetaG... | ecosystem: Environmental > Aquatic > Marine > Intertidal zone >... | reverse complement strand
TTCGCCATGGCGCGGGACGACGTGCGCTACTACCTCAACGGCATCCTGCTGGAATGGACCGGCACCAACCTGCGGGCGGTAGCCACCGACGGCCACCGCCTGGCGCTCATGGACCGCGAGGCGGCCGAGGCGCCGGAGGAGATCCGGGTGATCCTGCCCCGCAAGGGCGTCCAGGAGCTCGAGCGCATGCTCGACGACACCGAGGAACCGGTGTCGGTGGCCTTCACCGACAACCATGTTCGCTTCGGTCTGCCCGGCCTGACCTTCACCTCCAAGCTCATCGAGGGGCGCTTTCCCGACTACCGCCGGGTCATCCCCGAGGCCGGCGGCCACGTCCTGAACGCCGACCGCAAGGTCCTGCAGCAGGCGCTGCGCCGCGTCGCCATCCTCTCCAACCGCAAGACCCACGGCATCCGGATGGCCCTGAGCCAGGGCCAGCTGGAGCTCTCGGCCGAGAACCCGGACCAGGAGCAGGGCGCCGAGGAAGTCCCGGTGAGCTACGACGGCGAGCCCTTGGAGGTCGGCTTCAATGTGGAATACCTCCAGCAGGCGGTGGCCGCCGTCCCCACCGATCAGGTGGTCATCCACCTCTGGGACGCCCAGTCCAGCTGCCTGATCGTCCCCCCGGAGGACGCCACCCTCAAATATGTCATCATGCCCATGCGGCTTTAGGACCGGTGCGGGGCGCGGCGCAGTCCCCGCTGCGCTAGAATTGGAGGGTCAGTGGTCATCCAGCGGCTCCAGATCGGCGCCTTCCGCAACATCGAAGGCGCCCGTGTGGAGCCGGAAGCGGGCCTCAACCGGTTGATTGGTCCGAACGGCGCCGGCAAGACCAGCGTCCTCGAGGCCATCCACTACCTCGCCAGCGGCCGCTCCTTCCGTCAGGTGGGCCCCGCCGGAATGCGCCGCGAGGGCAGCGAGGAGGCCACCCTGTTCGCGCAGGTAAGCGGCGGCGCCGGCCACCGCATCGGTGCCCGCCTGACCCGGGGGGGCCGCGTGCTGCGCCTCGATGGCCAGACCGTCTCCGGTTTCGCCGCCCTCGCCGGGGTGCTGAAGACCATCCACTACACCCCGGAGGGCCACCGCCTGGCCGACGGGGGTCCGCGCGAGAGGCGGCGGTTTCTGGACTGGGGACTGTTCCACGTGGAACCCCCGTATCTGGAGCTGGCGCGCCGTTACCAGCGGGCGCTCCACCAGCGCAATCGGTGGCTCAAGTCCCGGCCTTCGGGTCCGGACCCCTGGGCCGCCGACCTGGCCGCCAGCGGTGAGGAAATGGCCGCCCGCCGGGCCGGCTACGTGACCCGCCTGGAGGGCTGGGCCGCCTCCCTGTTCGGCGAGCTCGGCGGCTTCGGCGGGCTCGGCATGCGTCTGGAACGGGGCTGGCCGGAGGCCGTCGAGCTGCGCGAGGCCCTGGAACGGGACCGGGCGCGGGAGGCGGACACCACCCGGGTCGGTCCCCACCGCGCCGATCTGGTCCTCACCCTGGACGGCGCCCCGGCGCGGGAGCGGGCCTCCCGCGGCCAGCAGAAGGTGGTCGTGCTGGCCCTGCGCCTGGCGCAGCTGGCCCTGGCCACCGAGGAAACCGGCGAGGCTCCGGTTTTCCTGTTCGACGACGTGGCCTCGGAGCTCGACGCCCAACGGCGGACGGCGGCCATGGCCCTCCTCGAGCGGTTCGGGGAGCAGGTGTTCGTCACCAGTACCGAGGAGGCCCTGTGCCCCCTCCCCGCGGCCGGCACCCCGGCGGCCACTTTCCGGGTGCGAGACGGAACCATCGAGCGGAGCGACTGAATGTCCCAGACCGAGCCGGAGCAGGCCTACGATTCCACGAGCATCAAGGTCCTCAAGGGACTGGAGGCGGTGCGCAAGCGTCCCGGCATGTACATCGGCGATACCGACGATGGCACCGGCCTGCACCACATGGTGTTCGAGGTGGTCGACAACGCCATCGACGAGGCCCTGGCCGGGCATTGCGACCGCATCGAGGTGGTCATCCATTCCGACGATTCGGTCACCGTCTCCGACAACGGCCGGGGCATTCCGGTGGACTGGCACAAGGAGGAGAACCGGCCGGCCGCCGAGGTGATCATGACCAGCCTCCATGCCGGCGGCAAGTTCGACGACAACACCTACAAGGTCTCCGGCGGCCTGCACGGGGTGGGTGTCTCGGTGGTCAATGCCCTGTCCGAGTGGCTGCGCCTGACGGTTCGCCGGGACGGCACGACCTACCACCAGGAATACCGCCTGGGCGAGCCGGCCACCGGGTTCGCCGCAAGCGGGGAGGCCGACACCACCGGCAGCACCATCCAGTTCAAGCCCAGCCCGGAAATCTTCTCCGACACCCGCTTCCACTTCGAGATCCTGGCAAAACGGCTGCGCGAGCTGTCTTTCCTCAACGCCGGGGTGGCGATTGCGCTAACGGACGAGCGCGGCGACAAGCACGAGACCTTCGCCTACGAGGGCGGCATCCGCTCCTTCGTCGATCACCTCAACCAGCACAAGCACCCCCTCCACCCCGAACCCATCTACGTGCGCGAACAGCGCGAGGGCATCGAGGTGGAGATCGCCCTGCAGTGGAACGAGTCGTATCAGGAGAACGTCTTCTGCTACACCAACAACATCCCGCAGGGCGACGGCGGCACCCACCTGTCGGGCTTCAAGACCGGGCTGACCCGGAGCCTCAACACCTACATCGAGTCGGCGGGCCTGGCCAAGAAGGAAAAGGTCCAGACCAGCGGCGAGGATGCCCGCGAGGGGCTGACCGCGGTCATCTCGGTCAAGGTGCCGGATCCCAAATTCAGCTCGCAGACCAAGGACAAGCTGGTCTCCTCCGAGGTCAAGAACGTGGTGGAGACGGTCCTCAACGAGGCCCTGGGGCGTTACCTCGAGGAGCACCCCAAGGAGGCCAAGGCGATCGCCGGCAAGGTGGTGGAGGCCGCGCGCGCCCGCGCCGCGGCGCGCAAGGCGCGCGATCTGACCCGCCGCAAGGGCGCCCTGGAGACGGCCAACCTGCCCGGCAAGCTGGCCGACTGCCAGACCAAGGACCCCTCCGAGTCCGAGCTCTACCTGGTGGAGGGCGACTCCGCCGGGGGCTCCGCCAAGCAGGGCCGCGACCGCCGTTTCCAGGCCATCCTGCCGCTGCGCGGCAAGATCCTGAATGTGGAGAAGGCGCGCTTCGACAAGATCCTGTCCCACCAGGAGATCGGCACCCTGATCACGGCGCTGGGCACCGGCGCCGGCAAGGAGGATTTCGATCCCGAGAAGCTGCGCTACAACCGCATCATCATCATGACCGACGCCGACGTGGACGGCGCCCACATCCGCACCCTGCTGCTCACCTTCTTCTACCGCCAGATGTATGAGCTGGTGGAGCGCGGCCACATCTACATCGCCCAGCCGCCGCTGTACAAGGTCACCCGCGGCAAGAAGGAGACCTACCTCAAGGACGAGCCGGGCCTGGAGGAGTACCTGTTCGAGAACGCCCTGGAGGGCGCCCAGCTGTTCCCGAGCGAGGACGCCGCCGAGGCCGTGGAGGGCAACCGGCTGCTGGACCTGGCGCGGCGGTACCGCGACGTGCAGCGCCTGTTCGACCGCCTGGGCCGGCGCTACGACCCCAACCTGCTGCGCGGTCTGCTGGATCTGCCCGAGCTCGGGCCGGAGGCCTGCCGCAGCGAGGCTGCCCTGACGGAGCAGCTGGAGCCGGTGGTGACGCGCATGGCGGAGTCCGGGGGCGAGGATGTCCACGCCCAGCTACAGATCGTCGAGGACCCCGAGCAGGGCGGGTTCAAGGCGGTGGTCCAGCGTTACGAGCACGGCTCGGCGACGCGCTCGGTGATCGACCGGGAGTTCCTGGAGTCCCCGGAGTACACCCGCATCCGCGAAATGGCCGGCAATCTGTCCGGGCTCATCACGCCGCCGGCGAAGGTGCGCCGCGGCGAGCGCGAGAAGGAGGTGGAGGACTTCGGCCATGTGGTGGACTGGCTGCTCGAGGAGGGCAAGCGCGGCCTTTCCGTGCAGCGCTACAAGGGTCTCGGCGAGATGAACGCCGACCAGCTGTGGGACACCACCATGAACCCCGAGACCCGGCGCATGCTCCAGGTCCAGATCGAGGACGCCGTGGCCGCCGATCAGATCTTTACCACCCTCATGGGCGACGACGTAGAACCGCGCCGGGCCTTCCTCGAGGCCAACGCGCTGGAGGTGGAGAACCTCGACGTGTAAGGGGAAGCCACCCGTCGGGGACGCCGGCGAGCGGTCCCGCGCCGGAACCGGGCCAGGGGGAATTTCCCCCTGGCCTTTTTGCGGGGGCCCGAAAGCGGGGGTTTTCAGGCAATTTTCCGAGGGGACCAGGGGGGTACTGGGCGCGGCCGGGGGGCTTGCACAGACGGGCCGGTTCCGGCCGTCTGACGCGGCCGCGCACCGCGGTAGCACCGGAAGCCCTCCGAACGCGGCCCCCGGGCAGCACGGACCCGTGGATCCCGGGGGGGTCCGGAGGCGGAACGCCTACCTCCATGACGTCGGCGGCGGAGGCAAAGAGGGACAGCGGCCGGGCAAAGGGTTCGTCCGGCAGGCACGCCGGGTCCAGCGGAGGTGCGGCGGATGGGGAAAGCGCGCCCGGTTGTTGCCGGGGCAGGAAGGAAACGGCAGTTTTAAGTGTTAAGTGATTAAGTTTTCAGTAAAAAAATCGGAAAAATCCGTGGACCGGAGCTTTCGCGGGAACCCGCGCGCGAACCCTTTCCAATTACCAACTGAAAACTGAAAACTGAAAACTGAAAACTGAAAACTGAAAACTGAAAACTGAAAACTGAAAACTGAAAACTGAAAACTACTTCGACTTCGCCTGAGCCGGCTGGCGCTCCTCCGCCGGCGCATCGCTGCCGCCCTGCTCCACCGCGTCCTGCTCGTCCTCGGGGAAGGCCTCGCGGAAGTCGCATTCCTTGTTGGGGCAGACCTTCTCGCGGCCGTACTTCTTGGTGGTCTTGTCCATCAGCACGCCGGAGCCGCACTTGGGGCAGCTCTCCGCGATGGGCGGATTGGGCATGGCGTACTTGCACTTGGGGTAGCGGTTGCAGCTGTAGAAGATCTTGCCGCGGCGGTTCTTCTTGGACTGGATCTCGCCCTCGCCGCATTCGGGGCAGGTGACCCCGGTACCCTCGGGCTTCTCCAGCGGCTCGCGGTGCTTGCACTCGGGGTATCCGGAGCAGCCCAGGAATTTGCCGTAGCGGCCGTGCTTGATGGCGAGCGGCTTGCCGCACTCCGGGCACTGCTTGTCGGTTACCTCGGGCTCGGCGGCCTCGCCCTCCACCGGCCGCGTGTAGTCGCACTCGGGGTAGGCCGAGCAGCCGATGAACTGGCCGTTGCGCCCCAGCTTCTTCTCCAGGCCGGCACCGCACTTGGGACACTTCTCGTCGAGGGGCTCGGAGGTCACCTCGGCGCGGGTCACCGAGTGCTCCTTCTCCTCCACCTGCTTGTGGAAGGGATCCCAGAAGCGCCGCAGGACGGGCTTCCAATCCGCCTCGCCGCGGGCCACGGCGTCGAGCTCGTCCTCCAGCCGGGCGGTGAACTCGTAGTCCACGTAATCGGTGAAGTGATTGGTCAGGAAGCGGCTGACCACGCGGCCCACGTCGGTGAGGAAGAACCGCTTGTTCTCCAGCTCGGCGTAGCCCCGGTCCTGCAGGGTGGACAGGATGGAGGCGTAGGTGGACGGCCGTCCGATGCCGAAGGACTCCAGCTTCTTGACCAGGGTGGCCTCGGTATAGCGCGGCGGCGGCTCGGTGAAGTGCTGCTCCTTGCGCACCTCGGCCAGCTCCGGACGGTCGCCCTCGGCCAGCGGCGGCAGCTGGTTCTCCTTGTCGTCGCCGGCGTCGTCCTTGCCCTCCTCATAGACCTTGAGGAAGCCGGGGAAGGCCACGGTGGAGCCGGTGGCCTTGAGGGTCCAGCCGGGCTCGAGCTCGAAGTGGGCGGCCACGGTGTCGACCAGGGCGTGGCTCATCTGCCCGGCCACCATGCGCTTCCAGACGAGGTCGTACAGGCGCGCCTGGTCGCGGTCGAGCTTGTCCTTGACCGCTTCCGGATGGCGCGAGGGGCTGGTGGGGCGGATGGCCTCGTGGGCCTCCTGGGCGTTCTTGGACTGGGCCTTGAACACCCGCGGGGAGTCCGGCAGGAAATCGGGGCCATAGCGCTCGCCGATGACCTGACGGGCCTCCTCCACCGCCTCGGTGGAGAGGTTCACCGAGTCGGTACGCATGTAGGTAATGAGGCCGACGGTGCCCTCGCCCAGGTCCATGCCCTCGTACAGCTGCTGGGCCACGCGCATGGTCTTGGACACGGAAAAGCCGAGCTTGCGCGAGGCCTCCTGCTGCAGGGTGGAGGTGGTGAACGGCGCCGCGGGGTTGCGCTTGCGCTGCTTCTTCTCCACCGCGGTGACCGGCAGGCGGCCATCCACGGCGGCACCCTCGACGCGGGCACGCAGGGTCTCGGCGCGCTCGCCGTCGCCGATGGACAGCTTCTCCAGCTTGTCACCCTCGGCCTGGACCAGCTGGGCGGTGAACGGGGCCAGCTGGCCGTCCTCGGCGGGGGCGGCCAGATCCGCCTCGATGGACCAGTACTCGGTGGGCTGGAAGGCCTCGATCTCCTCCTCGCGCTCGGCGATAAGCCGCAGCGCCGGGCTCTGCACGCGGCCGGCGGAGAGCCCGCGCCGGACCTTCTTCCACAGCAGCGGCGAGAGGTTGAAGCCCACCAGGTAGTCCAGGGCCCGCCGTGCCTGCTGGGCGTTGACCAGCTCGTCGGAGATGTCGCGGGGCCGGTCCATGGCCTCCTGAACGGCGGCCTTGGTGATCTCGTGGAACACCACCCGGTACACCGGCTTGCCCGCAAGCAGGCCGCGTCCGCGCATGAGCTCGGCCAGGTGCCAGGCGATGGCCTCGCCCTCGCGGTCCGGGTCGGTGGCGAGCACGAGGCTGTCGGCGTTCTCCAGCTCGGTGGCGATGGCGTCCACGTGCTTCTTGTTGCGGTCGATGACCTCGTAGGTCATGCGGAAGTCGTGGTCCGGGTCCACCGCCCCTTCCTTGGCACGCAGGTCGCGGACGTGGCCGTAGGAGGCAACGACCTTGTAGTCGTTGCCCAGGTAGTTGTTGATGCTCTTCGCCTTGGCCGGCGACTCGACGACGACGAGATGCTTTGCCATGGTCTGCGGTCCTGGCCCCTTCCGGGCTACGCTCGGCCGCCGGCGGCGGCCCCGATGTCATGCATGACCGGTAGCGGGACGGTCGGGTTCCCTGAAAAAGGCAAGGCCGCCCGGCGTCGGCCAGGCGGCCCAGGCTCCGGGGCGGGGCGCGGGATTAATGCAGCACCCCGTCCATGCGGTCGAAGATCATGTCCTCGACCCAGACATAGGCCCCCTCCTGCCCCGGGCTGTTGTGCAGGACCATGAGCAGGACCCAGGACAGGGCCTCGGTGTCGATCTCCTCGCTGTCGAGGGCCATCAGCCGGTCGATGACCAGCTCCCGGGTGGCGGGATCCACGACGCCGGTGTCCTCGAGGAAGATCAGGAAGCCGCGGGCGTCGCGGCTGAGCTTGTGGGCCTCGCCGGGGGTGAAGACCCGCACGGCGCGCCGGGACGGGGTCCCCACGGGGGCCTCCTCGGTCCCGGCCTGCTGGTCGGCGAGCCCTTCGAGCCAGGTGAAGGCCTTGCGGACGTTGGGCTCGGCGAAGCCGGCCTCCACCAGCTCGGTCTCCAGGGTCCGCTGATCGGGCTCCTCTTCCATGGGCTCGGAGAAATAGTTCTCGAACAGGTACATCAGGATGTCGAGGACGTTCTCGTTCATGATCCTGGGGTCCCTCGTGCGGGTGTGCGGGTGAACCGGCCGCCGGGCTCGGCGGCGACAACCCCCCGGATTTCAAGCTCAAGGAGAATGGCCGAAACCCTGTCGGGGGTCAACCCGGAGCCGGCCACCACCTCATCCAGGGCGGTGGGCTGAAAGTCCACGTTTTCGGCCACCAGGGCCTGGTCGGGGGTGAGGTCGTCGGGGAGCGACGGGGGGTGGCCCGTACGGGATGGGACCGGGCGGTCGGTGCGGAGTTCCTCGGCGATGTCGGCGAGGTTTTCCACCAGCTTGGCGCCCTCCCGGATGAGGCCGTGGGGCCCGCGGCTGAGCGGGGAGTTGATGGGTCCCGGAACGGCCAGGACCTCCCTCCCTTGACTACCTGCCCAGCGCGCGGTGGTCAAGGCCCCGCTCTTGGCGCCGGCCTCCACCACCAGCACCCCCAGGGACAGGCCGCTGATCAGCCGGTTGCGCTGGGGGAAGTGCGCGGCCCGGGGCGGGGTGCCCACCGGGAGCTCGGTGACCAATGCCCCGCCGGCGGCGATGTCAGCCGCGAGGGCCGCGTGCTCGGCCGGATAGACGCGGTCCGGCCCGCAGCCCTGCACCGCCGCGGTGATGCCGCCGGCTTCAAGGGCGCCGCGATGGGCGGCGGCGTCGATGCCCGCGGCCAGTCCGCTGATCACGGTGAAGCCGCAGCCGGCCAGATCACGGGCGAAGGAGCGGGCGTTGTCACGGCCGGCGCGGGTGGCCGTCCGGCTGCCGACGATGGCCACCGCCGGGCCGCGGTCGATGGCCGCAGGATCCCCTTCCAGGTACAGCAGCGGCGGCGGCTCGACAATGGCGGCGAGGAGGGCGGGATAGCCCGGGTCGCCGCGGACGAGAAGGTGGCGCTCCGGGTCTTCCAGCCAGCGGCAGTCGGCATGGAAGCCGGCGCCGGGACGGCGGCGCGCGAGGGTTTCGGCGCTGCCCTGGGGCAGGCCGGCGGCCTCCAGGGCGGCGGGGTCGTCGAGGGCGGCCGCCGGATCCGGCAGGCGGCCAATCAGGGGGCCGAGAACGCGCGGCCCCACCCCCGGCAGGTGGCGGAGCTCGAGCCAGGCCCGGCCGCGGGCCCCGAGCGGCACCCTAGGCCTCCAGGGCGGAGCGGCCCCGCCGGGGCGCCGGCCACTCCGGCACCCCCGGCGGGGCCCCAGCGGCTTTGCGGGCGGGGACCATCAGCCCTCCGGGTTGACCACCCGGTCGCCGGCCTCGATGGGCAGGCGGTTCTGCATGATGAGGCCAAAGGAAAGCCGCTGCCCGGTCTGGATGATCATGACCACCCCCTTTCGGCGACCCGGGAGCCGCGTGTCCTCGCCGGAACGCGGATCCTCAACGACGCGCTTGTCGGTGCGCACGATCAGCACGCTGCCCTTCTCGAGCCCGTCGCGGGCGCCGAGATTGAGGACCACCATCTGGCCCTCGCCGACAATGGACTCGCCGCCCACGTGGCGCACCACCTGGCCCGCCACCTCGGGGGCCGGCTTGGGCATGTACCGGGTCTCGGCGGCGGCCGCCTTGCCCGGGTAGAGGCGGTCGCCCTGCTCGATGGGGGCGTAGGTGCGCTGGACGTTGGCGCGGAACAGGCCCTCGTCGCCGGCGGGACCGGCCACATGCAGGACCCCGGTGTGCTCCAGCAGGTAGCCGAGCAGATCGCCGCTAGCGGGATCGTAGACCGGCTGGGGCTTGTGGAAGGTGTACCAGAAGCGGTGGTCCTCGTCCCCCTGGTCGCCGAGGCGGACGAAGACCTCGTCGCCGCTGGCGTACATCACCCGCTCCTTGGCGCCGGCCACCAGGTGCCCGCCCACCGTCTCCGGACTGATCCCCTTGGGGAGCAGGCCGTAGCGATCCACGTAGGGGAGCGCCACGCTGCGGTCGATGGTGGTAATGGCCTCCAGGCGCTGGGCTTCGGCGCTCTTCACCTTGGGCGAGAGACGCTCAACCCGCTGGCGGGCCAGCCGGGGCTCGCCGTTCTCCAAGTATAGGCGCAGCCGGTCCCCCGGGTAGATCAGGTCGGGGTTGGAGATGTAGGGGTTGCTGTCCCACAGATCGGGCCAGCGCCAGGGGTTGTCCAGGAACTTGGCGGAGATGTCCCAGAGGGTGTCGCCCTTCTTGACCGTGTAGACCTGGGGCGCATCCTCGCGCAGGTCGTCCTTGGTCAGGCCCCAGGCCGCAACCGGGGCCAGGGCGAGCACGAGCAGCAAGGTGCGCAATGGCATAGGCCTTACACTATCGGTGGGTGGTTCGGCCGGGTGCCGTCGATGAGACGCCCGGGCTCCCAATCTGGCTACCACATCGTGGCCCAAAGGGCAATCAAACCGCGCCTCAGCGGGGGTCCTGGCCGCCGCCTCCGGCGCCGGGCTCGGCGCTGCGCAGGTACTCCACCTTGGCGGCATCCCGCAGGTGGGCGAGATAGGTGCGCACCGCCTCGTATTCGAGGCGGCTGCGGATGGCATCGCGGACTGCCTTGAGGGCCGGCGGGTCCACGGTGCGGCGGTCGGTGACGCGGGCCACCGTCCAGCCGCCGTGGCTGGCAACGGGCCCCACCACCGTCCCCGGCTTGGTCTTGGCGAGGGCCTCGGCGAGGGCGGGCGGCTGCAGGTCGGCGAACACCCACTCGCCGCCCTCGCCGGAAGCCTGGCCGGAAAGCTGGCGCTGCAGCCGGCCGGCGGCTTCGCGCGTCGGCGCGGTGCGCCGGAGCACGCGCAGCTGGGGGATCCGCTCGGCGCGTGCGAAATGGGCCTCGTAGAAGCTCTCGATGCGCTGGTGGGTGACCCGTTGGGCGACCACCCGCCGCAGCAGAGTATCGATCAGGATGTCGCGCCGCGCCTGCTCCAGGGCCTGCTTGACCTCGGGGTCGCCGGCCAGGTCGCGGTCGCGGGCGGCACCGAGCAGGAGCCGGCGGTTGATGAGCTGCTCCAGGGCCACGCCCTCGGGCAGGTCCCGGGATGTGCCGGCATCCCCTTGGCCGTGCTGATGCCCGCGGAAGGCCTCCAGGTCCTGGGCACGGATGGGCTCGCCGTTGAGCCGGACCAGCGGCGTGTCGTCGGCCCTGGCGGGGGCGGTCGCCACCCCCCCGAGGGCCAGGGCCAGGGCGGCAGCGGCGGCGGGCCGCACGCTCACAGCCCGCGCACGTAGGCGGCCAGCTGGCGGCGCTGGTCGGCGGAGAGGTGGGGAAAGGCGGGCATGATGCCCTCGCCGTTGGCGATGAGGGCCTCGATGTCGGGCTGGGCCAGGTCGCTGTCCTGGAGGGCCAGCAGGAACCCGAACTTGCCCCGGCCCTGCGCACCGTGGCAGTGGGCGCAGCCCTGCTCGAACATGCTCGCGGCGGAGGTCCCGGCCTCGGGGGCGTAGGCCTCCTGGCCGCCGCAGCCGGCGATGGCCAGGCTGCCAGCCAGCAACAGCGCCCGCCCCAAAGGTCTGCCCATGAGCCCGTCTCCTCTCGCCTGGTGGCCGCCGGGCCGTGAAACCTGCGGCCGCAATCGGTGTCTGTTGGGGGAGTCCCCCCGCGCGCGGCCGGGATACGTTGGCAAAGGCCCGCCGGGGTGTCAATCTGGCCCTATGCTACACTGCCGGGGTGCGTGACGCGGCCTGTGCGCGCCTCGAACGCGCGCCTCGAACAAGGATAACCACTGGGGAAGGACCCGATGGCTGTTCTGGAAATCTTGCACTACCCCGATGAGCGCCTGCGCCAGCATGCCCGCCCGGTGGAGGCGGTGGACGACGACGTGCGCCGGCTCATCGACGACATGCTGGAGACCATGTACGCCGCGCGCGGCGTGGGTCTGGCGGCGCCCCAGGTGGACCGCCACCTGCGGCTGCTGATCATGGATGTGAGCGAGGACCAGGTCCAGCCGCTGGCGCTGGTGAACCCCGAGATCGTCGCCGCCTCCGGCGAGCAGGAGGGCGACGAGGGCTGCCTGTCCCTGCCCGGGGTGTACGAGCCGGTGACCCGCGCCGCCGAGATCACCGCCCGCTTCACCGACCGCGACGGCAGTCCGCGCGAGGAAGTGTTCACCGGACTGGCCGCGCGCTGCGTCCAGCATGAGCTCGATCACCTGGACGGCAAGCTGTTCGTGGACTACCTGTCCCGACTCAAGCGCAACCGGCTGCGCAAGAAGATGGAGAAGGACAAGCGCCTCCAGGCCGCGCCCGCCTGAGGCGGCCGCCGGGCCCAATCACCGACGCAAGGCTCCGCCTTCTTGCAAGCGCTGCGCATCGTTTTCGCCGGCACGCCGGAATTCGCCGTCCCCAGTCTCCGGGCCCTCCTCGAGGGCCCGGACTCGGTTGTGGGGGTGCTCACCCAGCCCGATCGGCCGGCCGGCCGGGGCCGGCGTCTGCAGGCCCCCCCGGTCAAGCGGGCGGCCGAGGCGGCCGGCATCCCGGTGGAGCAGCCGGCCACCCTGCGCACCCCCGAGGGGCGTGCCGGTCTCGAGCGCTGGAACCCGGACCTGCTGGTGGTGGCGGCCTACGGCCTGATCCTGCCCCGCGAGGTGCTCGACCTCCCGCCCCTGGGGTGCATCAATGTCCACGCCAGCCTGCTGCCGGCTTACCGGGGGGCCGCCCCCATCCAGCGAGCCCTCCTGGATGGCCGGGGCGAGACCGGCATTACCATCATGCGCATGGCGCCGGGCCTGGATACAGGCCCCATCCTGCTGCAGCGCACGCTCCCCATCGGCGAGCGGGACACCGGCGGCGAGCTCCACGACGCCCTCGCCGAGCTCGGGGCCTCGGTCCTGAGCGATGCGCTCGCCGGCCTGCGCGCGGGCACCCTGGAGGAGCGCCCCCAGGACGAGGGGCAGGCCTCCTATGCCGCCAAGATCGGCAAGGAGGAGGCCGAGCTGCGCTGGACGCGGCCGGCCGGCGACCTGGATCGGACCGTGCGCGCCTTCAATCCCTGGCCGGTGGCCTTCGCCCGGGTGGGCGGCGAGCCCCTGCGCATCTGGCGGGCGCGCCCCGGCGGGGCCACCGGGGCCGCTCCGGGGACCGTGGTGATTGCCGGCGACGGCCAGCCGGCGGCGGCCTGCGGCGACGGCCGCCTGCTGGTGCTGGAGGAGGTGCAGCCCCCCGGCCGCAAGCGGATGGCCGGGGCCGACGCCGTCCGTGGCGGCCACCTCGCCGAGGGCATGGTGCTCGCCGGCACGGATGCCCGCCCCGCCCGAACCGAATGAACCGTTCATGTATTTTTCCGGGTCCCCGGCTGGCCGGGTCCGGCGGCAGGCAAGGAGAAGCAACGGATGCATAGCGGCCTGAAGACCGCCGTCCTGATGGCGGGCCTCACTGCCCTGTTCGTGGTGGTGGGGGGTGTTATCGGCGGCACCACCGGCATGGTCATCGCGCTGGTGCTCGCCCTGGTGATGAACGCCGGGGCCTACTGGTATTCGGACAAGATGGTCCTGCGCATGTACAAGGCGCAGCCGGTGGACAAGGGCTCCGCGCCGCAGCTGGTGGGCATCGTTGAGGAGCTGGCCGGGGCCGCCGGGCTGCCCGTGCCGGCGGTGTACTTGGTCGACGATCCCTCCCCCAACGCCTTCGCCACCGGCCGCAACCCCGATCACGCCGCGGTGGCCGTCACCGCCGGGCTCATGGAGCTGCTCGACGAGCGGGAGGTACGCGGCGTTCTGGCCCACGAGCTGGCTCACGTGAAGAACCGGGACATCCTGATCTCCACCATCGCGGCCACCGTGGCCGGGGCCATCTCGGCGCTGGCCAATATGGCCCAGTTCATGCTCCTGTTCGGGGCGGCGCCCGGGGGCGACGACGAGGAAGGCGGCGGGCCCCTGGGGATCGTGGGCATCGTGCTGGTCATGATCCTGGCCCCCCTCGCCGCCAGCCTGATCCAGATGGCCATCTCCCGGGCCCGGGAGTACGGGGCCGATGCCGGCGGCGCGGAGATCAGCGGCGACCCCGAGGCGCTCGCGCGCGCCCTGGAGAAGCTGACCCAAGGCGCCGAGCGCCAGCCCATGGCCAGCGCCGAGTCACACCCCAGCACGGCCCAGATGATGATCGTGAACCCGCTGTCCGGCCAGGACCTGATGCAGCTGTTCGCCACCCATCCGCCCATGGAGGAGCGGATCCGGCGGTTGCGGGCGCTGGCGTGAGCCGGCAAGGGCGCTGATGGCGGCCACCGCTCACCGCAACCACCGGCGCCAGGCCGCCGCGGGACACGCCGTGCGCGCCAGGGCGGCCGAGGCGGTGCGCCGCGTGCTGCACGAGGGCCGCCGCCTGGAGGCGGCCCTGGACTACGGCGAGCTGGAGCGCTCCGACCGCGCCCTGCTGCGTGAGCTGGCCACCGGCACCGTGCGCTGGGCGATCCGTCTGCGTGCGCTGTTGGACGATCTGCTGGACCGCCCCCTGCCGCGCCGGGAGACGGAGGTGGAGGCCCTGCTGCTGGTGGGGCTCTACCAGCTCGCCCATTCCGCCATCCCCCCCTATGCGTCGGTGTCGGCCACGGTGGACGCCCTGCCCCGGCGCAAGGCCTGGGCCCGCTCCCTGATCAACGGTGTGCTGCGCCGCTTCGGACGGGAGCGACAGCAGCGGCTGGCGGCCGTCGACGAGCGCTCCCCGGCCGTGGCCGCCGCCCATCCGGAGTGGCTGGTGAGCGCCCTGCGGGAGGCCTATCCGGCGGACTGGCAAGGCGTGCTGGCGGCCAACAACACCCCGCCGCCCTTGACCCTGCGGGTGGCCGGGGATCGCGAGGCCTATCTGGCCGAGCTGGCGGAGGCCGGTATCGCCGCCGAGCCCCACCCGCTGGTGCCGGGGGCGGTTTCCCTGGCGGAGCGCCGGCCGGTGGCCGGCCTCCCCGGCTTCGCCGAGGGCCGCGCCAGTGTCCAGGATGCCGCCGCGCAGCTGGCCGCGCCGCTCCTGGCGGCGCGGCCCGGGGAGCGGGTGCTCGACGCCTGCAGCGCCCCGGGCGGCAAGCTGGCCCACCTGCTCCAGGCGGTCCCGGATCTGCACCTGACGGCGCTCGATTCCGATCCCGGCCGGCTGGCGCGGGTCCGGGAGACCCTCGAGCGCACCGGGGTCGCCCCGGAGGCCCTGCTCACCGGGGACGCCAGCGAGCCGGAGGACTGGTGGAACGGCGAGCCCTTCGACCGCATCCTGGTGGACGCCCCCTGCTCGGGGACCGGCGTCATCCGGCGTCATCCCGACATCAAGCACCTGCGCCGGCCGGGCGATCTGGATCCCTTGAGCCGCCGCCAGGAGGCCCTTTTGGTGGGCCTGTGGCCCCTGCTGCGACCCGGCGGCCGCCTGCTCTACGTCACCTGCTCGGTCCTGCCCCGCGAGAACGGCGAGCGCGTGGCCGCCTTCCTCGCCGGCCACCCGGATGCCCGGGCCGAGAATTTGCCCGCCGCCTGGGGCCGTGCGGCGGGGCCCGGGCGCCAGATCCTGCCCGGCGAGGCCCGCATGGACGGTTTCTACTTCGCGGCGCTGCGCAAGGAGCCGCCGGCGTGACCGGCGCCCGCCCGTTCGTGCCGCGCCTGGTGGTCCAGGCGCCGCGGGAGGCCCTGGCCGAGCTGACGACCTGGGGCCGGCAGTGGAGCGAGGCCGGCGCCGATGGCCTGGCCCTGGAAGGTGCCCCGGCCGACCCCGCGGTGCTCGGCCTGGTGGCAGGCCTGCGCGCCGCCAGCGCGCTGCCGCTGGAGGTGATCCCCCCGCCAGGCACGCGCCTGGGACCCGATACGGCGGAGGCGCTGGCCCGGGCGGGGGCGGACTGGGTGCTGCCGGCGCAGGCGCCGGAGGGGGCGACGGCGGCCGCGCTGGAGGCGGCCGGTGTCGGCTGGGCGTGGCCGCTGGAGGCCGGGACCCCGCCGGCGGCGTGCCGCCGCGTGCATGCCGCCGGTGGGGCAGGCCCGGGGGACTGGCCGGCCGGGCCGGCAACGGCGGAGCGCTCCCTCGTCCCCCCGCCGGGCGCGGTCGTGGGCTTCGGGCAAAGCGGCGCGGACACCCTGATCCTGCCGGGGGCGGAGCTGGCCGGGGCGGACCCGGCCGCCGCCCTTGCGGAGTGGCGGCGGTGAGGGCGGTCCTCGCTGGCCTGGCCCTGGCCCTGGCCCTGCTGGCGGCGGCGCCGGCGGTGCGGGCGGATTCCCTCGGGGTGAGCCGGCTGCAGCTGACCCATTCCGGCGGCCAGTGGCGCGCCAGTGTGGAGTGGAGCGTGCCGTGGGGCCGGAGCCCCTTCCAGGAGGTGCACCAGGGGGTCCCCATCGATTTCACGGTGGAGCTGGAGCTGTTCCGGCGCCGGGGCTGGTGGTACGACGCCAGCCTGGGCATCACCCGGGTGCGGCGGGAGGTCTATTACAACCGGCTCACCCGCCAGTACCGCGTGATCGACTGGGCCCACGGCGAGCGCTGGTTCACCCGCGAATGGGAGCGGGCCCGGCAGCTGGTGCAGCGGACCGGGCCGGTGGACCTGGTGACCGACGACCGCCTGCGGCCTCGGGCCGACTACTACGTAGGGGTGCGCGTCTCGGCCAGCCGCGAGCACCTGAGCCTGCCCGCCCGCATCGTGGGCACCTTGACCAGCTTCTGGGGAGGCGCCAGCGAATGGCGCTACCAGCCGCTGGAGCCCTAGGGTGCCGCCGCCGGCCACGGCCGGGGGGCCCCGCGTGAGCGCGGAGCGCGGCGGGCGGCGCCGGGGGGAGCGGCTCTCCACCCCGGGCACCCTGGCCACCGGACTGCTGCTGGTGGGGCTGCTGGCGTCGCTGGTGCTGACCTCGCGCGCCCTGGAGAGCGGCTCGGTCCTGGGCGACAAGTTCCTGATCCTGCTGCTGGTGGACCTGCTGGCCCTGCTGGGTCTGGCCGCCGCCATCCTGACCAACCTGGCCCGCCTCATCGGCGCCCGCCGCCGCGAGGCCCTGGGCGCCCGCCTGACCACCCGCCTGCTGCTGATGTTCGTGACCCTGGCCCTGGTGCCGGCGGGGATCCTGTTCCTGTTTTCCATGCAGTTCATCCAGCGCAGCGTGGAGAGCTGGTTCCACGTGGAGGTGGAGCAGGCCCTGGACGAGGCCCTGGGCATGGCCCAGCTCTACCTCGACGAGCGCCGCTCGGAGGTGCTGGACCAGGGCCGGGCCGTGGCCCAGCGGCTGCCCGGGGAGTCGGGCACGCCGGCGCAGCTGGTCCTCACCGAGGCACGCCGGGAGCAGGAGCTGCACGAGGTGGCCCTGTTCACCGCCAACGGCACCCTGCTCGGGGCGAGCAGCTCCGAGCCCACCGCCAAGCTGCCGCAGGCGCCGGGGCGGCAGGAGCTGCTGCAGGTGGCCGGCGGCCGGCCCTTTACCCTGCTGGTGCCCGGCTCACCCTCGGGGGCCTGGCAGGTGCAGGCCTATGTCCCGGTGCCGCGGCCGGGTGCGCAGTCCCGGGTGCTGCGCGTGGTGGACACCATTCCCCCGGCGGTGGCCCGCCGCTCGCGGGCCATCCAGGAGGCCACCGGCACCTACAAGCGCCTGCAGCTGGAGCGGGGTCCGCTCAAGACCAGCTTCCTCCTGACCCTGGCCCTGGTGCTGGTGCTGACGGTGTTCGTCGCCGTGTGGCTGTCCTTCCGCCTGGCCGACCGCTTCACCGCTCCCATCCGCGACCTGGCCCGCGGCACCCGGGCGGTGGCCCGGGGCGAGTACGGCCGCCAGCTGGCGGTGCCCAGCCACGACGAGATGGGCGTCCTGGTGCGCTCCTTCAATGCCATGACCCGGCGGCTGGCCGCGGCCCAGGAGGAGATCCGCAGCAGCCACGCCGAGGTCCAGGCGCGGCGGGCCTACCTGGAGACCATCCTGGACAGCCTCACCTCGGGGGTGGTGACCCTGAGCGCCAGCGGCATGGTGGATACGGTCAACCCCGCGGCCCGCCAGATCCTGGCCCTGCCCGAGGAGGACCTGAGCGGGCGGGGGCTGGGCAGCCTGGCGCGGAGCCATATCCACCTGCAGCCCCTGTTCGACCTCTACCTGCGGATCAAGGCGCGGCTGCAGACCGGCATCACCGAGCAGGTGGAGCTCACCGGCACCCGCCGCGGCACGGTTACCCTGCTGGTGCGCGGCGCCCCGCTGCGGCCCGGGGAGGGGGCGGAGGTCTCCGGGTTCGTGCTGGTGTTCGACGACATTACCGAGCTGTCGAGGGCGCAGCGGGCTTCCGCCTGGGGCGAGGTGGCCCGGCGCATCGCCCACGAGATCAAGAACCCCCTCACCCCCATCCAGCTGTCGGCGGAGCGCCTGCGGCGCAAGTACCTGGAGCGCCTGGGCGACGAGGGCGAGCCCCTGGACCGGGCCACCGCCACCATCATCCAGCAGGTGGAGAGCCTGCGGGACATGGTCAATGCCTTCTCCGAGTACGCCCGCCAGCCCGGCTCCCGGCCGGAGCCCCAGGACCTCAATGCGCTGGTGCGCCAGGCCATCGCCCTCTATCACGAACAGTCGGGAGCCGCCGTCATCGAGCCGCACCTGGCGGCCGACCTGCCGCCGGCGATGGTGGACGCTTCCCGCCTGACCCAGGTCCTGGGTAACCTGATCCAGAACGCCCAGGCGGCCCTGGAGGGCGGCCCCGGGCCGGGCCGCATCCGCATCCGCACCGGGCGCTCGGCGGACGGCGGCGGCCTGCTGCTGGAGGTCACCGACAATGGCCCGGGCTTCCCGGCGGAGCTGCTGGACCGGATCTTCGACCCCTATGTAACGACCAAGAGCCACGGCTCGGGGCTGGGCTTGGCCATCGTGCGCAAGATCGTGGAGGAGCACGGCGGACGCATCGAGGCCGAGAACCTCCCCGAGGGCGGCGCCCGGGTGCGCCTGGAGCTGCCGGCGGCCGCGCCGGCGGAGGAGCTGCGGGAGGCAAGCCATGACTGAGCCCCGGGTCCGCCCCGGCGGGGCGGGAGACGCCGACGGCGCCGGCCGCATCCTGGTGGTGGACGATGAGGCCGAGATCCGCTCGGTGCTCGAGGAGACCCTGTCCGAAGAGGGCTACGCCGTGGCCCTGGCGGCAAACGCCGACGAGGCGGACCACCAGGTGCGCAGCGGCTCGCCCGACCTGGTCCTGCTGGATATCTGGATGCCCGGCGTCGACGGCATGGAGCTGCTGCGCCGATGGGTGGAGGCCGGCCCCCTGCCCTTCCCCGTGGTCATGATGTCCGGCCACAGCACCATCGAATCGGCGGTGGAGGCCACCCGGCTGGGGGCCTACGATTACCTGGAGAAGCCGCTGTCGCTGGACAAGCTGTTGCTTACCGCCGAGCACGCCATGGAGGCGGTGCGCCTGCGGCGCGAGAACCAGGCCCTGCGCAGCGAGGGCCCGGAGGTGGAGCTGGTGGGCGAGAGCGGCATGATGGACTGGCTGCGCCAGCAGATCGACCGCCTCGCCCGCTCCCAGGGGGCGGTGCTGATCGTGGGCGAGCCGGGGGTGGGCAAGGAGGCGGTGGCGCGCACGCTGCATGTCCGCTCGGGGCGCAGCGGGCCGTTCGTGGCCATCAACTCGGCGGCCATCGCGCCGGCCAGCATGGAGGCCCAGCTGTTCGGCAGCGAGGAGGGCGGTCGGATCCAGGCCGGCCGCTTCGAGCAGGCCGACGGCGGCGTGCTGTTCCTCGACGAGGTGGCCGACATGGCCGCGGACGTGCAGGCGCGGCTGATCCGCGTCCTGGAGGAGCAGCAGTTCACCCGTCTGGGCGGCAGCCGGCCGGTGCACGTGGATGTGCGCGTGGTGGCCGCCACCAGCCGGGATCTGGAGGCGCGGGTGCGGGACGGGGCGTTCCGCAGCGACCTCTTCTACCGGCTGAACGTGTTCACCTTGAGGGTCCCGCCCCTGCGCGACCACCCGGACGACATCCCGGCGCTGGTGGAGCACTTCATGGACCGCCACGGCCGCGACGAGGGCCTTCGCCCCCGCACCTTCGCCCCCGGGGCCGTGACGGCCCTGGCCGAGCACCCGTGGCCGGGCAATGTGCGCGAGCTGCAGAACGTGGTGGAGCGCGTCCTGATCCTGTCCGAGGCCGATCCGGTGGAGGCCGGCGAGGTGCGCATGGCCCTTGGCGGGGCCGGGGCGCGGCCGCAGGTGCCCGACCGCCTGTTCGACGCGTCGCTGCGGCAGGCCCGCGAGGACTTCGAGCGCCACTATCTCGAGTACCACCTGCGCGCCAATTCCGGCAACATCACCCGCACCTCGGCCGAGGCCGGCCTGGAGCGCACCCACCTCTACCGCAAGCTCAAGCAGCTGGGCATCGAGGCGGCGGACTACAAGGACGATGGCAAGGACTGAGGCCGGGCTCGTCAAGGAGGAGACCATGGGCCAAGCCGGACGCAGCCTGCGCTACCTGTTGCGGGTGGCTCTGTTCCTGGTGGTGCTGGCGGCGGGGGCGGTACTGTTCAGCGAGCCGCTGCTGCGCCTGTACCAGGCCAACCCGCCCCTAAACGGCGTGATCCTGCTGTTGCTGACCGTGGGCCTGGCCGATGTGGTCTTCCAGCTGGTGGTGCTGGTGCGCGAGGACCGCTACCTGGAGCGCATCCGCGCCCACCTGGGGCGCGCGGAGGCCGGCAGCGAATCCCCGGAGCGCACCGACGAGGAGGTCCTGGCCGGCGAGCCGAGGGCCCTGGCCGAGCTGCTGGCCACGGTGCGCGACGTGATCCTGCGCGGCCATCACCACGCCACCCTGCCGTCCCTGCTGGACAGCCTGGGCGAGCGGGTCGAGAGCCGACGCACCCTGCCCCGCTACCTGGCCGGCACCCTGATCGTCCTCGGCCTGCTCGGCACCTTCTGGGGCCTGCTGCAGACGGTCCATGGGGTGCAGGGCATCATCGACACCCTGGCGGCCGACCGCTTCGACGACGTGGCCGCCTTCGTGGCCGCCCTGCGCGAGCGCATGGCCGCGCCCATCGACGGCATGGCCCTAGCCTTCGCCACCAGCCTCTACGGCCTGGGTGCGTCGCTGGCGCTGGGTTTCGCGGAGACCCAGCTGGGCCGGGCGCTGGCCCACGGCCAGACACGCACCGAGGAGCTCATCCTCACCGGCCTGCTGCCTTTCTGGCGGGCGCGCCGCCGGCCCGAGGACCTGGACCTGGAGGCCGAGGACCGGCCGGCCTACACCGCCGCCCTGCTGGAGGGGGTGAGCCAGCGCCTGGACGGCATCGGCGAGCAGCTGGAGCGGTTCATCGCCAACCAGCCGGAATCCGGCTCCCTGGCCCGGGCGGTGGAGCGCAGCGGGGAGGCGGTGCAGGCGGAGCTGCGCGAGCTCGGCAGCCATCTGGACCGTCTCGAGGAGCAGCGCAACCGCGCCCTGGGCGAGCACCTGGACCGTTTGGCCCGGCTGGTGGCGCGCGACAGAGGACAGGGCCATGGGCCGCCGGAGTAGACGCCGGGAGGCACCGGACAGCCCTATCTGGCCGGGCTTCACCGATGCCCTGGCCGGCCTGGTGGTGGTGCTGGTGTTCCTGCTGGTGCTGTTCTTCCTGTTCGAGGTGGTGCTCTCGCGCCAGGTGGGCAGCCAGGAGGAGACCATCGCCGGCCTGCGCGGCCAGGTGGAGCGCCTGGCCGAGCTGTTGGGGACGGCCCAGAAGCGCGGCCACAAGCTGGAGCAGCAGCTGGCGGCCAGCCGCAAGGAGCGGACCGAGCTGAAGCGGCGCCTGACCGAGCAGCGCCGGCGCGCGCAAAAGCGGCAGCAGCGCCTGGCCGAGGCCGAGCAGGGGCGGACCGAGGCCCGCGAGGCCCTGGCCGCCGCCCGCCGCAAGCAGCGAGAGACCGCCGGCCAACTGCAGGAGGCGCGCACCCGGGCACGTGCCTCGGCCTCCAACCTGGATACCCTGGCGGCCCACATCGAGCGTCTCAACCAACGGCTGAGGCGCCTGGAGCGGGCGCTGCAGGTGGAGAAGCGCGAGCGGGTGGCCGCGCAGTCGCAGGTGGAGGCCCTGCGCCAGCGGGTGGCCAAGCAGCAAACCCGGGCCCGGGACCAGCAGAGCCGGATCGAGGCCATGGCGGCGCGCATCCGCACCGAGCTGCTGCGGCGGGTGGAGGAGCTGGCGCAGTATCGCAGCGAGTTCTTCGGCCGGTTGCGCGAGGTGTTCGCCGACCGCCCCGACATCCAGATCCGCGGCGACCGCTTCGTGTTCCAGTCGGAGATCCTGTTCCCTTCGGGGGAGGCCGAGCTTTCGCGCGGCGGCGAGCGCCAGCTGGACCGCTTCGTGGATACCTACTCCGAGGTCCGCGACCGCATCCCCGAGGGCATCGGCATGGTCATCATGGTCGAGGGCCACACCGACCGCGTGCCCATCCGCACCCCCGAGTTCCGCTCCAACTGGGAGCTGTCCAGCGCGCGGGCCCTGTCGGTGGTGCGTTACCTGATCCGGCGCGGCATCGCGCCGCGGCGGCTGGCCGCCACCGGCTACGGCGAGTACCATCCGCTGACGCCGGGGGACACTCCGGTGCAGCGCCGCCAGAACCGGCGCATCGAGCTCAAGATCACCCGCTACTAGGACCGGCCCATGCAGACCCCCCGCACGGTGGCTGTCACCGGCTGCTCCTCCGGCATCGGCGAGGCCGTCGCCCTCGGCCTGCGCCGGCGCGGATACCGGGTCCTGGCCACGGCGCGCCGCGACGCCGACCTCGAGCGCCTCTCGGAGCAGGGCCTGGAGCCGGTGGCCCTGGAGCTGGGAGCCCCGGAATCGGTGGCGGCGGCCGCCCGCACCATTGCCGAGCGGGCCGACGGCCGGCTGTGGGGGCTGGTCAACAACGCCGCCTACGGCCAGCCGGGGGCGGTCGAGGACCTGAGCCGCGACGTCCTGCGCCAGCAGCTGGAGGCCAACCTGCTCGGCACCCACGACCTCACCGCGCGCCTGCTGCCGGCCATGCGCGAGCAGGGCTTCGGCCGGGTGGTGCAGATCAGCTCGGTGCTGGGCCTGGTGGCCCTGCGCTACCGCGGCGCCTACAACGCCTCCAAGTTCGCCCTCGAGGGCCTCACCGACACCCTGCGCCTGGAGCTGGCGGGCAGCGGCATCCACGCCGTGCTGGTGGAGCCGGGCCCCATCACCAGCCGCTTCCGGGAGAACGCCTACGCGGCGTTCCAGGCCAACATCGACGCCGAGCACAGCCCCCACCGCGGCATCTACGAGCGCGAGGTGGCCGCGCGTCTGGCCAGTGCCGACGAGGCGCCGTTCACCCTGGGCCCGGAGGCGGTCCTGGCCAAGACGGTCAAGGCCCTGGAGGCCCGGCGCCCGCGCGCCCGCTACTACGTCACCTTCCCCACCTATCTGCTGGCCGGGCTGAAGTGGTCGCTGCCGGTGCGGTGGCTGGATCGGCTGCTGCGGCGGATTAGTTAAGGCAAGTTTTAAGTGTTAAGTTTTAAGGGTTAAAGAAGACCCAAAAGGAATGGGGATTTTCAGTCGGAATGTGGGTTCGGGAGGCGATCTGTAGCGGCAAAAACACGTTTTTTGTTTCTTGGCCTTTCACTTAAAACTTAACACTTAAAACTTCAAACTTCCTTGGAGCCGTCCCGGTGAAGATCGCAATCCTCGGCGCCGGACAGGTGGGTGCCCCCGTGGCCGAGCAGCTGGCCCTGGAGGGCCACGACGTTACGGTGGTGGACGCCGACGCCGAGCGCATCAACCAGATCGGCGAGCGCCTCGACATCCAGACCGTGGTCGGCCACGCCGCCTATCCGACGGTGCTCGAGCAGGCCGGGCTGGGCGCCGCCGATATGGTGCTGGCGGTGACGGCGGCAGACGAGATCAACATGGTCGCCTGCCAGATGGCCGAGACCCTGTTCCACACCCCCACCAAGCTGGCCCGCCTGCGCGCCCCGGAGTACCTCTCCCACCCCGAGCTGTTCAACCGCGATGCCTTCCCGGTGGACTACATCATCAGCCCCGAGCAGGTGGTGACCGACTCCATCCACCGTCTGATCGAGCATCCCGGGGCGCTGCAGGTGGTGGACTTCGCCGGTGGCCGGGTGCGGCTGGTGGGCGTGCGCGCCGAGCCCTTTGGTCCGCTGGTGGGCCACCAGCTGCAGGAGCTGCGCCACCAGATGCCGGGGGTGGACACCCGGGTGGCGGCCATCTACCGCCGCGGCCAGGCGATCATCCCGGAGGGCCCGACGGTCATCGAGGAGGGCGACGAGGTGTTCTTCATCGCCGCCCGCGAGCACATCCAGGGGGTGCTGACTTCCCTGCGCGGCGCCGAGGAGATCGTGCGCGGCGTGGTTATCGTCGGCGGTGGCAAGATCGGCAGCGCGCTGGCCGAGGCCCTGGAGCGGACCCCGGTCCAGGTCAAGCTGATCGACCACAACCCCGGCCACGCCTCGCGCGTGGCCGCCGAGCTCAAGCACACGCTGGTCCTGCAGGGCGACGGCGCCGACGAGGAGCTGCTGCGCGAGGAGAACATCGGCGCCATGGACATGTTCGTGGCCGTCACCAACGACGACGAGGCCAACATCCTGTCCTCCATGCTGGCCAAGCAGATGGGCGTGCAGCGGGCGGTGACCCTGATCAACCGCGGCGCCTACGTGGACCTGGTGCAGCAGACCGGCATCGACGTCGCGGTGTCGCCCCACCAGGCCACCATCGGCCGCATCCTGGCCCACGTCCGCCGTGGCGACGTGGCCATGGTGCACAGCCTGCGCCGCGGCGCCGCCGAGGCCATCGAGGTGCTGGCCCACGGCGACGCCTCTACCTCCAAGGTCATCGGCAAGCGCCTGGACGAGGTGCGCCTGCCCCGGGGCGTGACCATCGGCGCCCTGGTGCGCGGTGACCGCGTGCTGATCGCCCACCGCCACGTGGTCGTCGAGCCCGAGGACCACGTCATCCTGTTCCTGGTGGACAAGCGCAAGATCGCCCAGGTGGAGAAGCTGTTCCAGGTGGGGCTCGGCTTCTTCTAACGGGCCGCGGGGCCCGCTCCGGCAACCGAACGAGGCGGGAAGCACCGCATGCATTGGGTCACCATCGGCTACATCCTGGGCATCCTGCTGATGGTGTTCTCCACCGCCATGCTGCCGCCGCTGGCCATCGCCTGGGGCTACGGCGACGGCGTCCTGGTGGCCTTCGCCCACGCCTACCTGCTGACCCTGGGATCGGGGTTTTTGCTGTGGCTGGCGACCTTCCGCGCCCGTCGCGAGCTCGGCCACCGCGAAGGCTTCCTGCTGGTGACCCTGTTCTGGGCGGTGCTGGCGGTGTTCGGCGCCCTGCCGCTGCAGCTGTCCGGGACCACGCCCGGGTTCACCTCGGCCTTCTTCGAGTCCATGTCCGGGCTCACCACCACCGGCTCCACCGTGCTGTCCGGCATCGACGGCCTGCCCCACGCCGTGCGCTTCTGGCGCCAGGAGATGCAGTGGCTGGGCGGCATGGGCATCATCATCCTGGCGGTGGCCATCCTCCCCATCCTGCAGGTGGGCGGCATGCAGCTGTACAAGGCGGAGGTGCCGGGGCCGGTCAAGGACCAGAAGCTCACGCCGCGTATCAACGAGACCGCCAAGGCGCTGTGGGTGATCTACACCGGCCTGACCGTGGCCGCCGCCCTGGCTTTGTGGCTGGCCGGCCTGCCGCCCTTCGAGGCGATCTCGCATAGCTTCTCGGCGGTGGCCACCGCCGGCTTCTCCACCCACGACGCCTCAATCGGCCACTTCGGCCTGCCGGCGGTGGAGTACGTGCTGGCGATCATCATGTTCCTGGGCGGGGTGAACTTCGGCCTGCACTTCGCCTTCCTCCACGGCGGCGGCGTGCGCGCCTACCTGACCGACCCCGAGTTCCGCACCTACGCCCTGCTCCTGGCCGGGCTGGTGGGGGTGGTGACGCTGGTGCTGACCATCCACCAGACCTATCCCAGCGGCGAGGAGACCTTCCGTCGGGCCCTGTTCCAGGCGGTATCGCTGGGCACCACCACCGGCTTCACCACCGTCGACTACCAGCGCTGGCCGTCGCTGCTGCCCTACCTGCTGCTGCTGGCGGGCTTCTTCATGGCCTCCGCCGGCTCCACGGGCGGCGGCATCAAGGTGGTGCGCTTCCTGGTCATGCTCAAGCAGGGTTACCGCCAGAGCTATCTGCTCATCCACCCGCACGCCGTCGCCCCCATCAAGCTGCGCGACCGCCCCATCCCCGAGGGGGTGATCCAGGCGGTGTGGGGCTTCTTCGCGGTGTACGTGTCCACCTTCGTGATCCTGGTGATGGTCATGCTGGCGCTGGAGGGAGGGGACTTCCACACCGCCGCCGGCGCGGTCGCGGCGACCCTGACCAACATCGGCCCGGGCCTCGGCGGGGTGGGCCCGGCCGGGACCTTCGCCGTTATCTCCACGCCTGGCAAGTGGGTCCTGGCCCTGGCCATGCTCCTGGGACGGCTGGAGCTGTTCACCTTCTTCGTGCTGCTCATGCCGGCCTTCTGGCGGAAGTAGCCGCCCGCCCCTCGCCCTCGGTGAGCCGCGCGGCGGATCGGAACGGCCGCCGGAGGTGATCATGTCGTCCACCAGCGAGCCGGTGGCCACCGCGGTGATGGCGCCGATCAGCAGCAGCTGCGGCCCGGTGCCCTGGGGCATGCCCAACAGGCGGCCGAAGCCGGCGTTGACCTGGGCGGCGCCCAGGCCCAGCGGGGTGGTCACGGCGAACAGGGGGGCGACAGTGCCCAGCACGTCCACGGCATGCCCGGGGACCCCATGGATGCGCTCCCCGAGCAGCGGGTACAGCAGCGAGCGCGGCGCCAGCGCCAGGCCGCGGGTGAGGCGGGCGGGCAGGCCGGGGGGGCGGCATGGCCTGGCCCCCGAAGGAATACCCACCAGGAGTGGGGCCCTGCCCCGGCAACTTCGACCTTGCCCGGCGCTTGCCCCTCCCGCCTAACTCCCGGCGGTCTGCTCCCCGCCCTTCGGGCGCCCGATGAACCACCGGAGGGCCGCCTTGAGCTGCGCCATCACGCCGGACTGCTGTCGGTGGGTCCCCACGGTCTGACTGATCCGGTCGAGCAGGATGGCCAGGATCACCACACCCAGGCCGCCCTCGAAGCCCAGGCCCACGTCCAGCCGCTGGATGCCCCGCAGTACGGTGTCGCCCAGACCGCCGGCGCCGATCATGGAGGCGATGACCACCATAGACAGGGCCAGCATGTTCACCTGGTTGACCCCGGCCATGATGGAGGGCATGGCGATGGGCAGCTGCACCTTGAACAGCAGCTGGCGCCGGGTGCAGCCGAAGGAGAGACCGGCCTCCACCATCTCCTTGGCCACCTGGCGGATGCCCAGGTTGGTCAGCCGCACCGCCGGCGGCATGGCGAAGATGATGGTGGCGATGGCCCCGGGGACCTTGCCGAGGCCGAAGAACATGGCCGCCGGGATGAGGTAGACGAAGGGCGGCATGGTCTGCATCAGGTCCAGGATCGGCCGGATGATGGCCCAGGCCCAGTCGCTCTTGGCCGAGAGGATGCCCAGCGGCAGGCCGATGGCCAGGGCCACGATGGCCGAGGCCAGGACCAGGGCCAGGGTGGAGATAGTCTCGGGCCACAGGTTCATGCCGATCACCAGCACCAGGGACAGCAGGGCGAACAGGGCGAACCGCCAGCCCACCCGCCACAGACCGAGCACCGCGATCACCGCGATGAAGAGCCATTCGGGGACGGCCAGCAGCCCGGTCTCCAGCTTGTCCACCAGCCAGCCGACCACCAGGGTCACGAAGTCGAAGAAGGGCTGGATATTGGCCAGCAGCCAGTCGACGATGGCCTCGACCCAGTCGCCTATGGGGATGCGGTAGTCCACGTGCGGCTCCTAGGATTCTTTCTGCAGGGCCTCGAGCATGGTGGTCTTGCCGATGACCCCGCGGAAGCGGTGGTGCCGGCCCACCACCGGCAGGGGGTAGAGCGAGTTGGCCACCGGGGCCAGGATCTCGCGCAGGGTCATCTGGCCGCGCAGCGGCTCATGGTCGGTCAGGAAGGCCGTCTTCAGGGTCTGCTCGTTGCTCTCCAGGGCCTCCTTGACCGAGGCCTGCGAGACCACCCCCTGGAACCGGTCCTTTTGGATGACGTAGCCGAACGGCTGGTCCGCCTGCTCCAGCGCCTTCAGGGCCTCCTCCAGGCCCTGCTCAGGGCCCAGCGAGACGGCCGGGTCCTCGGCGATATCCCAGGCGATGTAGATGCCGGTGATGTCCACCTCGCGGAAGAACGCCTCCACGTACTCGTTGGCCGGCTCCCGCAGGATCTCGCGGCCGGTGCCGATCTGCAGGATGCTGCCGCTCTCCATCATGGCGATGCGGTCGCCCACGCGCATGGCCTCGTCCAGATCGTGGGTGATGAACACCACCGTGCGCTCGCTATTCTCCTGCAGCTGGAGCAGCTCATCCTGCATCTGGTGGCGGATGAGGGGGTCGAGGGCGGAGAAGGCCTCGTCCATGAGCATGATGGAGGGGTCGGCGGCCAGCGCCCGCGCCAGGCCGACGCGCTGCTGCATGCCCCCGGAAAGCTCGTCGGGGTAGCTCCTGGCGTTCTGCTTCAGGCCCACTTGGTCCAGGGCCTTAAGGGCCCGCTCGTGCCGCTCATCGCTCTCATAGCCGGCCACCTCAAGGCCGAAAGACGCGTTTTCCAGGACGTCGCGGTGGGGCATGAGGGCGAAGCTCTGGAACACCATCGCCATATCCCGCCGCCGCAGCTGGACCAGGTCCTTGTGATCCATCTGGGTCACGTCGTGGCCGTCGATGGTCACGCTCCCGGAGGTGGGCTCGATCAGCCGGTTGAGAAGGCGGATGAGGGTGGATTTGCCGGATCCGGACAGGCCCATCACCACGAAGATCTCGCCCGCCTGGACGGTGAAGCTGGCGTCCCGGACCCCGACCGTGTTGCCGGTGCGTCCGAAGATGTCGTCCTTGGAAAGACCCTGCTCGACGAGCTTGAGGGCCTCCTCCGGTTTGGGGCCGAAGATTTTGAACAGGTGCTCGGCGACGATCTTATCGGTCATTTATGCCGTCCATGGCCGTCACTCGTTGATTGCGCCGGTAACCCAGTAGTTGACCCGCCTGGGGTGGCTCGCCACGTACTCCGCGGCCGCCTCCTCGTAGGAGGTCTTGGTCGCCTCCAGCATCACGGCCTCCAGATCCGCCAGCGGCAGGTAAAAACGGGAAAGGAAGCCGGTCACCTCGGTGGGGTAGTCCCGATAGAAGCCCTTGCGGACGAGGACGTGCACCCGTTCCTTACCGCCCAGGACGCCTTTGGGATCCTTGAGGTAGCGCAGGTCCCAGCGGGCGAACATCCAGTGCGGGCTCCAGGCCGTCACCACGATCCATTGCTCGCGGCGGGCCGCCCGTTCCAGTGCGGCGGTCATGCCGGCCCCGCTCGCCGAGATCAGGCTGTAATCCTCCAGGCCGTAGGCCTCGAGGGCCTTCTCCGAAACCTGCATCAGGCCGGAGCCGGGGTCGATGCCCTGGATCTGGCGGTGGAGGCGCTCGCGGACCTCGGTGCGCTTGAGATCCTCGATGCTGGCGACCTTGTCTGCGGGGACGTAGGAAGGCACCGCCCAGCCCAGCCGGGCGTCGAGATAGACCGGCCCGAGATTGACCACCTTGCCGGCGAACTTGTCCCAATAGGGCTTGTGGGTGGTAGGCAGCCAGGCCATCAGCATGGCGTCGATGTTGCCCCGGGCCAGCCCCTGGTACTGGACGCCGATATTGGTCATCACCGGCTGGACGTCGTAGCCCATGCGGTCCTCCAGGACCCTCTGGGCGATGTTCAGGACCGCCTCGGCCGAGGACCAGGCGGTCCAGCCGATGCGGATGGTGCCGGTCTCGCCCTTGCCCTCCTGGGCGGGGGCGGGCGACGCCCAGGCGAACATGGCCAACCCGGCGGTCAGCACTGCGGCCGCCCATGCTCTGGTTACGGTGATGGCCATGGCCTGACCCCGGTTGCGAAAGTCCGCCCGATCACTGATCGGGAATTAGCCGACCCTCAGAAGCTGCGGGTCACACTGAAAACCCACCGGCCATCGGCGTCTTCCTTCACCGACAACTGGGGCTCGACCCCGGTAGTGTCGTACCAGCGCAGGTCGGCGGTAAAGCCTTTCCAATTCGCGGAAATGCCGGCGTCGTAATATTGGTAGTCCTGGTTCGGCAGGCCCGAATTCTCGTCGAAGGTCTGTTCGCCCACTCGGCCGGATACCGAAAAGCCCATAGGCAGCTGGTAGGCGACGACGCCGTGGTAGGCCAGGCTGGAGACGCCGTCGAAAAAGTCCTTGCCGAAATAGTTGTCGGAGTACCACAGGCTGCCGGTGAGGCTAAGGTCACCCAGGGTGTAGGTGAGGTTGCCGTAGAGCTCGCCGAAATCGTAATCGATGTTCGATCCCGGATAGGTGTAGTACCAGTAGCCCACATCGTAGCTGAAGTCGCTGTCGCCGATGCTTCCCGCGAAGCCGATATACGGGTCGAGCTCGATGTGCGCTTCGCTGTCGCCGAAGTTGGTGTTGGTGGACCACACGCCCAGATAGAGCCCGCTCGAGTGGGACCAGGATAGGGAGCCCTGAAGCTGGGGCTTGTTGTGGGTTTGGGAGAGCCCCCGGAACATGTAGTCGGTGCCCAAGGTCAGGTTGCCGCCGAAGGTCCCGCCGAGGAACTCGTCCGGCTGCTGCGCCTGGGCGGTAGCCGCTGGCAGGAGGAGAACGGCGGCAGCCGCAGTTTGCTTAAGGGGCAGCCATGTGGTCATCCCCATCTCCTTGGTAGTCAGGCCTGGCGGGTTGCGCGCCGGGGCCGGGAAATGATTTCCCTTTTTTCAAAATGGCTCCCAAGCCGCGGGGAAAGTCAAGTCGGGATAAGTACCGATTTCATTCCCGCAGGCGGCCCTTCTTTGGGGGTGGCGGGGTGTCCCGGAATTGCGGGGAAAGTATGCCGCGCCAACCCCTAATAGCCTTCCGGTTTTCTCCATATGCCTACGGCGCCAGAGGAACCGTCAAGTCCGGATAAATACGGATGTCCTTTTGCCGGCCACCGCTGTTACAGGGGCCCGCCGTTGCCGGCCTCCCTGGGCAAGGAGGGGGGCACCCTTGCACCAGTCCCCGGCTTGCGCCAACTATCACTTATGAGAGGGCCGGCAAAGGCCCTGTACCGAAGGCAGGTCCCGGCAGCCATGCCAATCACCTCGCTTGCCAGCCTGACGGTCGTCGCCGTGGGTGCCCTGTGGGGCATCTACTGGGTTCCGCTGCGCCAGCTGGAGGCGGTGAGCGCCGCCGGGCCCTGGGCGACCCTGGCCGCCGTGCTGCTCGGCGGTCTCTGCCTGGCCCCCTTCGGCTGGGCCGGACGGTCCCGCCTGGCGACGGCGAACAACCGGGCCCTGGCCAGCGTCGCCCTGGGCGGGGCGTCGTTCGTGCTGTACTCCAACGGCTTGCTGTACGGGCGGGTGGCGGTGGTCATCCTGCTGTTCTATCTGACCCCCGTCTGGAGCACGCTGATTGCCCGCTTCTGGCTGGGCTGGCCGGTTTCCTGGTGGCGCTATGCGGCCATCGTCTGCGGCCTGGCGGGTATCGCCCTGGTGCTGCGGGGCAGCCACGGGGGGCTGCCCCTGCCCCACACCCTGGGCGATTTCCTGGGCCTGGCGTCGGGCCTGCTGTGGGCCATCGCTTCCACCGGCATCCACGTCCATGTCCGCACACGGCCCGCAGAGACCAATTTCGTTTTCCTGGCCGGGGCGATCGTCATGGCGGCGGTCCTCGCCCTCGTCCTGGGGGCCGCCGATCCGCCGCGGATCCCGGTCGGACAGCTGGGAGAGGCGCTTTTCTGGACCTTGGGCATCGGCGGCCTGTGGTGGGGGCTGTCCCTGGTCGGCTTCCTGTGGGCCACACGGGAGATGGAGCCGGCGCGGGTAGGCATCCTGCTGATGGGCGAGGTCATCGTCGGCGCCGTTTCGGCGGCGTTGTTCGCCGGCGAGCCCTTCGGCTTGCCCATGGGCCTGGGCAGCGCGCTGGTGGTGGCCGCGGGCTTCCTGGAAACCCTGCCGGACCGCAAGGCGGGCCGGGCGGCCTACGAGGTGCCCCCGGCGGGGCTCACCAGAGGGCGCCGGCCGAGACGGTGAGGTCCTGACCGGTGATGCCGAGCGCCTCCTCGCGGCAGAGGTAGGCGGCCAGGGCGCCGATCTCCGCCGGCTGGACCAGGCGCTTCTGGGGATTGGCCGCCTTCTGCTCCTCGATGTACTCGCTGCCCCGCTTGTGCAGCTGCTTCTCGGCGATGTCGCCGAGCCAGCCCCGGCCGAAGTCGGTCTCCACCCAGCCGGGGCTGATGCTGTTGCAGGTCACATGGGCGGCCGCCCCTTCCTGTGCCACCGCCCGGGTGAGTCCGGTTACCGCCGCCTTGGAGGCGCAATAGGCGGCGGATGTGGCGGCGCCCACCGAGGCGGCGGTGGAGGCGATGTTGACGATGCGGCCCCAGCGCCGCTCCACCATCTCCGGCAGCACCGCCCGGATCATGCGGAAGGTGCCGTGGCTGTTGACGTCGAACACCTTGCCCCAGAGCTCGTCGGGGTGGTCGATGACGCCGTGCTCGGCGGTGATGCCGGCGGCGTTGGCCAGGATGTCCACGCGCCCGAAGGCCTCCGTGGCCGCCCGGTGGAAGGCCGCCACCGAGCCCCCGTCGCAGACGTCGAGATCCACCGCCACGGCCCGGACCCCGTGGGCCTCGATCTCGGCGCGCGTCTGCTCCAGCGCCTGCTCGTCCGGCCGGTAGACCAGCTCGCCATCGGCGGCGGCGGCCCGGCTTTGCGCCAGCAGGGAGCCGATGGCCACGTCGGCTCCCGCCTCGGCAAAGGCCAGGGCCATGGCCCGCCCCATCCCCGAGGCTCCCCCCGTCACCATGGCCGCTCGTCCCTCCAGGTTCCGTTCCTTCATAGCTCACCTCGCGCATGGGCTTGCCGGCCGATCCGGCATGCCCGGATTTGATGCACAGGGGTGGTTACGAACCCCTTGAGACCAACATAGCGCGGCCGTGGCCCGGTGCCTAACGGGGGTGTTCTAGCAGGGCGTTGAAAAACTGCTGCGGAGGCCATCTGCGGCGTTGCGCACTGCTCGCTCCTTCACCTATCTACTTGATATGCCTCAGTCGCTGCGCGGTCGCCGCTAAAGCGCCGCCGCGTTATTTCTTAAATCGGCGTGACCGGGCCGCGGTGTGCGCCTTGCATATGGCCTCCTCGCGACGTTTTTCAACGC
>Ga0102944_1000425_pt1 | contig 33024 bp, 43 predicted proteins | sample SalPonD_shore_MG_FD_78172 | JGI IMG/M metagenome (GOLD analysis project Ga0102944, IMG submission 78172) | Salt pond soil microbial communities from South San Francisco under conditions of wetland restoration - Salt Pond MetaG... | ecosystem: Environmental > Aquatic > Marine > Intertidal zone >... | reverse complement strand
GGCTCGCTCGCAGCGGGCGCGGCAGGTGTAGCGGCTGGAGCCGGGGGCTCGCTCGCAGCGGGCTTTTCTTGATCGGTCACGGAATTTCCGGAACCGAGGCATTCGAAAAACGCGGCCGCAGCGGCGAAATACTCGGGCCGGTCGGGAATGGTGAGCGTGATATGTTCGGACATTCTCAAATCTCCGTTTTTAATTGACGAGTTGAGACAATAGCGATAAATTGCCGAACACGTCAACAAGGAAAATTTAATCATGCTGCAACTCCGGGACTATCAAGCCGAGGTCTATACAGACACCCGGGCCGCGTGGACGGCCGGGGCGGGCAATGTCCTTATGATGCTCCCCACGGGCGGCGGCAAAACGGTGGTTTTCGGGCGGGCGATCTATGACAACCCAGGCCCGTCCATAGCAATTGCCCACCGGCAGGAGCTTGTCGGGCAAATCGCCCTCGCCCTCGCCCGCTATGGCGTCCCCCACCGCATCATCGGACCGGATGCCGTGATTCGAGACATTGTGCGAGCTCAGGTGGCCGATGTGGGGACCAGCTATTATGACCCCGGCGCCCCGTGTGCCGTCGCGGGCGTGGACACGCTGGTACGGCGGGAAAATTCCCTACGCGGGTGGGCGCAGTCGGTCACGCTATGGGTGCAGGATGAAGCCCATCATGTGTTGGCGGGCAATAAGTGGGGCCGGGCGGCCGCAATGTTCCCCAACGCCCGGGGCCTCGGCGTTACTGCAAGCCCCGGACGGGCCGACGGGAAGGGGCTCGGGCGGCATTCGGACGGCGTTTTTGACATGCTAATTCGCGGCCCGGGGGTGCGGTGGTTGATTGAGGAAGGGTACCTTTGTGACTACCGCGTGTATTGCCCCCCGAGCGATTTTGTACGCCCAGGGTCGGACGCGGTGGGCTCGACCGGGGATATAAAGCTCCAGGCGAATAAGGCGGCCGTGCAAAAATCCCACATTCTCGGGGACGTTGTGGAGCATTATCACCGCTTCGCCCAGGGGCTGCGGTCGATCGTCTTTGCCGTGGACGTGGAGACGGCAACGACGATAGCCCGAAATTTCCAGGCCGCCGGGGTACGCGCCGAGGTAGTGAGCGCAAAAACCCCGGCGGCCGTGCGGTCCGAGTTTCTGCGGCGGTTCCGTGCCGGGGATATAACCGTATTGGTGAATGTGGATTTGTTCGGGGAGGGGTTCGATTTACCCGCCCTTGATGCAGTCATTATGGCCCGGGCAACCGAAAGTCTCGGGCTCTACTTGCAGCAATTCGGCCGAGCCCTGCGGCCGGTCTATGCGGACGGGTACGACCTCCGCACCCGAGAAGGGCGGCTTGCGGCGATTGCCGCCGGCCCCAAGCCCTACGCCCGCATTATCGATCATGTCGGCAACGTCGTGCGGCATTTACTCCCCGATTCCCCTCGGGAATGGTCGCTAGACAGCCGAGAGAAACAAGCGCGAGCGAAGTCGACGGACGCAATCCCGGTCCGCAGTTGCCTAACGTGTTTCGCGGTTTATGAACGAGTGCGCGCGGCATGTCCATTTTGCGGACACAAGCCGGTCCCGACCGCGCGGAGCGCCCCCGAGTTTGTGGACGGGGATTTGTGCGAATTGGACGGCCCGACGCTCGATCGGCTCCGGGGGGCGGTTTCCCGAATTGATGGGCCAGCCGTGCCACCCCCACATCTATCCGGTCCGGCGGCGGGCAACTTCGAAAAACAGCATAGAGCCCGGCAGCAGGCGCAACGCACGTTGCGCGATTCGATTGCATGGTGGGCCGGTTACCAACGCGCCCAGGGGCGCCCGGATAGCGAAAGCTACCGGCGATTTTATCACGTGTTCGGCGTGGACGTTCTCGGGGCTCAGGCACTCGGACGGCCGGACGCCCTGGCCCTGGCGGAACGAATCAACGGCTTTTTGACGGAAAAGGGGGTGCGCCCGTGACTCAACTGAATGAATGGGCCCAACGCTGGCGGGTGCCTTATGCGGCGTTGGAGGATTTGCGCGCGATGATGGGCGCGGTTAATACCGATCCGCAGCCGGGGCGGCTCGGCAACAGTGAGGCGGCCGTCACAAACGCGGTACGCCTTGAGGCGAGCCGTAAAGGGCTGCGGTTGTGGCGGAATAACGTCGGCGCGGCGCGGGACGAAAACGGAAATTATTTTCGGTTCGGGCTGGCCAACGACTCCCCGCAAATGAACCGAGTTATAAAGTCGTCCGATCTAATCGGGATCCGCCCCGTGGTCATCGGCCCCCATCATGTGGGCTCGATCCTCGGGCAATTCGTCGCACGGGAGTTGAAGGCCGCCGGGTGGCGCTACTCCGCAAGCGACCGCGAGCAAGCGCAGTTGCGCTTTATCGAGTTAGTGCAATCGATGGGTGGAGACGCGGCATTCTGCAACGGGGAGGGAAGTTTGTAATGTGGGCAACTATCGGAATTGCATTGTACTGCATTGTATCCGCCGTGGTGGCGGTGGCCGTGGGGCGGATGATTGCGGGGGTGGACGATGACACTAACCGTTGAGCCGCGACGGCCATTTGCGGAAATCGAACCCCCGGCGGCAGTATGGATGACGCCCGGGCCCGGTGCGCGGTCCGAGTCGGCGGGCTTTCAATCATTGTCCGAGGTGGTCGAGGTTATGGGCCCCCCGGAACTTGACGCGCGGCCGTCGTGGGTGATGTACCCCGGACAGGTTGTTTTTTCGCGCTTTCAATGGGTGTAAGAGGGTGGACAAAATGAAAGGACGGCAAAGACTGGCCCCGGAGACTCGGCGCGGCCGAATCCTTGAGGCGGCACTAAAGCTCGCGGAGAAACGCGGCTATGGCGCCATTACCCGCGAGGAAGTCGCCGAGGCCGCCGGGGTGTCCGTCGGGCTGGTCACTTGGTACTTTCAAGGCATGGCGGGGTTGCGGAAGGCGATCATTTCAAGGGCCGTCGAACTCGAAAACGCGGCAGTTGTCGCTCAGGGGTTAGCCGCCCGTGACCCCCTGGCACTGGCCGCCGATGACAGTCTAAAGAATGCGGCCCTCAAAACACTAATTTAAACCGGCCCGGGGGTGGAGCAATGCAAACGCTTTCCGCAGCGTTTTGGGGCCTTGCGCCCTATCGTCAATGGATCGTATGGCAAGCGGTCCCGAAGGCAAATCAACCGGGCAAGGTGGACAAACTACCCGTTGACCCCCGAACGGGGCGGGTAGCGAGCGCCCAAAATCCCGAGGTTTGGACGGATCCACAAACCGCGATCGAGGCGGCGCAGCGGTTCGGTCAGAGCTACGGCGTGGGGTTCGTGTTCACTGCAAACGACCCGTTTTTCTTCCTCGACGTTGACCATTGCGGCGACGGCACCGCCGAGGGCTGGACGGATACGGCGCGCTATCTCTGCGGGCAGTTTCCCGGCGCGGCTGTTGAAGTGAGCCAGTCGGGCCAAGGACTCCACATCATCGGGCGGGCGGCCCGGGTCGAGCACGGATGTGACTGTAAGCTCTTAGGCTCGCAGCTTTACACGTCGGGCCGGTTTGTGGCGTTGACGGGATTTAGCGCCCGGGGCTCGGCGGACGCGGATTGTACCGAGGCATTCCGCCGGCTGGTGGCCGAGTACTTCCCGCCAACGGCCGTAGCCTCGGGGGGCGCCGAGTGGACGACGGAGCCCCGCCCGGAATGGAGCGGGCCGGCCGATGATGTCGAACTAATCGCGCTTGCCCGACGGAGCAACAGTGCCGGGGCGATATTTGGGGCGGGGGTGTCGTTCTCGGATCTATTCGACGCCAACGCCGACGCCCTCGGCCGGAAATGGCCCGATGATCACCAGGGGCGGGCCTATGACGAAAGTGGCGCCGACGCGGCCCTGGCCCAACGGCTCGCATTCTGGACCGGCTGCGATTGCGAGCGGATAGACCGCATTATGCGCCGTTCGGCCCTGGCCCGGGCCAAATGGGACGACCGCCCCGACTACCTCACCCGCACCATTACAGGGGCTTGCGCCCGGCAAACGGAGGTTTATACGGGCAGCAAGCGCGAGCGGGCGAGTGACGCCCCGGCGCCCGGGGAGCCCCGGGCCGAGCCTCAGCGCCCGGGCGGAGGGGCCCATAGGCCTGAGCTAGTGGCAGGGTATCCGTATCTCCCACCGGCCCAACAAGTCGAGTATTTCCAGGGGTGCTATTACATCCGCGAGAAGCATAAAATTTTGGTTCCCGACGGTGAGCTATTGGGTCCGCAGCAATTCCGCGCGGCTTATGGCGGGTATGTGTTCGGGCTGGATGCGAGCAACAGCAAAACCAGCCGTAGCGCGTGGGAGGTATTCACCGAATCCCAAGCGGTCCGGTTCCCCAAAGTTGCTGACACTATATTCATGCCGGACCGCGAGCCTGGGCAGATTATCGAGCACGAAGGCCGCCGACTGGTAAATAGTTATGTCCCGGTCCCCGTACCCTGCGAGCCGGGGGATGTAACCCCCTTTCTTGACCATGCGAAGCGGCTTGTACCCATGGAGCGGGACCGGGAGATATTCCTAGCCTACCTTGCCGCACTGGTGCAGCATCAAGGCGACAAGTTCCAGTGGACGCCATTGATCCAGGGGGCCCCCGGCAATGGTAAAACGCTGTTTTCAACGGTCGTGGCCGAGGCGATCGGGCGGCGGCATTGGCACGTCGTCAAGCCGGAGGAAGTGGGGTCGCGCTTTAACGGTTGGATGGTCGGCAAGACATTGGGGACGCTGGAGGACGTGCGCCTAAAGGAACGTCACGACTTGATCGAGAGCCTTAAACCGATGATTACGAATCGTTACCTTCCGATCGAGCCTAAAGGCGTCGATGTGGTAACCGCGTATGTTGTGGTGAATTTCATTCTCAACAGCAATCATAGGGACGCGATCCAAAAAACGCGGGACGACCGTCGCTTTGCGGTATTTTTCACCCCGCAGCAAACCGAAGCCGATGTGATCCGCGACGGGATGGGCGGGGACTATTTCCCGAGGCTCTATCAATGGCTCCGGGAGGGGGGCTTTGCGCATACGACCTATTATCTGCGGAACTATGAGATCCCGCCGGAGCTTAACCCGGCGGTGGGCCACGGGGGCTTATGTCATAGGGCCCCGGTTACTAGCAGTACCGAGGATGCAATAGCGGTCGGACTCGGGAGTGTGGAGCAAGAGGTACTTGAGGCGGTCGAGGAAGGCCGGCCCGGGTTTGCCGGCGGGTGGGTGTCGTCCATGGCGTTGGATCGCTTATTGTCCGGAATGCGCGCGTCCCGGCAAATACCCCAAGCCCGACGTAGGGAAATGATGCAGTCGATTGGGTACGACTGGCACCCGGCGTTGCCCAACGGTCGAGTGAACAACCCGGTTCAACCGGATGGCGGCAAACCCCGGCTCTACATCCGGCGGGGCCATATTCACGCTAATCTCCGGACTCCGACCGAGGTTGCGCGAGCTCATACCGAAGCTCAGACCCATAGTTTAACGGGACCGTCCGCCGTGGAATTGTTCGGTAAACAGTAGTTTAGGGCGCCTATTGACGGCCGCGACAATTAGTGGTAAGTTCGGGGCTCGATCAACTCTAGTAAGGTGCAAGAAAATGCGTACCCTAAAGACTGTTTTTAAACGGATTGCCAGCAAGGCCGATGCTTTGGAGGATACGGCATCCGCGATACTGGACATTCTCCGGGAGGCCCGTATCCGTGACCTCGGGGCATTCAACGCCCTAGTCGCGGAGGCATATCACGCCAACGGCTGGCGGATGGGATCCGGCCGCCCGCCCGCCGAGGATGACGGGCTAACCTCCGCTCCAGATGCGGTACGGGCGTACGTCTCCCAGGTGCGGGCCGCGTACTCGGAAAAGCTCGACGTGCTCGGGTTCGAAACAATGTACGCCTTGCGTAAGGAAGTCGCCCGCGTCCGTCGAATGAAGCGCAGCCCCCGGGCCCGCATCCACTTCCCCGAGTTCGCGGGGGTGGAGCTACGCGACGCCACAGAGCTAAACGGGGCTTTGTTCCATGACCTGTTAGTGCTCTATGAACACGTCCCCGAGGATGCGCGGGAAAGCATTAACCGGCGAGTTAAGCGGATGCTGACCGAGTTCCGCGAGACGGCGGAAATCGATACCGCAGCGTAGGGCCCGGGCCAATGGTACGGACTACCATTGAGGGTAAAAACATGGACGCCATTATGTCAGCCGAACAATTCCGCGTGGCGCAGCGGGCGCTAAAACTGAATAACGCGGAGCTTGCCGCATGGTTGGGGTATAAGAGCCGGTCCGCCGTCTCGAAAATGCGCGGGGGGCGGTCCCCAATACCAGGGGCCGTAGCGCGAGCTATACGAGCGAGAATAGCCATACAACAATTGCTTGTGGTCGGGCGGCTGACGCCCAGCATTGCTAAGGGGCTGAGAGACGCGATAAACTAGGCCCCGGCTATTGCTCCATCGTTAACGTTCGCCCCGGTCCCCCCGGGGCTTTTTTTTTATTGACGGCGGGGGCAACAGGTGGTAAAAATTACTCCGTCGTATCTAAAAAATGATGGAGCTAATAAACCATGACCGATCAAGCCCTAGTGTCCGTACTGTCCGAAATGCGCAACGACGCGGCCGGCGTCCCCGAGCCTTTCCAGTGGGCAACCGCCCCGCTCGTATCCTACCTCGATAAAGTATTGTCTATCGGCCTCGAGGCCAGCAGTCCCCGGGTGTCAAGCGCCCTTCGGCGTGTCTATGAGGCCCGGTTCCCGCTAGTCTCCCCGGCTCTTGCGGAGGCATACCGACTTTTCGAGAGGGGCCCCGCCCCCGCCGGCGCCGCCCCTGCGATAGCCCTTGACCTGCGGAACCAATTTGAAAATCTCGAAGCCGTGGGAGAAGCCTATGGATCGGATTACGCGGGGAACCCCTCGGCCGTGGTCGTAGCTTTGGTCGTATACTCCAAGGCTTGGGTATATGCAACGATTGCTGAGAAATGGGCGGACCGGGTTGGGGTGGAAAACTCCCCCCTTACTCAAGAGTTGCGGGAGGAAATCCGGGCTCTTGTGAGTGCGCTGCACCAGGGGTACCGGGTGGTGTCAGCAAACCCCGGGGCGTCGGTATGCGTGAATTGAACCCGGAATCCTGGCGGGCTTTTCTTGCAAAGATTGGCCACCCCCGAGCCCCGGACCTCGGGGTGATTCGCGCCGAGCTTCGGCAAGCGAGGGTGGCCCTTGCCTTCGCAAAAGGTCGATATGGGCAAGAGAAAAGCCCCGAGAGCTTCCGCCGGGTATTGGGTGCGATGGACCGCCTTGTGTACGCCACGCGTCGGGCTGAGTATGCGCTAGGACGGCGGCCCCGGCTTACCCGGATCGGGCTGCAATTTGTGAGGATTTAAGGCCATGAAGGACACCACACGCGGGCTCTACCGCAAGTACGACGTCGAACGGATCGCGGATCCGATCGGAAAACACCGGGATTGTGAATATTTTGTGCTCGACCTCGATCACGACCCGTGCGCCCGGGAAGCCCTGGCCGCTTATATCAAAGCGTGTCGGCCCAAGTACCCGACACTCGCGGGGGACTTGGAGCGCATCCTGAAACGGATGCCGGACGGCTCCGCGAAGTGCGGGACGTGTGGCCGATTGAGCCGGCCGGGCAATCGGGTGCAGGGGTACCCCGCAACGTCGGGGACGGTCCAACTTTGCCAGACGTGCATCGCCATTTGCACGGACGACGAAAGCGAGCCGGTCACCGGGCCGGCGCAACTCGCGGCGCGGTCCCTGGGGCCCGAGGGCCGGGCGATATTCAAGGAACGGACGGGCTTGTGATGTTCAAAAACCTCAGTATTTACGCATTCGATGCCCCCCTCGGGGTTCGCTGGCCGGACGCCCTTGCAGACTCCGCTTTCCGGCCCTGCGGCCGCTTGGAGTCGGAACGTAGCGGATGGGTACCCCCGGACCCCGGGCAAACGCCCCGGCTTTACCTCAACGTCGCGGGGGCCAGCTTACTTACCCTACGCAGCCAAAGCCGACTGTTGCCGGCGTCCGTGCTGCGGGAAGCGGTGGACGACGCCCGGGCCGAACGCGAGGCCGCCGAGGGCCGCCCCCTTCGCAAGCGGGAAGTCGCGGAACTGAGGGAACGGCTCCTAGTGGATATGCTCCCTCGGGCGTTCCTTCGCAACCGGCACACGTCGGGTTGTATTGACCCCATAACCGGGTTGCTTGTCGTGGATGCCGCCACATGGAGCGAGGCCGAGGCGTTCACGGAGTTTCTACGCGCAACCCTCCGACGACTCCACGTCCACCCGTGGGCCCCGTCGGGCTTGTCTGGAACCCTGACGCGTTGGTTACTTGAAGGGCCGCCCGGAATGGTCCGGCTTGGCGAGAATGCGACGCTTTATGACCCGGCGGCCGTCGGATCCGAGGCAAAGCTAAAGCGGCACGACCTTTCGGGCGACCTTGTACGCGAGCATATTCGAGCCGGGCAACAGGTGACGGAGTTAGACGTTAGCTGGTGCGGTCGGTTCTCAGTCACACTCTGCGCGGACGGGAGGATGCGCCGCTTTAAAATGCTCGACGTCGCGGCCGATGAAGACACAACCGATTTTTTGCTATTGCTCGGGGAGCTACGCGGGGCGCTTCCCGCCTTGGGGCGACTATTGGGGGAACAGGATGATGGGTGACGGGAGTTGGTATAGTAGCAAAACAGACGTTCGGGACATGCCGAATAATTTTGAAATTCGCCGACTGGAGGCGGAGAACACCCACCTCCGCGCCGCCCTGGCCGCAGCCGAAGAACGGGAACGGGAGTTGCGAAAAATCGCCGGTCGCTTTATCAGCTACTGCATTGAAGAAGCCGTTGCGATGTATCAGGAAGATGAATCTTTCAGGGAGGAACTTCATCCGGCCTTCGAAAAGCTCCGTCACGTCGTCGCCACCAAGGAGGCCGATCATGGGGGAGCGCGAACGATGGACGCAATAGGAAAGGTACTGGCCGAGGCGGAGGGGTCCGCCCGACAAGGCCATGAGGTTATCGTCATCCTGGCGGAGTATGGCGAAACGCAAGGCCACGATTTGGAGATATGCCGGGCCCTGGGGGTGCGATTCGAAACGCCCGAAAGCTTGCGAGAACAAGGCGTGTTCGTCCATTGGCGCACCCTACAGCTTTACGGGTTCGGTTACCGCAACCGCAAGCCTGTGTGGCTGGTGACCCCCGCGTGTTTGGAGCGGTATTGCGGCCCCGTGCTGCGGGCGTACCGTCGTTTTACCAATGAGTAGGCCGACCCCCGAGCGTATGGCCGAGCTCCATCAAGTGGCCCGGAGCTTGGGCCGACTCGCGGCCAGCGAATGCGGGCATTGCCGATACCTTGGGCGCGAAACGATGCGGCGGGTTTTGGATGACCCGACGGATACGCTTTCCCACATCCAGCGCAAGGCCCTGGAAGTGACCTTTAGGCGGGGGCTTAGGGAATGAGTATGGAACGTGAATTCCTTCGGGCACCCCGCCCCCTGATAGGCGGAGTCAATTGAAATCGAAAATCCTATTAACCGGGAGTAGCGAAAATGACAGAACGCACCCTAGTCGCCGCGATGATGCGGCAGGCGTTGGAGGATGCCACCCGACCGAGTGAGCCCCAACGCTCGGCCCGTAAAAAGGGGCCCATGACGAAAGAGGAAAAGGAAGCCCGCAAAGAGCGCAAGCGGGAGATCCTGCGCCTTCGTGGGGATGCTCGGGCATGGTTTACCAGAATGGACAACCGGCCGTTTTCATTTAGCTGGTGCTGCGACATTCTCGATATAGACGGCGCCGCGCGAGTGGATCTTATACGACGGGCCTATGGTGTGAAATCGCTTCGGGTTCGTCGTGTCGCGGCCACCCGACGGGCCGCTTTGCAACGGTGGAAGCAGGAAGCCAGAAGGGGGCTTTTCCAGTGAGCAATAAGTACCAACGTGAAATTAAACCCGGCATCAACGGACTCGCCGGCCTGGATGAACTCGCCGGCCTCGATGAACCGGCCGGCCTGGATGGATCCCCCGGCATCAACGGACTCGCCGGCCTCGATGAACTCGCCGGCCTCGATGAACCGGCCGGCCTGGATGGATTCCTCGGCTTCGATGGATCCCCTGGCTTCGATGGATCCGCCTACCCGGAGGCGGCCTTTTACGATTATCGACCCCGTAACGACCAATCGCCTGGCAATGACCACATGCGTCCGCTCGGCAACACTGGCGACCTCCACAATATCGTCGATAGGCCCCGCTTGGTCTAAAATCCACTCGGCATCATCGAACAGGCCCGCGTCGCAGAGTGTATCTAAAACCCTTTGAACGGGGGCCCCGTTTGGGTAGTGGTCCAAAAGCCGTTCGTACTTACTTTCATCGGCCAACCATTCGCGCAATTTCTCTTTCGTGATCTGCATTTCCGTTATCTCCCTTTAGTCTTGCCAAGGTCGTCCACCGTGAGAAGGCGGAAACCCTCACACTCCATAAGGTGCATTCCGGTTTCAAAATCCCCATCCGCTTCCGGGTACACGTCCCGCAGAAGATCCGATTTATTGGCAATCACGGGATGATGACCTCAACCGCGACGGGGCCGGGCTTGCGAAGTTCTTTCCTCAGTGTCTTTACCAGCATGGCTGTTACTCCGTTGTTGTGTGTCCTTAACCTTCACTTACAGTATAGACGCATGGCGTTAAGTGTCAAGCCCGGGTTTTAAATGTCGAGGGACTCCCACCCCCAAAAATAGGCGCCCGGCTCGATGTCCCCGAATCGCGCCCATTCCTTGAGGCATTCCACGACTTGCGCGTATTCCTCGGGGGTCGGTTCGCTCCATACGAACTCAAGCGCAAAGGCGGGGGCGACTCGTACCCCGGCGTGGCCGCTGGCGACGTGCCGGATTGCGTACGCCACGGGTTCGGAGGTTTCGCGGGTAAGCGCCCAGGATTCGAGCGAGCCATCCCGGGGCATAGGCGGAAATTTACGGTCGGTCATGGTCGGTTACTCCCCTTCTTTGCCCAACTCCCAGGCAATATCTTGCAGGGTCCGGCGCAGCATGGCTGGCGCGGGGCGCGTGTCGTTCTCCCAATCCTGCAAGGTGCGATACGGAACCGGGATCCGCCGGGCGAGCTCGGCGCGACTCATGCGCCCGTGTTCCCGGCGAAATTGGATAATCTCCATTCCGGGCATTCGGTATTCTGCCATTTGTCTTACTCCAAGGTTGCGCTATCCCCCGGACCAAAAAATCGGTCAACGGGCATAGCGATGTGTTCGCCCTCGATCTCCACGATAAGGCGGTGGATGTACCCGGCGGTTGTGACGGATAGGCCCGGGCCGCCGAGGATGCGGAGCCGGTCCCCGTTCACCAGGGCCAAGACGGGAACTACCGCACTCATACGGCCCTTGTCGCCCTCCAGCCACACCCGCACGGGCTTTAGTGTGTACTCCGGAGCGAGGGGGTCGGGCTCGCGGCTCAAGTCGTCTAGGATGCGTTCGATCATATCCACCGTGCGGGCTAGATCGGGCGCGTTACGGCGGGCGGCTTCCCGCTTAAAGGGGCCGAGCCCCTGAGATTGTAGCAGCCCCCACCTGCTGCTAATGATCGCGTAGGCAACGGCGACCGCCCGTTTTTCGGGCGTTCGATCCGCCAGAAATGCCGCGCGGTGGTGGGCCGCCAGTCGCTTTATGTGCTCGCGGAGCATGGTTCCCCCTCGGCCCATACGATAACGGGTGTCTCGGCGTAGATGCTCAACACGGGCAGAGAAAGCCCGCTTACGGAGTCGCCCACCCGTCGCCCTCGGGGCTGGTAGGCCCACCCGACGCGGTAGTGCTGTGGGTCGTGCTTAAGTCGCCCGGCGTAGACGACCGGCCGGCGGTCGTTCGTCAGGGGCCGCCCGCCCGCCATTTGGCGGCGGGCTGCGGCGATTGCCTCGGGCAACTCTTGGGCCGTGCATTTCATTCTTGTTCCTCCCGGTTGAGGATGCGGCGGGCGTCGTCCACTAGGGTCCAAAGCATACCGGCGCCAATCTCCCCGGCGTCGGGGTTGAGGGCGGCCACCCGGGACGCCAAGGCCGCTAAAGCAGCCTCGCGCGGATTCGTTGTCACCCGGACGCTCGGCCCCTCAAGACTGATATATCCGGACTTAACCAAGGAATCGGCCAGAGCCGGCGCTTGACGGTGGCGAAATTCATCCCAGGTAGCCAAGGGCATGGTGCGGGCGGGGCCCGCGAGTTCCGACGCGTAGAACAATGCGTGTTGTTGTTCGGGAGTAAGGGTAATCATGGCGGTTTCTCCGTTAGCCCCAGATATAGCCGTCGCGGGCTTCCGCGAGCGTGATAAGGCGGTCGTCATCGAGCCAATGCCCGGCGCACGGGTTCTCAATCCACACGTCCCCGTCCGCATCGATGGACGCGGTTGTGACATTGGCCCAGGCTGCAATGAAATCCTCAACCTGCGCTTTGCCGTATGCGGCGACCGGGGCTAAGAGCGTTTCGCGGGCGGCTTGCCCGTCGAGAACGCAGACCTCTGAGCCGTTGAGAACGATACGGCTCCCGTCGTCAAGGAAGGTGTAGATCGTGCTTTCAGTGCCCCAATCCTGATCGACTTCAACGTCACTGAGGATCGAGGAAAGGGCCTCAAAAACCCGAGCGGCATCGAAACCGTTGTCTTCTACTAGGGGGCGTGCTTCGCTTTTCATGGCCGTTACTCCATCTTAGGGGTTGCTTCGCATTAGGCCCGTTCGCTGGTTTCCATAATCGCATCAAAGATCGCGTTTTCTTCCCCTTTGGAAACGTGGAGCGCGTCAAAACCGGCGAGAAGACACGCGATATATGCGTCATGGTCAAGATCTAAACATTCGAGTCGATCCAAAAGGGCTACCGTATCCGGGGGCAGATTAGCTTCATATTGAGCTACGTAGATCGTTTTGGCGGCTTGAGTAATGGTGGTCATTGTCCTATCTCCTATATTGTTCCTTAACCTTCACTTACAGTATAGACGCATGGCGTTAAGTGTCAAGCCCGCAGCGGCATGACGACCGCGAGCCGGTCAGCGTCCTCAATCCGGGCGGCTTCCGTGGGGCCGTTTAACTGAATCTCAAAGGGCGCGGGCGCCCCGTTAACGGCTTGATCAATATATCGCTTGTCGAACCGAAAGCCCGCGGGGAAAAGGTAAGCAAGGCCGCGCCCGTTTGCCGTTTGGGCTTCGACTATATCGGGGTGGTATAGATTCGGGGTCCGGGCGTCCGGAATAACGCGGTCTACATTGGGGTAGTGGAAAAGCTCGGGGCCGCCCACAAAATCCCCGTTAGGCAAGTAATAGCCTGGGGCGATGCGGTCAGGGTTGCCCGCTCGGTGCAGGCGGTGACCGTTACTCGCGGTTATGTGCGACTCCGTGACGTAGACGAATTGCAGATACCGGCGGGGGTCGTTCTCCCCGGCGGCCGCCCACGCCACCCACTCCCAGGTAGACTTAACGCGGCGAGCCGTGGGACCGGCGGGCATGAAGTATTTGTAGAGGGCCGCCAAGTCCGACGCGGCCCGGGGGTACTCGGCGTACAAGGCTTTGAGAATTTCTTGAGCCTCGCGCTCTTTCGGTTTCGTGGCATTAAGGGAAAGAGCGGCAAGAGTGTTCATAGTCGTGTCTCCTAATGGTGGTCTAGATTTGCCGGCGGCGGCGCATGACTGTTACTCCCCTTAGTAACTGCGATATCCCATCGGGATGCCCTCGGCCTCGCACTCCTGCTCGTAAGAGTCGAGACGGACCGTGGTGCGTACCGTCTGCGGCACTTCGCGCTCCGGGCATCCGTAGCGGTGGCTGGCACGATCCCCACTGGTGAGCGTAATGGTTTCGCCCTTGGCGATATGGCCCCCGCATTTGCAGCAGGTCCGGTTACGGTTGGCTTCGGTAATCATGGCCTTCGCTCCTATATCATCCCTCAACTTTCACTTACAGTATAGACGCATGGCGTTAAATGTCAAGCCCTAATTACGCGCCATGTACCGCAGCACTTCCAACAGGTCGGGGTAATGCTCCGGCCGGATCCCCGCGAGTAGGCGGACGCATTCCACAAGCTCACCGGGGTGGGTCGTGCGGGCGCGAGCCTCGGCAATCCGACGCACCAGGGCATTAACCCGGCGACGGTCGGCAGGGGATAGTTTGCCCGCCGACCCGGTTCGGGGCGTGGCGGTCGCGCCATATCCGATAAAGCGCCAAGCGGCCGGATCCGTCGGTGGGGTGGCGTCCGTACGCTCAGACTGCCAAATTAAGACGGCGCCCCGGGGGCCGACGCTTTCGGCGGTCCAAATTTTACGGCCGAATTTTACAGTCGATTTTCTAAATTTAGATAATTTCATAGGATTTAGCCTAAAATTGGCACCCCGGAACCCCTCGGGGGTAAATGCGGGGGTGTGGAGGTAAGTGCTTGTCGTAGCTCGGAAATACTAGCATTTGCCCCGGTACCTGGCAAGTTTTTCCTTACCCCCCGCTTACGCTCTTATTTTATATATTTATTTATATAATTTTATATATTTATAATTTATACACTTACCTAATAGATATAGAATATATAAGGGTATAGGGGTATATAGTAGTATAAGGGTAGTAGTATCAATAACTTAGAGATACCCCGGACTTAGGGGTAACTGAGGGGTAAATGTGGGTACGGCCGTTAAGATGACAGTGCGGCCGTTCGTGGCTATGCTGGCCCTAACTTGTGGGGTCGTGGGATGGGAACGCATGGACTTGAAGCTGGAGACGAACATCACCGCCGAGGGGCTGCGCGCCCTTGTGGATCTGGCGAGCCGACGGGGGGTCTATCGGAAAGCGGAGGTAAGCGCCCTCAACAGGGCCGCTCGGGCTGCGAGTACGGCCGCGAGCAAGGGGGCGCGTAAGCGGTACACGGTCAAAGCGGCGGCGGTCAAAGAGTCGTTGAAAGTCGAGCGGGCGAGCTACAAGCGCCCGGATGCCTTGATCCTCTCTCAGGGCGCGCCCATCCCTCTGTCCCGGTTCGATGTGCGGTCGTACAAGCGAGGGCCGATGAAGGCGCGTGTTCGTAAGGGCGGGCCGAAGCGGCCGATACCAGGGGCGTTCCGGGGCAGCGGCTCCCTCCCGTCGTCGCGGGTGTTTCGTCGGGTGCCGGGCGCGGCGAAGCGCGTCCCGAGCAAAGGGCGATTCTCCGGCACGGGCGTCAAGCGCCAGCCCATTGAACAGATGTTCGGCCCGAGCGTTCCGCAGATGATCGGGAACACGGAAGTTGAGCGCGAAGTTATCGACCGGGCTGAGGAAGTCTTCGGGCAACGGCTATTCCATGAATTACAGCGACGCCTCGAAAAATTAGCCGCTAAAATTCCACGGAGTTAAATTTAAGTCCTTGAATTTCCTGGGGCCCCTGGAGATAACTTAGCGTTGCGGGTGCTTGCGAGCCCGAAAACGCGCTAGGTATAGGCCCTGTTTATAACCGCTTAGAGCTTAATAGGTTTTATCTATGAACAGTAGACAAGTATCAATGGCGGAATTATGCGGGTGGCTGGACGTTAGGCCGGCGGCGGTCCGGGATTGGGTGCAGCTCGGATGCCCCTATATCCAGGCGGGTACCCGAGGCCGGTCCTACATTTTCGACCTTGCCGACGTTGTGAACTGGCGACTTGAGCGAGCCGGTAAAAAGGGGCGCGGCGGTCGGCCGGCGAACATGACCGAAGCCAAAAACCGCAAGGAAGCGGCGGCGGCCGAAAAAGCGGAACTTGAGGTTGCCCGGCTGCGGGGGGAGGTCGTCCCCGTTGCCGATGTGGTCAAAATCGTGGACGATGAATACAGCCGGGTGCGGGCTCGGGTGTCGGCCATGCCCGCGAAGTTGGCGCCAACCTTGATCGGCGTCGAGTCGATCCCGGCGGCTCAAAAACTGATACAAGCCGGGTGCTATGACTGCCTCAGAGAACTATCAACAGGTGACTCCGTATCTGGACGGGCGAGCCCGGTTGATCCAGACGTTACGGATGCAATCGAGGGCGAGACTAGCCCCGCCCCCGGACCTGACGGTAAGCCAATGGGCGGACGCGGAAAGGCGGCTAAGTCCGGAGGCAAGCGCGGAGCCCGGCGAGTGGGTAACCGAACGGGCTGAGTACCAACGCGGCATTATGGATGCTGTGAGCGACCCCGACACCGAAGAGGTTGTGGGGATGCTTTCGGCGCAGTCGGGTAAGACGGAGATTGTAAACAACATTGTGGGCTTCCACGTCGATCAGGATCCGGCGCCCATGCTGGTACTCCAACCGACGTTGGAAATGGGGGACGCGTGGAGTAAGGACCGACTTGCGCCCATGCTGCGGGATACTCCGGCCCTGCGCGGGCGTGTCAAAGACCCCAGGGCCCGCGATAGCGGCAATACGGTACGGCACAAGGTTTTCCCAGGCGGACATTTGACAATTGCGGGCGCCAACTCGGCCGCGTCCCTGGCCATGCGCCCTATTCGGGTTTTGATCTGTGACGAAGTGGACCGTTACCCCCGCAGCGCGGGAACCCAGGGTGACCCGCTCGCCCTGGCGGCCAGGCGAACCGCAAACTTCTGGAACCGGAAAAAGCTATATTTCTCAACCCCTACCGACAGTCTGTCCCGCATCAATCAGCTTTACATCGAATCCGATCAACGGCGATATTCAGTCCCCTGCGAGCACTGCGGGGCGTTTCAATTTCTGGAATGGAAGCGGGTTATTTGGCCGTTCAATGAACCGTGGAACGCGGCTTACCATTGCGAGCACTGCGGGACCGCGTGGAGCGAGGGGGACCGACTCAAGGCGGTCCGTCGCGGGCAATGGGTCGCCACTCGAAAGACGAACAACAAACGCGCCGGCTTCCATCTCAATGCGCTTTATTCCCCGTGGGCGAACCTCGGCGCCCTGGCCGTCGAGTTTTTAGAGGCCAAAGCGGCCGGCCCCGAGAAACTGCAACCCTGGATCAATACCGTTCTCGCGGAAATCTTCGAGGATGAAGCCGAGCAAATTGACGCGGAAATTCTCATGGAGCGCCGCGAGCCCGTCGCGGGCGATATGCCCCCCTGGGCTTGCATTGTGACCGGGGCGGTGGACGTACAAGACGACCGATTGGAGTACACCGCGACGGCATGGGGCCGGGATGAACAGATGATTCCGGTTGATCGGGAAGTACTCGACGGGGATCCCGGGGGCCGGGACGTGTGGGACGATTTAGAGCAGGTGTTAAACCGGACTTACCGTCATCCCCACGGGCCGCAGTTGCGGGCGCACACCATTACCGTTGACACGGGCGGGCATTTCACGACGGAGGCATACGCGTTTTGTCAGCGCAACCGGCGCCGCCGGGTGGTGGCCATTAAGGGGATGCCGGGGGCCGGGCGCCCGATCGTATCTGCCCCGACCCGTAAGACCCAGGGCCGCGACAAAATCAAAATTGCCCTTTACACGGTTGGCACGCACGAAGCGAAACGAATTATTTTCAATCGGCTGCGGTTGCAAAACCCCGGACCCCGGTACCTGCATTTCCCCAAGACCGAATGGTGCGACGAAGAATTTTTCCATCAGCTTACCGCCGAGAAGTTGGAGACATCCTATCACCGGGGCGTGAAAATTCAGCGATGGGTGCCGACTCGGCCGAGAAATGAAATACTTGACCTCTATGTGTATAACCTTGCAGCATTGCATCTAATCGGGAAAAACTGGCGGCGGGTACTACGGGATGCAGCGGATCGGTTGGAACAGGTGGCAGGCGTTGAGACGTATCAACCGCCGGCCGTCGAACCCGAACCCGAGGAAGCTCCCGAACCCGAGTCCGAGCCGATTGTCAGACCCCGCCGACGAAAAGGGCGACGGTATGCACTCAATGGCCGAGGCTGAGCGTTAATGGCCACGACTTACACGACGGCCGACCTTGCGCGGCTTGACAAGGCAATCGCTGATGGGGTGCTGCGAGTCAGTATGCCCAATGGTGAGTCCGTCGAGTACCGCAGCATTGACGACTTGCGTAAAGCTCGGGATCATGTGGCTGCGAAACTCAGCGGCCGCCGCCGCCGTCGGGCTTACGGGGTGTACTCCAGCAAGGGGCTTACATGAAGCGATCCGCAGCAACGCGGCCGGTTGTATTTGTGGGGACGGACGGTAAGCCCCTGCGGTCCATGTCCACGGGCGGGGCGCCGAGTAGCATCCACCAGGGCGGGGCGATGGGGCGCCGGACCCGGGCATGGTACGCCCCGGGCACGGGGCCCGCGACCTCGGCGGCAAACGGGTTGCAAAACTTGCGCAACCGCAGCCGTGAGCAGCGGCGCAACAATCCGTTTGCAAAGAGCATTGTCGATAAGCTCGTTTCCAACATTGTGGGAACGGGCATTCGCCCCCGCAGCAACGCGCCCGGGGCTGACTTGCAGAAGGCCCAACAAGCACTATTCGCGCGGTGGGCAAATTTCAGTGATCCCGAAGGGGTGCTTAATTTTTACGGCCAGCAGGCCCAGGTAGCGGCAACCGAAGTCCTCGGGGGCGAGTGCTTCGCCCGGCTGCGGGTGCGACGCCCGCGCGACGGGTTGCCCATTCCCCTGCAAGTGCAAATCCTAGAGCCCGAAATGTGCCCCGTGGGGTACTACGGGACGGCCGGGGCGAACCAAATCCGGCAGGGGATCGAGTTCGATGCCATCGGCCGGCGCCGGGCGTACTGGTTTTACAAGGCGCACCCCGGCGACCGAGGTTATCAGTTTCAGGATCAATCCAGCTTGACCCGCGTTCCGGCGGATCAGGTTATCCACGTTTTCAATCCCGTGCGCCCGGGTCAGATTCGGGGCGTTCCGGAATTGTCGTCGGTATTGCTGCGGCTGTATGACGCAGACAAAATGGATGACGCGGCGTTGCTGCGGTACCAAATTTCAAACTTGTTTGCGGGCTTTATCACCCGTGACGCGGAAGACGACGACACAGACAACATCGACCCACTAACCGGCGAAGTGCTCGAAGACCCCGCCGACGATATAGCCGACGTGCGACTAGAAGCCGGGCTTCTACAAGAGTTGGAGCCAGGCGACCGGATGGAGTGGTCCGACCCACCGGACCCGTCCACAAGCTACGTAGATTTTCTACGTCAGCAGTTACGCGCGGCAGGCGCCGGGGCTAATATCCCGTTTGAAGTTTTCTCCGGCGATTGGTCCGGGATGAATGACCGGATTGCCCGCGTTTTGCTTAATGAGTTCCGCCGGTATATCGAGCAGCGCCGTGCGCACGGCATTGTGCATCAATTTTGCCGGCGGGTTTGGGAGGCGGCCAACCGGCTGGCAGTCGTGTCCGGGGCGTTAGACATTCCCGGGTTTGCGGATGCCCCCGACGACTACCTAAGTGCGTCCCATATCCCCCAGGCATGGGCCTACATCAACCCGACGCAAGACGTACAAGCGAATAAGGACGCACGCCGAAGCGGGTTCAAAACGCGGGCACAGATTCTCGCGGAGACGACGGGCGAGGATGCGGACGACGTAGACGCCCAACTTGCCGAGGAAAACGCCCGGGCGGATCGGCTCGGGCTGGTGCTGGATAGTGATGGGCGATATGGGAGCAACAAACCCATTCCGCCAGAAACCGGAGGGGCCGGGCAGTGAAAAACTATCACCATTTAGCCCGCCGGGTGCTCAACCGGCCGCAGCTTGTGGAACCGGGCTATGCGGCGGTTTTGCTCGGGGCTATTTCGGACAGACTCGGAATCGAGACGCTGACCGACGCCCAGGGCGATACCTTTCAGGGCCCGGCGGTTGCGGACATTGCGGACGATTATGAGCCCCGAGATAGTGAGCCCTTGGCCCGGGTAGTTGACGGAATCGCCATAATCCCGATCACGGGGACGCTTACCCATAATCTCGGGAGCCTGCGCCCCGTTTCCGGCATGACCGGATACGACGGGATCCTGACCCAGTTTGATGACGCAATCGCACAACCGGGCGTTGAGGGGGTTTTGTTTTGGGTGGACTCCCCGGGCGGGGAGGTTTCGGGTTGCTTCGACCTATCCGATTACATTTTTTCGATGCGGTCGGTTAAACCGATTTGGGCAGTCGCCGACGAAATGGCCGCATCGGCGGCCTACGCCATTTCTTCAGCGGCGTCCCGCATCATCGCCCCGCGTACGGCGCAAGTCGGCTCGATCGGGGTATTGACGGCGCACGTTGACCGCTCCCAGGAGCTCAAGCAAGCCGGGCGAAAGGTAACGTTGATTTATCGGGCGGCGCATAAGGTAGACGGCAACCCCTACGGCCCGCTTCCCGCCGACGTTAAGGCGGAGGTACAGGCCGAGATTAACGAACTTTACAATCTGTTCGTCTCGACGGTCGCCCGAAATCGTGGGCTGTCAACCCGCATTGTGGAGTCGTCCGAGTCTCGGCTAGTCATGGCAATGGACTCAGCGCAGTATTCGATGATCGATCAAATTTTACCGGCGCATTCAGTTGTGGCAGAGTTTCGACAATATCTTGACCGCCAGCGCGGCGGCAGTGTGGGAGGTAGCGCAATGTTTGGACTCGGGAAGAAACGACACGCGGAAGCCCATGCGGAGGCCGCCCGGTTACTCGAAACCAAGTTGACCGAGGAAGCCCCCGAGCCGGAGGCCACCCCCGAGCCCGAGCCCGAGCGGGCCGAGGATACCCCCGGGCCTGAGGCGGAGCCCGAGAGGGCCAAGGAAGCCCCCGAGCCGGAGGCCACCCCCGAGCCCGAGCGGGCTGAGGAAGCCGAACGGGCGGCGGCATCGGTCGCGGATGCCCGGGAGGTAGTGGCCATGTGCCGGGAAGCGGGGGTTGAGTCCCTGGCGACTCAGCTAATCGCGGACCAAGCGACCGCCGAGGTAGTCAAGCGGCGGGTAGCGGATGCCCGCGACCTTCGAGACGTCTTTACCGCCGGCGGGTTCGCCGAACTGGCCGGGCGGGCTGCGGCGGCAGGGATGCGGCTGGATATGGCGCGGGACTTCCTGGCAGAAGTGGCCGCGAGGATGGGGGACGCGTCGGGGGAAATCGACGGCACACCCCCGGAAGGGACCGAAAGCGAGCCGGCCCCCAAGGGCCTGAATGTCGTTTCTTTCTACAAAAACCATGGGGCGAAATAGCCCCGTCGGTTGAGCCTAAGAGGGTTTCACAATGACTCAGCTTACTGAATCAACTCACGCTTTCGAGTTCCTTGCCTCGGAAGCTAACGGCGCCCGCAGTCGGGAGCAGGGCATTTTGGCCAGCGGTAACAACCTGTCTGCCGGCGCGGTCCTCGGGGTCATCACCGCAAGCGGCAAGTACGCGGAGTATAACCCCGGAAACGCCGACGGTTCGGAAACGGCCGTTGCGGTTCTGGCGGATGCCGTGGACGCCAGCGCCGCCGACGCGGATTGCGTGGTGGTCGCACGGGATGCGGAGGTTAAGTCGGGCTCGCTAGCGTGGTTCAGCGGCGCGACCGCCGGCCAGAAGACCACGGGGGAGTCTGACCTCGCGGCCGTCGGTATCATTGCCCGATAACCGGGCGTTTTCGTAGCAAAAAGAGGGTTAGGAAAATGCCCGGAATGGACATTTTTAACAACGACGCGTTTTCGCTGGTGTCGCTTACCAACGCGGTAAACGAGATGCCTTTTGTTCCGTCACGGATCCGGAGCATGGGCCTTTTTCGGCCCCGTCCGGTGATGACGACATATATCGAAATCGAGAAGAAGGGAACGTCTCTGTCCCTGGTGCAGACCAGCCAGCGGGGCGCCCCGCCTTCGCAGCGTAACCGCGACAAGCGCGACATCCGGAATCTTCGGATCCCTCGCATTGCCCGGGAAGCGGTGGTTTATGCGGATCAGGTGCAAAACGTCAGAGCGTTCGGCACGGAATCCGAGGTGGAAATGGTGCAACAGGTGTTGAACCAGGAAATTGGAATTGTTCGCAGCGAAGTGGACATGACCGAGGAAAACCTGATGCTCGGCGCCATTACCGGGACGATTGTGGACGCGGACGGCTCCACGATTTACAATTTATTCACGGAGTTCGGGGTAACCCCGGTATCCGCGTTCAGCTTCGCCTTGGCGACTTCCACGACCGACGTTCGGGGCGTGTGCGCGAACGTCTACCGCACCATGGCCCGGGAACTGAAAGCCGGCGGGATGCCGTTTAAGGTCCGGGCGTTTTGTTCCGATACCTTCTTTGACGACCTCATTTCTCACCCCAACGTCAAGGATGCGTACCAGCGGTATCAGGCGGGCGCGGCCCTGCGGGACAGTTACGCATGGGATACCTTCGATTTCGGCGGCATCAGTTTCGAGAACTATCGGGGCACGGACGACGGCAGTAGCATTACCATTGCCGACGGCGACGCCCGGTTCTTCGCGGAAGGTGTCCCGGGGTTGTTCGATATTGCGTACGCTCCGGCGGACACTACCGAAACGGTCAACACCCTGGGGCTTCCCCGGTACGTTATTCCCGGCGTGGATCCGAGCGGCAAAAATCGGTTCATGTCGGCGGAAGTGCAGGCGAACCCCTTGCCGTATTGCACCCGCCCTCGGACCTTGTTGCGCGGAACGGCGGCATAATCCATGCCGTCCGACCTGCTACAGCGGGCAACCGCCAGCATCCATGGGCTTTCCGACTTTGTGGATGCTGGCGTTTATCATTCTGTTTCTCATGGCGACATTACCCTAAGCCCCGAAAACGGGTTCGGGGTGCATTTGGCTAAGTCCGTTCGAGTGCAGGACGAAAACGGCGGATTTAGTCAAGTGCCGTTAGCCACATTTCCGTCCGGCATTGTCCCCGAAGTACATACGGGGGACAGTCTGACAATCGGCGTGGAGCGGTGGCGGGTTGAAGATATTTTAGAAGATGACGGGTATGTGTTGCGGCTGGTGCTGAGGAATCGGCCGTGAACATGCAAGAAATTGTGTCAAAGCTCCGCAATGATTGTCCGGCCTTTGACCGGCGCATCTATCACGCGAGCGAGTTGCACGACATAAACCCGGAAACTGGACTACCGATCGCGTTTGTGTTGCAACGTCCCCCGAGTGTGGAAGGGGCCGATGGTATGGGCCCAATCATTCGGCTTTCCTTGCGTCGGCGATTTTCGGTTAGCGTCCAAGCGCCGTTACCCCTGGAGGGGGGGCCCGATGCAATGACGGGCCCGGCGGACGAAATCATAACGGCACTTTCCGGGTGGATGCCCGCGACGGAACCCGACGTGCAGGTGCTCCCCGAGACGCCCGGGGACCAAGGGCAGGACGCGGGCGTAATGACGTGGGTGCTCAATTTCAGCTATCTCGATTATACGCAAAAAGCGGCGGGGTGAATCATGGCGGGACAGAAACTTATCCGGCGGGTAGTTTTTCAGGTGGCCCAGGAAACGACCGTGGGTCAGGAATCGGCCGGCCCGTTTACCGCGTTGCTCGCGCGCAGCGGGAGCCAGATCGCGGTCAATGGCGAAACCGTAACCCGGGATGTGCTGCGGGATACGCTATCCCCGCGCGGTCACGTTGTCGGCATGAAAGACCAGCAAATTACCATGCCCTTGGAGTTGCGGGGGGCGGGCTTGGGTGGATCTAACACCTTGCAAGTCCCGGAACTTGATGCCCTTTGGCTTGCGTGTTCATATGCGCGGGAGTCCGGCGCGTACCTCGCGGTTACCGGCGCGTCGGGCGACTTTACGCGCGGGGAGACGGTCACTAATACTACGGCGTCGAACACGGCCGGGACCGTGGCGGATTGGGATTCGGTAAACGGGGTGCTCTATCTGCGGGCCCTCCAAACCATGCCGAGCGCGGGCGATACACTGACCGGCGACACGTCCGCAGCAACGGCGGATGTAACTTCGGCCGATGACGCGTATGTGTACCGACCGGATTCCCCGGACGTGGCCAATATGCCCGCCTTGTCGTGTCATTACTTCCTTGACGGGATCCGGCATAAGGTACTTGCGTCCCGGGCGACGGCGACTCTCGACCTGACGGTAGGCCAAATCCCCGCAGTCAACTTTACACTTACCGGAACATATGTTGCCCCGGATGACTCCCCGAACCCGTCAGTCAGCTACTTGCAGCTTGTTCCCGAACCCGTTTTCGGGGCAAAGATACTACTCGGCTCGCTCGACATGACGCAAGTTGCAGTCAACGCCCTGACTCTCGACCTCGGCAATGACGTGCAATGGCGGGACGACATCCAGGCGGCCGCCGGGCATAAAGAGCCGCTTGTTGTGGGGCGGGATCCTACGGGGTCCATCGATCCTGACGTTCTGGACTTGGCGACGTGGAACCCTTATAGCGAATGGGAAGCGGGATCCCTGGTAGCCGTCGGGTGCGGGATCGGTAGCGCCGCCGGGCGCCGGGTGCGGGTGGTGTGCCCGGAAACTCAGTACACGAACTTGCCTTATGGGGACCGGAACGGAATTGCAACGTATCAACTCGGGTTCCGGGCCACGGGTACCGATGATGAATTGATGGTTATCTACAGCTAACCGGGAGACGGAGCAATGCCATTTGTGAAAGGGAAGCCGCGCCGATTTTGGCTGCCGGTCAAGGTCGTGGAAATTGCCGACGGCGGGGAAACCGAGGCTTTTGGGTTTGAGGCCCAATTCTCCCCGCCGACCCGCGAGGAATTGGAGCAGTCCACGGCGGGGGAACTGGCAGACTCGGAAATCCTACGGCGCCACGTCCATGACTGGCGGGGCGTCGAGGATGTGGAAGGGAACGCGGTCGAGTTTAGCGACGCGGAGCTTGCGGACCTGATGGAAGACTTGGCTGCATGGCGGGGGCTTTGGGCCACCATGCGGGACGTTATTACCGGGGAGGCCGCGCGAAAAAACTAGAACAGGCCGCCGCTTTGCTTTTTGAAGGCGACCCGTCGGCGGCGGCCATTTCAGACGACGGCGTACCCCCGGAATTGATGGATCAGATCCGGGGCGATCTTCGAGAACGCGACCGTACCGTAGAAGTTTGGGACGAAAATTGGGAGCCGTTCGAAGTTTTCCGGTTGACCCTGACGCAATGGCGGGTGAGCTTCGGCGGGCCCACCGGGCTGGACTATACCGCCGTATCGGCGGTTATGGGGCTTCGGAGTGTGGAGGATCCGGCGGATTGCCTAGAACGCGTCCGCGTGATGGAATTGGAATACCTTCGACGGTTTAGCGAGGCTCGATAATGACGCGAGAGTTTACCTGGGGGTTTCGGCTCAAGGGCGATAGCAGCAGCGCGGTAAAGGCGTCCCGGCTGACCGAGCAGGAAATGCGAAAGCTCCGGGGGGAAATGACTCGCGCGGAGCGAGCCGCGAAGGCGACCGGGAAGGGGTTTTCCGGGCTCGGCCGTACTCTTTTTTCCCTCAAGGGGGTTCTTGCCGGCGTCGGGCTTGCGGCGGGCATCCGGGCGGTAGTATCGGCCACGGTTGAGCAAGAGCAGGCGGATAAAAAGCTCCGCAACTCCCTGAAAGTCACGCAAAATCAAGTCGGGTTGAGTTACAAGCAACTCAAAGACTTTGCCGCCGAAATGCAGGCGCAGACGACGCTAGGGGATGAATACGTCCAGGGCCTAGAAACTCAGCTTCTCGCGTTCACAAACATTACCGGCGAGAACTTCAAGCGCACGATTAAGGTGATTGCGGACTTTGCTGAGGTTACCGGCCGGTCGGCCGCGTCCAGCGTGCGTACCCTCGGCGTTGCGATCAATGACCCGCTTAATGGCATGTCCCGGTTGCGGCAAGCCGGTATTTCCTTGACCGATCAGCAGCAAACGCAGATCAAGACTCTTGTTCGAAGCGGTAAACTGTATGAGGCTCAGGCGCAGCTTTTGCAAGTGCTGGAAGAATCTTACGGCGGCGCGGCCCATGCGGCGGCTAATACTTTCGGGGGCGCCCTGGAACAAGTAAAAAACGCATTTGGGGATTTGCTGGAGAACAAAACCGGGCTTCCGGCTGCGACGAAAGAACTTCATAACCTTCGGGATATTTTGCAAGACCCCGAAACTAAGCAGGCGTTTGATACGATCACAACGGCGGTGATCCGCCTCGTGGGGTGGGCCGCCCGGGGGGCTAAAGACTTTACCGATATGGCGGAGTCTATCGGCAAGTATGTCGCCATTGCGCAAGGCTTTGGGCCGAGCACGACGGGGCGGGTAAGCCCTCAAGATCGGCTTAAACAGTACGGCGGGTGGCTGGATACCTTGAAAAGTGACAATAACGGGGGCCTATTCGGCGCGAATCCGAAGGATCGGATTTTGCAACAACTCGGGATTCAAGGCCCGGCGACTCAAGCCAACGTCGATCAAGCCATAATGAAAATTTGGGATCTTCAAAAGAAGGCCCGGGGCCAAATTGCCATGCGGCAGTATTTTGGGGCCAATCCCATTGTGACCCCCAGCACTATGGCCGGCGGCGGAGGCGGCGGAGGCGGTAGCTCGGACCTCGGGTTCGATCCGTGGAAGGGGTTGTTTCCGACGGCTTCGGAGGTACAACAGCGCGGGGTGCAGCAACAGGATTACGCGCAGTTCCAGCGGGAGACGGACGCGCAGATTCAGGCCAATAAGGAACTTGGCCAGTCGTACAAAATGGTTAATGGAATGATCATTGACTACGGCATTTCCCAAAAGGAAGTTGCCAATATTCAGGACGATAGCTCCAAGCGGATGCAGGAAAACGCCCAATTGGCCCGCGAAGTTGGGTACCAGTTTTCGAGCGCATTTGAGAATGCCGTATTGTCGGGCAAGAAACTCTCGGATGTGCTTAAAGCTCTTGGCCGCGACATTATGCAACTCGCCCTGCGCAAAATGGTGACAACCAAAGTTGCGGGCGGGGTGTCCACGTTGCTGACGGGCGTCCTTAACGGCTTGGGGTCCGGAGGCGGGAACTCGGCGAGTTCCGGCAGTTACTCAAGCGGTTCTAGTTTCAGCCTCGGGCTTAGTAGCTCCGGTCACCGCGCGAGCGGCGGGTATGTCTCGGGGGGCTCCGTGGCCCGCGTGAATGAAAACGGCTTTGAAATGGCGAGCGTCGGCGGCCGGGATTATTTGTTGATGGGCGGGCGCGGCGGTACAGTAACGCCAAGCGGCCAGATTGGCGGGGGAACGACCGTCGTGCAACACATCACAGTCCAAGGCAATGGCGACAAACAGCTTGCGGATATGATGGCCCGCACGGCGGACCTGTCCACAAAGCAGGCCCTAAGCCGCGTCCATCGTGAGCTAAGGGCCGGCGGGCAGTCGCGTAAGTTGGTGCGGTCGTGACGGTCACATACCCGCTTACGCCCCCCGCGAGCCCCGCCCCGGTCCGGGCCCACGTCGAACCCGTCGAGACGGTCGCACAATCCCGCTCCCCGTTTTCGTTCCGGCGACAATATCAGATTCACCAAGGCGGACACTGGAAACTTTCCATTGAGCTTCCCGTATTGGTTGAGGCGGAATGGCGCGAATGGACCGCATTTATTACCGCGTTGCAAGGTGTGGCCGGGACGTTTCTGTATGGGGATCCCCTACGGGCGGTGGCCAAGGGGGCCGCGTCGGGTTCTCCGGCTGTATCCGGGGCAGGTAACGCGGGTCTAGTGCTCCCGACGGCCGGGTGGACCGCGAGCACCCTAGTGCTCAAAGCCGGGGACATGATCCAACTCGGCACGGGGGCGGACGCCCATTTGCATATGATAACTCAGGACGCGACGAGCGACGGTACCGGCGCGGCGTCCCTAGACATTTGGCCGAGGCTGCGGACCAGTCCGGCGGATGGGCAATTGATTATTGTCGATTCCCCCGTGGGGGTGTGGCAGCTTGCCGCGAACGCGAACGGATGGGATTACGAAGCGCCCCGCCACGGGCGTTTAAGCATTAACTGCATTGAGGCACTATGACCGACCGGAGCATGACGGCCGCCGTCGGCGCCGAATTCCAGAAAGAGGGCCTAACCCCCATTTTGTTGGGGGCGTTTGATTATGGATCGGGCATAGTCCGGGGGTGGACCGGGATCGGTGATCTTGTATGGGGTGGGAGCACATATACCGGCGTCGGACACTTTTTGAACGTTTCGACCATTGGCGAGACGATGGACATTCGCGCCGAGGGGGTGCAGTTTCAGCTAACAGGCATCCCGCAGTCTATGTTGGCCCTGGTACTCGGGGAGCATTATCAGGGGCGCCCCGCAAAGTGCTGGATCGGGTGCCTTGATACCTCGGGGCAGATCATTCCGGATCCGGTCCTTGTGCTTGACGGGCGCATGGATACCGTGGAAATCCACGAAGGAGCGGACACGGGGACGATTACGCAACATGTCGAGTCCGAGCTTATCGATCTGCGCCGCCCCCGGACGACTCGGTACACGGATGCCGAACAAAAGGCCCGGTACCCCGGGGACCGAGGGCTAGAGTTCATCGAATCTCTGCAAGATAAACAAATCATGTGGGGGAGGTAGTCCAATGCGTAAGGAAGACTGGCCGTCACGACTCGCAGCGTATCTCCAGAGCCGGCAAAAGACCCCCTTTAAATGGGGCTCGAATGATTGTGTCAGCTTCGCGGCGGGGGCGGTGGAGGCGATGACCGGAACGAACCCGATGCCCTCGCTCAAATACCGCAGCGCGAAGACGGCGGCGGCAGCGGTGGACAAGCGCGGAGGGCTGAAAAAAGCGGTGGATGGGGCCCTTAAAGGCGCCCGCGTCCGGGTGGCGTTCGCCCGCCGGGGCGATGTGGTCATGGCCGACATTGAGGGCCGGGATACGGTAACCGTGTGTATCGGACACGCACTAATAGGGCCGGGTGCGGACGGATTGGTAACAGTTCCGCTTACGCGGGGCTGTTGCGCGTGGAGGGTGTGACTCCGTGCCGCAGGTAATCGTAGCGGCATTCGTGGCGGGGGTTGCCGGGGGCATTACCGCAACCGCGTTTGCATTCGCGTGGGGCGCGTTTTTCACGACGCTGATCGTGGGTGGCATCAGCTACATCATGGCGGAGTCCCGCAATCCTCGGCCGGTTAGTCTTGAGGATCCGGGCCGTATTTCCGCCGTCCGCCAGCCGACCGCCCCCCGTCGGGTTATCTACGGCACCGCGCGCACTGGCGGTATTCTAGCGTATGAGGGCAACACGGGGCCCCGCAACTCGATCCTACATCTTGTCGTGATGTGGGCGGGCCATGAATGCGCGGCCGTTGAAGATGTGTTTATTGATGACATATCGTACACGGATGCGAAATATACCAACCCGCTTATCTCGGGGGCCACAGACTTGAATTTTGAACCCTGGGGTACCCGGGGGGTTAAGATTACGGTCGAACCGGCCGGCGGGTATGTGCAGCAGAATGGCGCGCAGCAGACCTATGCCGTCCCGAATTATCTCGGCACGGAAACGAACTTCCGCAGCTTGGGGGTCCGCACCGGGATTTGTCTCTATATCCAGGGCTCCGCCAGCAATGACGGCATTTACACAGTCACTAAAGGTTTTGACGATTACGGCGACCACATCATAGTCGCGGAGCATATCGATTTTGCGTCGGCGTCGGGCGTAACGGAAGCGGCCGGGGCGTCCATAACCTTGACCGAACAGTATGTTTTCGCGTCCCACCATTTGGGGGCTGCCGATCAAACCGCCGATCCCGGCCTTGTTTCAGCCCTCGCGGATTGGACAACGGCGCATCGGTTGCGCGGGATTTGCTACAGTTGGATTCAAATCGCTTATAACGGCAATAAGTTCCCCGTCGGTATCCCGAAGATAAGTGCGGTTGTCAAAGGCCGAACGGACATTTACGACCCGCGTACGGGGGCTACCGGGTGGTCCGATAATTCGGCGTTATGCCTCGCGCACTACCTCACCCGCCCCGAGGGCTTGGGGGCGAACTATGCAACCGCGATGGAAGAATCCCAACTTATCGCGGCGGCCAATGTTTGCGACGAATCCGTCACCCTGGCCGGCGGCGGCACGGCGCCCCGCTATACCTGCAATGGGACATATACGACCGACGCGAGCCCTGAAGATGTGATTCCGAAAATGTCAACGGCAATGGCGGGGACCGTGGTTAAATCGGGCGGGAAGTGGCTTGTGCTGCCCGGATACTATGACTCGCCAACTATCGAGCTAACCGACGACTTCTTGCGGGGTCCGCTTTCCGTCAAGCCCCGCCAGCCTCGGGATCAACTCTTTAATGCGGTCCGTGGCACATTCGCCAATAAAGCGGGAAACTACATTCCGGCCGACTTCCCTGAAATCCGTAACGCAACTTATGAGGCCCAGGATAACGGCGAAGTCATTTACAAGGATGTGGAGCTCGCATTTACGGACAATGCGGCCGAGGCCCAACGGATCGCCAAAATATATCTAGAGCAGGGCCGGCAACAAATCGTGGTGAGCTACCCCGCCAATCTGTGGGCGATGAAAGTCCAGGCGGGGCGGACGGTCACGGTTACTAATGCCCGGTTTGGCTGGAGTCAAAAACCGTTCGTTGTGCAAGATTGGCAATTCTCGGTCTACCAAGACGAAAACGGCGGACAGGCCCTCGGCGTGGATTTGACTCTACGCGAGACGGCCGCAGCGGTATTTAATTGGAACAGCGGGGAGGAGACTGCTCTTGACCCGTCGCCCGATACAAACCTGACGGACCCGTTCGGAAGTCTTCCGGCTCCCGGCGGGCTTACGGCTGCGAGCGGCACAAGCGAGCTATTTACAGCCAAGGACGGGACAATCGTAAGCCGCATTAAACTAACCTGGGACCAAACAACGTCCGCCTATGTAGACGCTTACGACGTACGGTACAGGCGGACCGGCGACATGGAGTACAACTATTTCCGCGTCACTAGCAATAGCGCGTGGGTCGCGCCGGCTGATGACTTGACCGGATACGACTTAGGAGTGCGCCAGATAATAAGCTCGATTGGGGCGGCGGGCCCGTGGGCGGAGCTACTGAGTTACCAAGTCGTCGGCAAGACGGAACCCCCCGCTCCCCCGGCGGCATTCAATTTCCTGCGCCAACAGGACGGCACCCGAGAATTTCAGATCACTCCGCCGAGCCCGAAGCCGGCGGACCTCGCGGGTTATTTGATTCGGTATCGGCTCGGTACGGGGTGGGCTTGGGCGGACATGACCCCGCTACACCAGGGTATTTTGCAGAGCGCCCCCTACGAAACAAACGCCCTTGCGGCGGGGGCGTACTCATTTGCGGCGGACACGATAGACACGTCAGGCAACCTCTCGGGGTCACCCCTCTACATCACTGCGGACTTGGGCGACCCGCGCGGGGCTGAAAACTCCATCGAATTTCAAGACGTACGCGCCGAGGGGTGGCCCGGCACTAAAACCGATTGCGCGGTTGATGCGGGCATACTGCGGGCCCGAAATCAAGACACATGGGATACGCTACCCGCGACCTGGGACGCGTGGTCCGCGTGGGTAAGTAACCCCGTCACGTCGTTTGTGTATGAGCACCCCGAGATAGATTTAGGGGTGTCGGCCGCGTTCGTGCCGCTGATTAGCGTCAACACGGATAGCACCCCGACGGTTGAAATCAACTATTCGACCGACGGGACGACGTATTCCGGATGGGTGTCGGCGGGCGGCCAAGTGCAAGCCCGGTATATCAAGGTTCGGGTTTCGGTCGCCCAGGCGGGTACAGAAGTACCCGTGCTCTCGGGTATGGTCGTGAACCTGTCGGCCCGTCCGGTGGATGAATCTATAAACGACCTCGATACCTCGACGCTGACCGGGGCGCAGCGGATCGGGGTCGGGGACGTGCGGTTGCCAATACAAGAGACGTACGTTGTCATCCGTACCGTTCAAATCGCCTTGCAGTCGGTGGGCGCGGGATGGACCTGGGATATTGTGGACAAGGATGCGTCAGCCGGGCCCCGGATCCGCATTTTTGACAATACGGGCGCTCCGGCGGACGCTCTCATAGATGCTTACATTAAGGGGCTTTAAGTATGGCATGGCCAGATTCTCCAGCAACCCCAAGCGCGTACGATCAAGGTACGGATGACCCGAGCCTCGCGCGTTCGCAGATCCTTGATTTGCACACCAAGTTGTCTAGCGTGATTGCAAATCGCGGCCAGCCGAACGGGGTGTGCGACTTGGACGCTAATGGGGCGGTTCCCGTGGCGCGGTTACAAAGTCTCCCCTATGGCCTCGGCGGCAAAAATGATTTTCGCAGTACCCCGTTCTCCACAGGCACCCCGACTGACTATTTCAATAAAGGTGCGCGTTTTGGATTTGCGAATGCCGCAGACCTCGGCATACCTGGGTTTTCCGGCAACAGCTACGGAACCTTGATTGTGTTCGGCAGTTGGTCGGACGGAGCCGGAGGCGAAGGTACGTCGCGGATGTTTGTCGGCGGCGGCAATTCGCAAGTGTTCGTGCAATTCCGAGCAAGCGATACCGCGTGGGGGCCGTGGCAAGAGCTTATGACCCCGGAGGTCCTGGCAGCCGGTGGGAATGTCTACACTACCTCGTTTACGGCAGCAGCGATCAAAAGCGTCTCCGTCGGTAACGGGGTAGATTTTCCCTTCGCATTTACGGTGGTTACTGTTCCCGCCGGGAAAAAACTGTACTTGCGCCGGATCTGGGCGCGGACGGGGTCATCCTTGCAACCGAAAATTTATACATCCAGCGGTCAGTTTACGGGCGATCCGACGACGGACACAGACGCTGATACCCTGTTGTCCGACAATAGTGGTGGGGGATCCGCCAGCACCGTCGTCGTGAATTTCGAAGTACATAATCCGACGGGGTCGCCTATTACCGCGACTGGGTACGAGAGTATATCCGCGTACTTCCAGATATCCGGATGATCGACCTACGCTTTTTCACTCGCGACGAGTTCGTCCGTGCTCCGGCCGCCGACTCGCGCCCAGTCGACTGGTGGCCGCACCTCTCGCCGCGCCTGCTGGTGCTGCTCGACCTGTTCCGCTGGCGGCTTGGTACCCCTGTGGCCGTGAGTCCGGCGCCCGGGGCGTTGGGGCGCCGCCAAGGGGCCGGCGAGAGTCAACACAACATCGACCGTTGGGGTGAGGTACGCGCCGGGGACATTATGCCCGAATGGCACGACCCGAGCGCGTCGGATATGGCGGCGGCGGTACGGCTCGCCCGGGATTGTGGCTTTACGGGGGTCGGCATCTACCCACATTGGCGCCCGAGGCCCGGACTTCACCTTGACG
>Ga0102944_1000424_pt1 | contig 33091 bp, 31 predicted proteins | sample SalPonD_shore_MG_FD_78172 | JGI IMG/M metagenome (GOLD analysis project Ga0102944, IMG submission 78172) | Salt pond soil microbial communities from South San Francisco under conditions of wetland restoration - Salt Pond MetaG... | ecosystem: Environmental > Aquatic > Marine > Intertidal zone >... | reverse complement strand
CGAAATTCATATCGAAGAGTGTATCGTTTGGTTTAACTCCCAGATCTTTGATATTACCGTCGGTTTTTACGCCACCGACAATTTGCTGATACTTGTCGCTTACTTTAAAAGCAACCGAAGGACCGGCACTGATATATGGAGCAACATTAGAGTCATTTTTGTAGATCCCTTTAAACATGACGGGTACTTCTATATAAGAAAGACGGTAACGCGTGCGGGGATCTGCAATTTTTGATTTAGCTCCGCGAACATCATAGTTCACTTCCGGTTGAATGGCAAAGAAATCAACCACATTGTATTCGGCAAAAAGTCCGAATTTACCGAATGTCCTTGCGTCGGTGCTACCTACACCATTACCTCGAAACTTGGCAAAATTCAAACCTCCGGTTATGCCATAGTTAAAATTATCTCTGGCAGAACTTTGAGCAAACAAATCACTGCCGGTAAAGGCAAGTAGCGTAAAACCACATAGCATTAATTTCGTTAGAGTTTTCATATTCATTCCTAATTTTTGGTTTAGAAATGCGAAATGCATCGGGATTCGATGCATTCTTGTTGGCATTTCTTTTTACCAATAGAATAATAAACACCTTGCTGCCTCCGAATAGACAGATGTTTGCTTATTGTTATGTAGGCAAAGTACTCGCTCTATGTAGTGCTTAAGCTATGTATGAATATTCATTTATAAGGTGTTAGAACTATTTTTCTCCGGTCGCCGTCTTACCATGTTAAAGAAAAAATTATGAGAGTAATATGAAATTAATTGGATCACTATTTGTCATTGTGCTAATGATAGGGGGCTCAAATGTATTTGCTCAAAAAATAAAGATGAATTAGCCTGATTCACTAAAGGTGAAAGATTCCATTGTAGTTTTAGGCAAGGGCTTTAGTGGGGATCAACTTGCTGATATGCCGGTTTATGACCCGAAAAATATCGATGCTAAAATGATGGTTGTGAAGCCGCCGGTTGAGCCCGTCGACAATATGCCAATTATTGGCCGAAAGGACAGTGCCTGGAATCTTGTTCCATTACCGGAATCAGGAAAATGCCCGTTGAAGCAATGGCCAACCCAGATAGGCAGCAAACAAAAAAATGAGACCACCAACCAAGAATAGGTAGGAGGGCTTGGTCCAACTTGGTCCTTTTTTGTGGAATTTTTCGATAAGTCCGCAGACAAAAGTACCAACTGAAAATCCGAAAATGAGATATGGCATTGGGCTATTGGGTTAAAATAGTCTTGAAATTAGGGTGCTTTGCAAAATCCTGTGTCAATGCGAAATGCGGCGATCTTCTTCAGACTGAGATCGCCACGCCCCATTCCGCCAGCCGGCGGACGCGATGACAGTTTTATTTTTTTTGCAAAGCACTTTCAAATACATTCATCTAAGAAATCAGTTCTTTGAGCGTAACGCCAATTTCAGCGGGACTGTCAACAACCGTAACACCTGCATTCCGTAAGGCTTTCTTCTTGTCTTCAGCCGTACCCTGGCCACCGGAAATAATAGCACCGGCATGTCCCATACGTCGACCCGGAGGGGCTGTGCTGCCTGCGATAAAGGCGACAACCGGCTTGTCTACATTTTCTTCGATATAAGCGGCCGCTTCTTCTTCGGCCGAACCCCCGATTTCTCCAATCAATACAATGGCTTCGGTATCGGGATCGTCGTTAAAGAGTTTCACTGCATCGGTGTGCGTGGTTCCAATCACCGGATCTCCGCCCACGCCGATGGCGGTGCTTTGTCCGAGCCCCGCTTTCGTCAGCTGATCGACGGCTTCGTATGTAAGAGTACCGGATCGGGAAATCAATCCCACTTTGCCGGCAGTGAAAATGCTTCCGGGCATGATGCCGATTTTGGCTTCGCCGGGCGTAATTACGCCGGGGCAGTTCGGTCCGATAAGCGTAGCACCGTGGCTATTCACAATTTGCTTGGCGGTGATCATATCCTCAACAGGAATACCTTCGGTAATGCAGATGATAACTTCAATTCCCGCAAAGGCCGCTTCAGAGATTGCATCTCCCGCAAAAGCCGGGGGCACAAATATGACAGCGGTGTTTGCATCTTCCTTTTCAACAGCATCTGCGACCGTATTATATACCGGCACGTCCAGGTGCTTCTGTCCGCCTTTTCCGGGCGTGACGCCTGCTACGACGTTGGTGCCGTATTCAATCATTTGCTCGGCATGAAAACTGCCTTCGCTGCCTGTAATTCCCTGTACTACTAGTCGAGTATCATTGCCAACAAGTACGCTCATGAACTTTTCTCAATTAGATTAAACGGTTGTCATTAAGTCGGTGGGAATATACCCACATCATCATGATTTGGCAAAGATCAAGAGTGAGAATCTGGAATTTGGGATTGTGAATTTTGAAGGTCACATAATTCCTAATTCTAAGTTCTTATTTTTTAATAAAACGGATGATTATCATTCGTTTTTCTGTTATCATTTCAACTTATGGCAGCAATGATTCCCGACGAAAAAAAAGAAGAAGTACGTGATGCGGCGGATATCGTCGAGGTGGTGGAGGATTATGTCAAGCTCAAGCGCTCCGGGCGCAGCTGGAAGGGATTATGTCCCTTCCATGATGAGAAAACACCTTCTTTTCATGTGACACCTGATCTGGGAATTTATAAATGTTTCGGATGCGGGGAGTCCGGCGATGTATTTAATTTTGTGATGGAAATGGAAGGCGTAGGCTTTACCGAGGCGCTCCGTTCCCTGGCCGATCGCTATGGTGTTTCATTGCCGGAAGCCGATGATGAGGAACTTGACGAAGAACATCACCTGCGTGAAGGAATTTATCATGCGCTGAAATATGCAGGGGTATTTTTTTACCGGCACCTGATGGAAACCAAAGAAGCTCAAAAAGCCCGCGATTACCTCCACGAGCGGGGATATGATCGAAAAATCATCAAAAAATACGGACTCGGCTATGCCCCGGACGATGGAGATAAATTGTACCGTGCAGCTATTGATTCGGGCTTAAATGAAGAATATCTGCTCGAAGCGGGATTAATTAAACCAAGTCAGCGTAATGACGGCTTTTACGATGCGTTTCGTGGCCGGCTAATGTTTCCGATCTTTAATCCATCGGGTAAAGTAATTGCGTATGCGGGGCGGGTACTCGGTAAGGCGAAGAAGGCGAAATATATCAACTCACCACAGACAAAGGTTTATAATAAAAGTGAAGTTTTGTACGGGATCAACTTTGCCAAGAATGAAATCCGCAAGACCAATGAAGTGATCCTGGTGGAAGGATATACCGATGTGATTTCACTGCAGCAATACGGCATCGATAATGTAGTGGCTTCCAGCGGGACTTCGCTGACGTCCCAGCAGATGAAATTGCTGCACCGCTACGGCGATACGATCACGATGATTTATGATTCGGATTCCGCCGGTCAACGGGCGATGAAACGGGGTATCAATATTGCATTGCGCGAAGGAATGGATGTGAAGCTGCTGGAACTGCCCGAGGGAGAAGACCCCGATTCTTTCGTGCGCCAGTTTGGCAAGGACTCGTTTAAGGAAATGAAGCAGGAGGCTTCGGAGGATTTCCTTACGTATCAAATCAATAAAGCCAAAGAAGAGGGCAGGTGGGAGAATCCTGCTGAAAAGAAAAAAGTGATTTCCGAAATGCTTGAAAGTATCGCTCACATGCCGGATCCGGTATCCCGTGAAACCTTTGTGCAGCATTTGAACAGTAAGGCTAAGGTCGGCGATCGTGCACTCTTTGATGAGCTTGGAAAAATCAGGAAGCGACTCAAGGATGAGCGAAAGAAGGCCAAACGTCGCGAGCAACGAAGGAGAGAACGACAACAAAATGCTTCTGAAAGTCCCAATGCACCGGCACCTCATACGGTCGGTTTTAATGAACGGAGGGAAAATGCTTCGCCCAGAAAGAAGCAGCCCGAACCTCCGAAAAAGCGTCCCAATTTCGAAAAAGAGTTGATCCGTCTGATGTTGATGTATGGTCGCGACATGATTGATTATATCGGTTCACAATGCAATGGGAAACAGTTTGAAGATCAACAGCTCCGTGATTTTTATGAGGATATCATTCAGCGATATAAAGATGAAAAGGAAGTTTCGGTGGAAGCGTATGCAGACCGGGAGCATCCGTACCCAAAGCTGGTAGGAGAAGCGGTGCTCGAAGAACATTCGGTGAGCGAGCGTCATCATGAAAAGATTGGGGTGCAATACAAAAAAGACCGGAATCCGTACCGGACGGCCAAAGGCGCGTTGAAGGCACTGAAAATTCATTACCTGGATCGTCTGCAGGTAGATCTCTATAAACGGTATAACGAAGCCGAAGGTGATGAACGCAAGAAGGTGATGAATGCCATGAAAGAGGCCGGCCGCCAGCGTACGATTCTGCAGCAGTCACCTATTGATGAGCTATTTCCTGATCCTGATTCTAATGCTGCAAAGAAAGTTTCCGAAAAAGTTTTTGAATATAAAATGAAGCACGAACGTGAATGATGCGATATACGTAAACCGTAATTTTTCTTTGATCTATTCTATACCGCATCGTGTCATGCTGAACTTGTTTCAGCATCTTTATGTATACTTTTTGAAAGCGTTCATACCCGTTTATCCAAAATATAAAATATGTCAGATTATTCGACCGAATTAAACATTGCGCGGAAAGCGGCGGATGCTGCTACTAAAATTATTCAAAAATACCGGGTCAATAATAACTTTTCGGTCGATTTTAAAGGCAAGCATGATCTTGTTACCGAAGCCGATCTGAAATCTGAAGAGACAATCATCTCTACGCTTAAAGAAGAGTTTCCCGATGATGAAATAATGGCTGAAGAAACGGCTCAAAAGAAGATCATCCCCGAAGGACGGACATGGATAATCGATCCTATTGACGGAACAACCAATTTTGCGCATGGATTTCCTATGTATTGCGTGTCAATTGCTTTGTGGGAAGATCGAAAGCCCAAAGTGGGTTTGGTGCTGGAAGTTTCACGCCAGGAATTATTTACCGCTATTGCAGGTGAGGGAGCTTACCAAAATGGAAATCCTATCCGTGTGTCTTCAGTTGATAAATTAGATAATGCGATGATCGGTACCGGTTTTCCGTATAACGATATGAGCTTGGTTGATGACTATGTGCGATTTTTCCAGTGGCTGCTTGAACATTCGCAGGGTGTTCGTCGGCCCGGAGCTGCTTCTTACGATCTGTGTTGTGTTGCTGCGGGCCGTTTTGACGGATTTTATGAATATGCGTTGAACCCATGGGATGTGGGGGCTGCAGCTCTGATTGTGCAGGAGGCCGGTGGAAAGGTATCTGATTGGGAAGGTGATGACAATTGGTTGTTCGGAAAACGCATTGTCGCTGGAAATCCTGCTATTCAAAGACAATTGCTGGATGCGATTAGGGAGCATTTTCCGGCCGATAGTCTGTCGCTGTGAGATATTTTTTTGTAAGATCAGAAAAATGATTTAATTAGGAATGGTTTTACAGGCAAGAAACTAAATCCAAATAATATTAAAAGAAGGGCTTAGGATGAGAAAAGTACGGTTAACGGTATCAAAAGTATGTTGGAATATTCTGCTGATGTTAGTCATTGCATCTACGGGATATGCCCAAAACACAGTACAAAAAAGATCATTGAATGTTGATGATTTATTTAAAATCAAGGGCGTTTCTTCTCCCAAAATTAGTCCTGATGGTAAATGGATTGCCTATACCGTGACAAATACGAGTTTAAAGAAAAATAAGTCAGAAACCCGCATTTGGATGAAATCGACCAGTGGCGGCGAGGCAATTCCCATGACTATGGAAGGTACTACGTCAGGAAATCCCCGGTGGAGCCCGGATGGCAAATATCTATCGTTCACGGCTTCACGAAATGATAAAAAAACACAAGTCTGGGTGTTAAATCGCGATGGAGGTGAAGGTCAGCAGTTGACGCATGTGAAGCAGGGAATTGAGGATTATGCGTGGAGTCCGGATGGTAAGCAACTTGCACTGGTGATCAAAGAAATGTCTGCAGATGAAAAACAAGATACCACCAAGAAAGAGGAGCCGAAGCCGATCGTAATTACCCGCTTGCAATTTAAACGTGACTATGCGGGCTATTTGGATACCCTTCACACGCATATTTATGTCTATAACCTGGCTCAAGATTCTCTCCGTCAGGTTACTTCCGGTGAATATAATGACTCCGATCCGGTTTGGAGTCCTGATGGGAATCGTATTGCTTTTGTGAGTAACAGAACCAATATGCCCGACCGCAACAGCAATACCGACATCTGGGTGGTCAATGCCAATAATACGGATAAGGGAACACATCCCACTCAAGTGACCACCAACGACGGCCCCGATCATTCCCCGGCATGGTCGCCCGATGGAAACACGATTACTTATGTGACCTCCCGTCAACCCGAATTATTATGGTACGATGTAAGTGAGTTGGCCAAGGCACCGGCAACGGGGGGTTCCTCCACGATATTAACACCAAAATTAGATCGAAATGTGAGTTCGCCCCACTTCTCTAACGATGGCAAGTATATTTATTTTGGATTGGAAGATAGTGGAGAACAACAAGTAGCTAAAATTGATGCCGACGGTCATAATTTGGATCGTGTAATCTCAGGCGACCTTTCGGCATGGTCGTATGATCTTGGTCCGAATGGAAATATTGCAACTTTGATAACCAAGTCGAACTTACCGGAGGAAGTGTTTACATACCGGGACGGTAAACTGGATCAATTTACGCATACCAACCGGGCGTTGTTGGATTCCCTGAATTTGGCAGAGGTTCGGAATATCCATTTCAAAAGTAAAGACGGGACGCCTATTGAAGGATTTATGACGTTGCCCGTTGGCTACCAGAAAGGCAAGAAATATCCAACGCTTTTGCGCATTCACGGCGGACCGGTGGCGCAGTTCAGTTTTGAATTTAACTTTAATTCCCAGCTTTTTGCAGCGAATGGGTATGTTGTCATCAATGTAAATCCGCGCGGATCGTCAGGTTATGGACAGGCGTTTTCAAAAGCGATCTGGGCCGATTGGGGACACAAGGATTACCAGGATGTGATGGCCGGTGTTGATTATGCCATTGATCAGGGCATTGCCGATCCTGACCATTTAGGTGTTGGGGGTTGGTCATACGGGGGCATTCTGACCGATCATGTAATTACTCAAACGGGGCGGTTTAAGGCGGCGATCAGTGGAGCTAGTGAAGTACTTTATACCTCAAATTATGGTCACGATCAATACCAGCTACAGTGGGAAAAAGAACTCGGCTTACCCTGGAAACATCAGAAGGCCTGGGATCGCATTTCTCCCTTCTGGGATGTCGAAAAGATCACGACACCCACACTTTTGATGGGCGGAACCAAGGATTTTAATGTGCCTTTAATCAATTCCGAACAATTATATGAGGCATTGAAGCGTATCGGCAAGGTCGATACCAAGCTTATTGTTTATCCAGGTCAGCATCATGGGTTCACGCTGCCTTCATTCCGCAAGGATGTGCTGGAACGTTACCTTGATTGGTATGGTAAGTATGTGAAGTAAGGATGATGCGATGGGGCGATAGATAGAATGACCGATGAACGAAATGCGAGGCTTTGTGAGAATTGCTTAAAAATCGAATATTCTATATCGCACAAATTAACCTGATAGCATTAACTTCTACCGCATTGGATCGGTTTCAAAAAAGGTGCCCAAGGATTTCATGGGAACCGGTCCATTATAGTATTTGAAGGGTTCTCCGTAGGTGACGCCAATCAAATGTCCGTAATGACGTGCTCGGGCCTCGATTCCCTTGAAGAACTTCTTGCTTGAAATATAACTCTCCGGTTCATCGCCGGGGTCGTCTACATTGAACTGTGTCTCAAACGCCAGGATAGCTTCTTTTTTGGTTTTAAAAGTTTGAGTGATATCGAAAACGATATCAGGCTCAAAAGGGCGATCCTGCATAAAGTGCAGGATATGGGAAGGTCGCCAACGTTTTTGGGGATTTCCATCCTTGTCTTCAGTTTCGAATTTGGTGAGCCCGCTCATGAAGATCGCATCCAGCGCCAAACGGGTTGCATTACCGTGATCGGGATGACGATCAAAAGGTGCCCCAATGATACAAATATGGGGTTGATATGTGCGCACCTTTCGAACGATTTTCTTTTGATATTCACGTTTGTTTTGGATTTGAGTGTCCGGCAATCCGAGGTTTTCGCGTATTTCCAGCCCAATAATATCTGCGGCATTTGATGCTTCTTTTAAACGTTGTTCCGGCGTACCGCGGGTGCCCATCTCACCTTGGGTAAAATCAATAACACCCACTTTTTTACCTTGGTTGACCATTGCTGCAAGTGTGCCGCCGCAACAGAGTTCCGTATCGTCCGGGTGGGCTGCTAAAGCTAAAATATCGAGTTTCATAATAATATATTGTCTATTTTTGTCGTATAATATATGTTAAATTTGGTGGATGGCTAAAAATTTCATCAAGCGAAAATTAAGTGCAACGATTTGGGTTTTTTCTCGTAACAGAGTCATTATTCAAATCTAAAAGCCTAAGAGGGCATGTCTAAATTTAGTCGAATTGTTAACAGTACGTGGGAAGGGTTCAAAATCTCGCTGAGCGCGCTGGGCATTAATAAGACACGATCAATACTTACCACTCTTTGTATTATCATCGGTATCGTAATGGTGACCCTGATGAATGCCATCAGTAATGGGATGGACGCAGAGTTTGATAAAAGTATGGCGATGATCGGTCAAAACGTTATTTATGTGCAAAAGCAACCCTGGAACCGGGGACCAAACTATAAATGGTGGGAATATCGCAGTCGTCGCGATATGAAATTGCGATATGTCGACGATATACGAGAATCAAGCAGACTGGCTTCTGCGGTATCGGCGGAAGCTGCTCGCGGTACTTCCATCCGTTATGAAGATTTGAGTCTGGATGGGGTGTATTTGGCCGGCGTTACCGACCGGTATTTTGATACTGCCGGATTGAATATTGATGAAGGTCGCGCATTTACCCCTGAGGAAGTCCGGAGAGGTGCGAAAGTTACTGTTTTGGGAGCCACTTTGGCAGAAAAGCTTTTTATAAATGAGGATCCCTTAGGCAAAAATGTTCGGGTTGGAGGACAAAAATTTCGCGTAATTGGCATACTTGAAAAACAGGGTAAATTCCTCGGGTTGGCGGACATGGATCGGCGCGCCATTGCACCAATTTCGGCCTATGGACAGATTTTCAGTTTGCGTAACGATTTACAGATTGCTGTAAAGTTTCCTGATGAAGCGACTATGAAAGAAGGGCAATATGAAATTGAAGGGATCATGCGTCGGATACGCCAGCTTGATGCCAAGGAGAAAGATGATTTTGAAATTAATAAACCGGAAGCTTTTAAAGCCCAGCTGGAATCATTTAAGACGGGACTTTACCTGATTGGCGGAGCTTTAACGGCCCTATCGCTAATTATCGGCGGTATTGGCGTTATGAACATTATGTTTGTGTCGGTGCGTGAGCGAACCAAAGAGATTGGTATCCGTAAAGCCGTGGGTGCAAAAGCTTGGGAAATTATGTACCAGTTTTTAATCGAAGCAATCATAATGTGCTTAATGGGCGGCGTAGTCGGACTAGCATTAGCTTATCCTTTAAGCTTGATAATCAATCATATTTTTGTGGCCTCTATTGACCTCAGTGTGGTGATAGGGGCGTTTGTCCTATGTTCGTTGGTAGGCGTCATTTTTGGATTTATACCGGCCTATAAAGCGGCAAAATCGGATCCCATTGAATCCCTTAGATACGAGTAGCGATGAATATTAAAGAAGTTTTTAAGCAGGCATTTGATTCTATTTGGGCAAATAAACTCCGCTCTTTTTTGACCCTGTTGGCCCTGGTGGTAGGCGTTTTTTCCGTGATTGTATCCACAACAGCTGTGGCAGTACTGGATAACTTTTTTCAGAATACGATGAGTATTATGGGCGGTGATGTGATCAACGTTTCCAAGACTCCGGCGGTTCATATTGGCCGGGATCGCAGAAACTTACGCAACCGAAAAGATATCACGTTTCAAACGGCCGAAAGACTTAAGGAAATGTTGCACCTTGCTAAAGATGTGAGTCCCGATGAGACCTTTGATCGGACGAAAGTCAGTTTTCAGGATGAAGAAACTGAGCCGACTGTCAGAATCGTTGGCAGTAACCAATACTATATTAGCAATAATGCTTATGATTTGGAGGATGGGAGAAATTTTTCTTCCGAAGATATTCAGTACGGTCGTCCTTTTGCTATCATAGGAAGCGAAGTAAAGGAGAATATTTTTCAGACCGAGTATCCTCTCAACAAGACCATCAGAATAGCGGGGAAACAGTACCAGGTTATCGGTGTTCTTAAAAAGAAAGGAAGCATCTTCGGTCAATCGCTCGATAATTTTGTGCTTATTCCCTATACCACCGCCATTAATGTATATGGCGGAGATCGTAATATTGATGTCCAGGTGAAAGCGCCGGCAATGAATTATATTGATGCTGCCATCGACGAGATTACCGGCGTTATGCGAGTTATCCGAAAGGTAGCACCCGGCCAGGATAATGATTTTGAGATCGAGACTAATGATTCACTTGCGGGTACATTCGACCAGTTTACATTTATTCTTTATGTAGTGGGATTTGTGATCGGAGGCATCACGCTGTTTGGTGCCGGCATTGGCGTGATGAATATTATGTTAGTCTCGGTGACCGAACGAACCAAGGAGATTGGATTGCGTAAAGCGGTTGGCGCAACCAAGAAAGCAATTGTCTCCCAATTTTTGGCAGAAGCTATTTTTATATGTCAGCTTGGCGGGTTTATTGGGATGGCATTGGGAGTTCTGGCGGGGAATGGTATGGCTATATGGATCAATACTGATCCGGTTGTGCCCATTTGGGCTATTCTGATGGGCTTCTTCGGCATGTTCGTTATTGGGCTGGCATTCGGCGTATATCCCGCTTACAAAGCTGCTCAGCTTGATCCGATTGAAAGCCTGAGATATGAATAGGGCAATGAATTTGTAAAAACAATATGTCATCCTGAACTTGTTTCAGGATCTTTATTTCTTTAGAGTCTTTAATATCATTTTATAGAATTAGTATGCCCCAAAAGAAACAACAGGTACTGATTATAGGCTATGTTTGGCCGGAGCCGAACTCTTCGGCAGCGGGGCGACGTATGATGGAGCTCATCTCTTTATTTCGGTCACAGGAGTGGAAGGTAATGTTTGCAAGCGCGTCCGCTGAAACCGAGCATATGGCCGAGCTCTCAAACTTGGGCATTGAAACTGTGAATATCGCTATCAATAGCTCCGATTTTGATGATTTTGTGGCTGATTTGCAACCGTCAATCGTAATGTTTGATCGTTATGTAACGGAAGAGCAGTTTGGCTGGCGGGTAGCGGAGCAATGTCCCGAAGCGTTACGGGTGCTGGATACCGAGGATCTGCATTGTCTTAGAGAAGCACGTCAAAAGGCTGTTATGGACGGGCATGATTTTTCGGCTGAGGATTTGCTTACGACGAAGATTGCTAAACGGGAAATTGCCAGCATCCTTCGTTGCGACTTGTCATTGATTATTTCTGAGGCAGAAATGGATTTACTGCAGGACGTATTCGGAATTGATCCGGCAATTTTACAGTACGTGCCTTATTTATTGGAACCGATAGGTGGAGAAACAATAGAAGCTTGGGTTCCTTTTGCATCGAGAACACATTTTGTTACTATTGGCAATTTTCGCCATGCTCCCAATCGGGATGCCGTTTTATACTTAAAAAATGAGATCTGGCCAAAGATTCGGGAATCCTTAAGCAGGGCAGAGTTGCATATCTACGGCGCGTACCCATCCCAAGAAACACAGGAATTACACAACCCAAAGGAAGGCTTTTTTATTGAAGGCAGGGCCAAAGATGCCGAAGCCGTCGTTGGAGAAGCTAAAATCTGTTTAGCCCCGGTGCGGTTTGGAGCGGGATTAAAAGGGAAGTTGGTTGAGGCGATGCAATGCGGTACTCCGAGTATAACCACTTCTGTGGGAGCGGAAGGATTACAGGGAGAATTACCCTGGGCGGGCCGTGTGGAGAACGAAGCAGATAGAATTGTAGAGGTGGCCGTAGAATTGTATACCGATGAGTCAGCTTGGAGTAAGGCCCAAACCAACGGGGTCGAGATAATAAATTGCCGATTTGCGGGAGGGGATTTCGGTCCGGCTTTGATAAAACGGATGCAAGTGCTGAAAAAAGATTTATCCCGGCATCGATTACATAATTTTACCGGAAGGATGCTGATGCACCATTCAATGGCAAGCACCAAATATATGGGACGTTGGATCGAGGCCAAAAACAGCTGACAGAGAAGACGCGAATCGACATTATTTTCTCGTCGTACATAAAGCTGATGTGTGTTATGTCCCGATATTTCCTTATAATAGATTAAGAGACTATTGTTGCAGATTTAATAATTTTGAACATTATGGATGAAGAGATACTGGAAAATCTTAATAACCGCCTGGACGATGCTCTTGAACGCGGAAGAAGGATCGTCGAGGATGAGGAGTTAGCCAGACAAATCGATGAATTGAAAAGAAGGGCAGAGGCACTTATCCGCGAGCATCCGGTAAAAAGTGTGGCAGGTGGAATTTTAATCGGCTATATCTTGGGTAAGTTGTTGAGTTCTGAAGACTGATATCATGAAGGAGAAAGAAACAGATCATCTTGGGCAGCGCTTTCGCGCAATTTCTGCGGATCTGAAGCTCTACATCGAAAAACGTATGGAGCTCATGATGCTGAATATGGGCGAATATGTATCCGGGTGGATGGCTGCTTCTATTCAGCGAACGACCGGGGCATTTTTGTTGCTTGGCGGCGTAAGTTTTTTACTCGTGGCTTTGGCTATATTTTTGGGTGGATTATTAGGTAGCCTGAGTTTGGGATTTATATTGGTATCGCTGCCATTATTGATTATCGGTGGATTATTCATGTATCTCAAGCCCCGTGGATTATTCGAGAAATTGCAGGAGCGATTCGAAAGTGAAGTTATTAAGGCCATCAGCCAGAATGAAAATGGCAGGGCCAAACAAAAAGAATTGGAATCAGCCGAATCGAAGAAAGTTCAAGAATAGTAAATTATTATGGCAAAGGATCATATAGACGAACTTGAGAAAAAAAAGCAGGAATTGGAAGCTGAGTTGAACCAAATCCAGCAGGAGTTGGATAATTCGCTGGATCAGGTTCGTTCCGATGTTAGTCGTAGCCTGGCTCCCAAAGAGATGATTCGTAAATATCCTTTGCCGGTGGTAAGCGCTTCTATGTTGCTGGGGTTTTTGATTGGCCATAGGGGAAAGTCGGGAAATGCAACAGCATCAGCGGGTGAATTTAGTGGCGCTTTGGTATCCGAATTAAAAAAACTGGCAACGAAAAAGGCTATTTCTTTTGCTACAGATTACGTCGAAGAGATGTTGGAGAAAAAAGCTGATGAACATTTATCATCAACCAATGGTCAAGCGGAGAAATAAAACTTGCCCTTTAATTTTTTTACGAAAGATAATCTAATCTGACTGTAACTATTTTTTTACTAATTCGTGTAACCACACGAATTACAAATCCAAAAATAAACAATTCTATAGACATGCGTAAAGGGATTCTGTTACTCTTCGTAGGAGTGCTTATTACGGTTACTGCACAAGCGCAAACCCAGATAACGGGTCAAGACACCGTTCGGATATCACTTCAAGAAGCTATTAATACAGCTTTAAAAAATAATTATCAATTGAAGCAGGCCGAGAATAATTTAAGTTTGGCACAGCAACAGATATTAGGAGCCAAAGCTAATTTCCTGCCATCTGTTAGTGGGAATTTAAGAGCCCAAACCACCAAAGGACAGCAGTTTAATAATACGACACTTTCACTGGAAAATGCGGTTCGAAATTCTATTTCCGGTGGACTGAGTGGTAACTTGACGATATTCCAGGGATTTACGAATATCATGAACCTTCGGCGTAGTAATGTAAATGAAGATTATCAAAAGGCCAGCGAAAGCCGAACGCAAGAAACGGTAATTTTTAATGCCGCCAGTGGTTTTTTACAGGTTGTTTTAAATCAACAGCTGCTTAATATAGCACAGGAAAACTTAGTATCTGCCCAAGAACAGTTGAAGCAGGTAAAGGCCCAGGTAGATGTTGGTTCGCGCCCTACGGTAGATTTGTATAACCAGCAGTCAACGGTAGCCAGCGACGAATTGACGGTAACCCAGCGTGAAAATAATTTGTCTTACAGTAAAACGCAGTTGATTGGCACCTTGCAATTGGATCCGCAAAAAGAGTATGCTTTTGATGCACCGGATCTCGAAGATTTGAATCCGACCCCCCAAAATTTGAGTTTATCCAATTTGATTGATCAGGCGCTAGCTAACAGAAATGACTTGCAGGCGCAGAAACTTTTAATCAAACGTAATCATGATGATTTACAGCTCGCGCGGGCTAATTATTTTCCCACGATTTCAGCTAATTTTGGGATAAATTCAGATTATTTCGACACCTATAGAATTGCAACACAAAATGGTCGAACAACGGTCAATTTTAACGACCAGTTTTTCACACAGAACGTAAACAAGTACATCGGTCTCTCAATAAATGTACCGATTTTCAATAATTTGAATACACGTCTCAATGTTGAGAGCTCACAGATCAATTATAAAAACAGCAAGCTGCAGTACCAGAATTTAAAATATAGTGTGCTGCAAGAGGTACGCCAGGCCTATAATGATTACCAGTCTTATGCCAAACAGTTGACCTCAACACAAAAAGCGTTGCAGGCCGCTGAAAAGTCGTACCAGACTCAGAAAGAGCGCTACCAGGTTGGTGCCGGGACGCTAGTAGAATTGAGCAATGCAAATGCCCAATATGTGCAAGCCCAATCGGAGCGCGCGCAAGCAATTTTACAGTTTATGTTTCAACAGAAATTGTTGAACTATTACTTGGGTAAGTTGGATAAAAATATTGAACTTCAATAACTATATTTATTAAGAGGGTTACATGTCGAAAAAAAAGAAATCACCAACAAAAAAGTTACTCATAGTCGGCATATTGCTTATTGTTGTCTTTGGGATTGGGGCCGTTTTGGCAAAATCATTGGGCTGGATCGGCGGAGAAGCATCAGCCAAAGAAGTTGAAACGGCGAAAGCAAAGCTGAAAACAATCACCCAACAGGTATCCGCATCCGGGAAAATGCAGCCGGAAGTGGAAGTAATTTTGCGCCCGGAAGTTTCTGGAGAAATTACCCAGTTGCCCGTCAAAGAAGGCGATTATGTTAAAAAGGGAGATTTACTGGTGCGGATTCGTCCTGATATTTACCAGGCTCGCATTGAAGAAACAAATGCAACGCTGCTCACGCAAAAAGCAAGAATGCAACAGGCTAAAGCAAACCTGTTAGAGGCCGAAAATGTCTATAATCAGAACAAGAAGCTTGAGGAAAAGAATGCGATCTCGCAAGCGGAATTTGTCCAGTCAAAAACAAATTATGAGGCCCAGAAGGCTAACTACCAGGCAGCGAAGTATCAAGTGCAAAGCAGTGAGGCCCAGCTCTCGCAGGCGAAAGAGGAATTAGCAAAGACTACCATCCGTTCACCTCGTGATGGGACTGTTAGTAAATTAGCGGTGGAGCTGGGTGAACGCGTGTTGGGCAATACCCAATCGATTGGTACCGAGCTGTTGCGTATTGCTAAGATGGACCAGATGGAAGTGCAGGTTCAGGTTAATGAAAATGATATCGTGAATGTTTCAGTCGGCGATACCACTAATATCGAAGTTGACGCCTATCCCGACAGAACCTTTAAGGGTGTTGTAACAGAAATCGCGAATTCTGCTGAAATTTCCGGCGAAGGTACTAACGAGCAGGTTACCGACTACGAAGTTAAAATCCGGGTAACTACGCCCCACAACTTGGATATGAGAGGCGATGAAATGGTAGCACAGGCTACTCAGGAAGCGCCGGGTAGCAAATTTGTGCCATCATTCAAGCCGGGAATGTCGGCTACAGTAGATATTCAAACGGAGACTGCTCAAAATGTTGTGTCGGTGCCTATTCAAGCCGTAACCGTACGGGATTTCGCCAAGGATAAGAGTAACGGTAAGAAGGAAAAGACGCAGAAAGCGGATAGCGTTTCATCAAATGAAGATATGGTTATTCCCAAAGAAGATCTGCGTAAGGTCGTATTCGTTGTCAAGGATGGTGTTGCTCATCGGCAGGAAGTTAAAACCGGGATCAGCGACAACACGCATATTCAGGTACTCTCGGGATTACGTGCCGGAGATGAAGTAGTGATAGGAAGTTATCGCATACTTTCAAAAGAACTTACTGACGGGGATAAAGTCACTGTTAATAACAAAAAGTTTAACCGGTTGGCTTCTGCTGATTAAATAATTAAAAACCTTATGTCGAAACCAGTTATACAGGTCAGCGACCTGATGAAAATATACAAAATGGGTACGCAGGAAGTACGTGCCCTTAACGGCGTGTCTTTTGACGTGATGGAGAATGAATATATTGCCATTATGGGACCTTCGGGTTCCGGAAAATCTACGATGATGAATTTGATTGGTTGCCTGGATACGCCTAGTTCAGGAACCTATATTTTGAATGGACAAGACGTGAGTAAGCTAGAGGATGCAGAGCTTGCCGAGGTTAGAAATCGGGAAATCGGATTCGTATTTCAAACGTTCAATTTGCTACCCCGAACTGATTGTTTATCCAACGTGGAGCTTCCATTGATTTATTCGGGGATTAAAACGACCGAACGTCATCGGCGAGCAACCGAAACACTGAAACGTGTTGGATTGGGAGATCGTATCGACCACAAACCCAATGAACTTTCGGGAGGGCAACGTCAGCGTGTAGCTATCGCGCGGGCCTTGGTCAACAATCCGTCAATTATCCTGGCTGACGAACCAACGGGGAATCTCGATACCAAGACCGGCGAAGAAATTATGATGCTCTTTGAAGAATTATATCGAATGGGCAACACAATATTGGTGGTAACTCACGAAAATGATATAGCTAATCATGCCCGACGCATTATTCGTCTTCGTGATGGAGTGGTTGAAAGTGATCAACCTGTTGATAATCCAAAGTTGGAAAATGCGGATATTGAAATTCCGGCCGGTACGGTTTAAAGGAAATGGTTTGCGGAATTGGATTGTTAAAAAGCCTGATAGAGTCTATCAGGCTTTTTGCGTGATAGAGAGCTTGGTATAATCATTATTTGAATTGCCGTCGGTAATCTTGTTACATGGAGATAGATTATACGATTATTAATCTTGTTCTTTTTATCAGCTCTATTAACGATAGCATAAGTTTGATAAAACGCTTTTATATTTACCTGAAATTAGAAATTTGAGACCCAGAAATTATTCCAATGAAAATACTTTATATCTTTCCGCATCCTGATGACGAATCTTTTGGCCCTGCCCCGGCCATTGCTGCACAAAGACGTCAAGGGCATGAAGTTTATCTGTTTACACTCACGAGGGGAGAGGCGACCAAACAACGGTTCCGTCTGGGAGTCAGTAAAAAAGAGATGGGGAAGATGCGCTATAAAGAAATGCAGTGTGTCGAGAAGGTGCTGAATTTAAATGGAATGACGGTATTTGACCTGCCGGACAGCGGGCTTAAAGAGATGGATCCCGCCGATATTGAAGAAGTTGTTTATAAGCAAATCGAAAAGATTAAGCCTGATGTTGTGGTAACGTATGCCGTACACGGAGTCAGTGGTTTTGAGGATCATTTGGTAAGTCATGCTGTGGTTAAACGCGTATTTTGTGATATGAAGAAAAGAGAAGGCAAGGATTATCCCAAAAGACTAGCTTTTTTTACGCACTTTAGCGAGGATGAAAGTGAAGGGAAATTTAACCTGAAATCTTCCAAGATAGAGGATATTGATTGTTGGGTTGAAGCTTCAGACGAAGACTATCAAAAATTCAAGGAAGCGCTGGATTGTTATGAAACCTACCAGCAGGTCATAGAAGAAAGCAATGTCAAACAAGAGGTCGGGAATCGTGTGCCGTTTGAGATTTTCCAGGAAGATTTTGATCCGGCTCTTGAAGATATTACTGATCAGTTAAACTAGTTTTTTTAGGATTATAGTTCCCGGAGTCGGCGCTTTGTTTTCCAGATGGCACGTAGAAAAGGAGCATAGGGAACACTGCTCATGATTTTCAAATCCTGCAACAAGTTTGTCTTTTCACCAAGGAAGCGGAAAAGCTCATCGACAGTATTGTTTTGGAAAAGGTGGTAAAACACTTTTAGTGCTTCCACAGGATGATCATGGATAATTTGCAATAACCAGAGATCATAGGCCTTATACCGCCAGTTGGAAGGTTCCCTGAATATGGGATGGCCCTCTTTTAGTAGACTTTGAATTATGGCATCGGTGTGATCCTGAATACGCTTGAAAGTATAGCCGGTAGAAGGTTTGGTGATACTTCCAGCGATCCCCATATTCACAATCCGAGGTTTGTACCAGGGGACAAATGGGCGATCCTGCATGGGAATTCTTCCAAACTCTTTTCGGGAAATCCGGTAATCAATGGGTTGCAGATTAAAACGGTTATTCAGATATAACGATATTTTCTCTTCATAAACTTTTTGTTTAGCAAGTTCATCAGAAAAGATTGTATACTCGATAAGTGCCGTATTCTTCGACCATGGGAGCAGATATATAAATGCAACGCCCCGTTTATAGGTTTCGTCAAAATCCATAAGCGTAAACGTGGAAGTCTCAAAAAGTGGTTTGTCTACGCTGATTTCCCATCCAAGGAAGTGTTGTAAAAGCGGGTATCGAAGATTAGCATTCTGAATTTCAACCGGCTGAAAACAGCTTTGAAAAATATATTCGGCTTCAAAAAATTTATTACCGGTGTGTAGAATAGCTTTGGAATCGGTATTTGTTAATTCCGAAATTGAAGTTTCCAGGAGATCAAAGGAAGGATTATTGTTAACCGCTTTGAGTATCGCACTTCGAAAATCAACACTGCGCAGGCAATAATAGGGATATTTTGTGAGTGATTGTGAATGAAGATTCCCATATGCGCTGAATTCCACACGATCCCATTTATGAAAAATAAGGTTCGAAAAAGGAGGAGCTCCATCATCCCAGAAACACCATGTCTTATTGTTTTTGGGATCCAAATCAGAGTCGACGATAAGGACTTTCTTATCGGCCAGGGGTGTTTGCAGCATCTTCCAGGCAAGGCTTAGCCCTGATGCACCTGCGCCAGCTATGATATAGTCATATTGTTGATCCACTGCGTCTCATTTGTGATGGATTAACAGGTTAGTTTAAGTGCCAGATGGCAAAATTCAAAGCGGAAGCATAACTGACCCAAGCCAGATACGGAATCAATAAGATTCCGGCGATATGATTCCTTTTCCAAAAAAGCAGGGTGGTGAACAAAATGGATATCCAGAGCAGCAGAATTTCAGCAAGCCCCGTACCAATCATATGCAGCCCAAAAAAGATCCATGACCACAGGGCATTCAGGATTAACTGTACAAAAAACCAAGTGAATTCAGTTTGCCAGATCGATGTTTCTTTCATTTTCCAGAGCATCCAGACAGAAATTCCCATTAAAATATAAAGGATGGGCCAGACTACCGGGAAAATCCAATTGGGAGGTGTCCAAGCGGGCTTATTCAGCAGCTGATACCATGTCCCCGGTTCAAATTGCGCGCCGAAAATTCCTGCCAGACTGCATAGTAAAATCCACCCAGCTAATCCTAATGTTTTTTTCGCAGTCGTCATTTTAAATTTTTGTTAATTGATTGAAAGAAAATTTAGCTTTACGCATTATATAAAAAGAAAACGAATGAATTGATATAAATTGGAAGATTCGTCCACTAGGACTGGGCAATATGTTTGTTCATCCCTGCAAAGATAATTTTGTGAATAGGCAAAAGTGCATACCAATACAATCTACCTAAGATACCCAGTGGGCGAAAAGTAGCGGTTTGATATAATTGGTCTTCTTTTATCTTAAATTCCAGCCAAGCTTCACCGGGCAACTTCATTTCGGCATATAAGAGGAGTCGCTTCTCATTTTCGTTGGCGTAAATGACGCGCCAGAAATCCAAAGCATCCCCGGCAGTTAATTCATGATTACTTTTGCGTCCTCTTCGCAAGCCGACTCCTCCGAAAAGTTTGTCAATAAATCCTCGAATATTCCAAAGCCAGTTTGCGTAATACCAGCCGTTATTTCCACCGATAGACCATATTTTATCGAGTGCTGTTGTGGGGTCATCCACTTTGTGGGAGCGTATGTCTTTAAAGCAACCGAAAGAGGGCACCTCGATCAAATTTGATATTCCTTTGTCTAATACATTGCTGGAAAGGGCATCCGTCCAGCTCGATAACACCTGATGTTGTTCAACTTTATCGAAGGCTAATTGTATAGCCTCTTTGTAAGATAGCAACTGTATACCAAGAAGTTCTTGCAACCTGTTATCCCTACACACAACCTTCACCTTCATACTATTTACAAGATTGACAGCCAGTTGGTAGGACGTTGACGTCACAAAATACAGCCAGTATGAGGAAAGTCGTGGCGTCATAACCGGTACGGTGATAATACGTCTTTTAAGATTTCGAACTTTGGCAAATTGCATGAGCATTTCTTTGTAGGTGAGCACTTCGGGACCGCCAATATCAAAACTCTGGTCATACGTATTTTTGTTTAGCAGCACGCCATGCAGGAATTCTACGACATTACGAATCGCAATCGGCTGCGTTTGGGTATCAAGCCATTTTGGAGCAATCATTACAGGAAGTTTTTCTACAAGATCACGGATAATCTCGAATGATGCACTTCCGGATCCTACAATGATCCCCGCTCTCAAGGTGGTGAGGTGATAAGAGCCGGAGGCCAGTATCTCTTCCACCTGTTTACGGGATTTTAAATGTTTCGATAATTCATCGCTGTTGACTATGCCACTCAGGTAGATAACTTGTTGAACATTAGTCTGTTGTATTTGCTGCTTAAAATTAGTGGCAGATTTTTTTTCAAGTGTTTCAAAATCATCTTCGGCAGTCGAAAGGGAGTGGATAAGGTAATAGGCCGCATCGATATCCCGGGGAATCTTTTTTAGAGTCTCGACGTCTAGGAAATCAAGCTCTATAACATCAATATTTTCATTATCGAACTTGGAATAATCAAACCTCCGCTTGTCCCTGACACAACAAATAACTTCATGACCTCCATCGAGTAACACAGGAAGCAGTCGTTTCCCGATATAGCCGGTAACCCCGGTAAGTAGGATCTTCATACTAACTCAAGTGCGTTGCTAAATATTTAAGGGTGCTTGATTTGCAAATAACCAAGCACCCTTAGTATTTAGTTCCTCAAAGAAATAGATGGTTCTCAGGCTGGATAGCTATTCAGCCGCTTCAACCTGCTCAGGAATGTGTTCCTCTTTGGCATTTTTAAATGCTTCACGAGGAGTAAGGCCCAGGATGTCAAACATTTTCATATCCTCGCTAAGCTCATTGTTTTTAGTTGTAAGCAACTTTTCACCGGTAAAAATGGAATTGGCCCCGGCCATGAAGCACAGCGCCTGCTCTTCCATATTGAGATTTACACGTCCGGCCGATAGTCGTACCATAGAATCAGGCATCGTGATACGAGCAGTTGCAATCATGCGAGCCATATCATACCACGGAACCTCCGGCTGTTCTTCCAAAGGAGTGCCTTCAACAGAAATCAGAGCGTTCACAGGCACAGATTCCGGGTGCTCGGGCATGGTCGCCAGATTTTGTATCAGCTCGATACGGTCCTCATCCGTTTCGCCCATCCCGATAATACCGCCGCAGCAAACAGAGATATTATTTTCTCGAACACGTTGAATGGTATCTAGTCTATCCTGGTATTTTCGGGTTGATATGATGCGGTTGTAGAAATCTTCGCTGCTGTCAAGATTATGATTGTATGCATAAAGACCGGCTTCTTTAAGCTTGGCAGCCTGTTCATCGGTGAGCATTCCCAGGGTGCAGCAGACTTCCATATCCATATCCGTAATCTCGCTGACCATCTCAAGCACACGGTCGAAATCCTTCGTGCTTCGTGCGCATCGCCAGGCCGCCCCCATACAGAAACGCGTGCTGCCTGCCTCTTTCGCTTTTTTTGCAGCCGAGAGGATAACATCCCGATCAAGCATTTTTTCGGCTTCGACATCAGTATTATGATGGGCCGATTGCGGGCAATAAGCACAATCTTCAGGACATCCTCCCGTCTTAATTGAAAGTAAAGTGCAAACTTGAACTTCCCCGGTTTCATGGTGCTCACGATGCACCGTAGCCGCCCGGTAAATCAATTCCATGAGGGGGGAATGGTAAATATCAGCAATTTCCTCTTTGGTCCAATCGGTGCGTACTTCAGACATAATATTTATTTTTCTTCAGTCCATAATTCGGTTTGTTCAAAAGTAATAGTGATGACCGTAAATCCCAATAGAAATTTCCGGGAATAATAATTATAAGTTAGTTATTGATTTTTCATCTTTTGTACAAATCGATGGCTTAAGATTTCTTAAAAGTCAAAGCAAATGCTGTGTGATAAGAGATTTTTTTTATATTTGGAGCCATGGATTTACCAAAAGACTGGAGAAAATTTTATATAACGTTCGTTGTTCGGGTACGTCAACTTTACAAAAAGTATCGTAACCAGTTTAAAGATGTAGAGGTTGAGCTATATGATCTGGATTTGAAATTGCGTCCGTATTTCCGAGCTCTGAGCATCTTACTGATGATATTGGCGTTAGTGAGCTTGGTGGGATCTCTGGGTTTCAGACTATCGCAAAAGTATAGTCGTTTTGCAGAATATTTGGATGTCATCATTGTGGTAGGTTTTTCCTTTCTTTTTCTGAGCCGGATGCTTTTTACCTCGCAGCGGATGGATCTCATCAAAAGTCACATACTCGAGGCTATCCTCTTTGTCTTGCTGCTGTTGGTAACTTGCCTGTATTTGCTCGGTTTAAGTAGCATCGTAACCTTTTTGGGCGGTTTACTGGGGATTTCCAATGCCTTTCCCGCGCTGGTTGCTCTTACTAAAATCTATCTTGTATTGCTTGTGGTAGCCAAATTTATACAGGCTACGCCCATCTTATTATCATTGCAGAGACACCCTGCTCAGATCATTGTAACGAGTTTTCTTTCCATTATCCTTGTAGGCGCTTTTATGCTTATGCTGCCACGTGCCACTACCGACGGACAGGGACTGTCATTTATCAATGCACTGTTTACTTCCACGAGTGCCGTTTGTGTGACGGGACTCATCGTCGTGGATACTGCGACCAAATTTACGGTATTGGGGCAGGTGATTATCATGATTTTGATTGAGTTGGGAGGCATTGGGATTATCACCTTTGCCACGTTGTTCGCATTGTTTATCAGCAGCGGACTCGGTGTGGGGCAGATGATGTTTCTTAAGGACGTGTTGAGTGAGGATCGTGCGCAAGAGACCTTTGCGATGATTAAGCGAATCATAGGGATGACCTTATTCATTGAAACGCTTGGCGTGATGGGCTACTATTTCAGCTGGTCGAATGTATTTCCCGATCCCGGTATCCGATTATATCATTCGATATTTCATGCTATTTCGGCCTTTTGTAATGCGGGATTTTCAACCTTTACTGCCAATTTAGCCGGTGCGGGAAGTCAGCTGAACGTTGGTGTGAATATCACAACCATGTTGATGATTATCTTTGGCGGATTAGGATTTACAACGATATGGGAACTGGTGAAAGGAAATCCGCGACGGCAGATACGGAACAGAAAATTGTCGATCCATGCCCGTTTAGTGCTGATTGTTACCGCCATTCTGATTGTAGGTGGGGCATTGGCTTTCGCGATTTTAGAATGGAATAATGTCTTGGCCGGCTATTCATTCGGTAATAAGGTGATGATTAGCTTTTTGCAGAGTGTGAGTACCCGAACGGCAGGTTTTAATACCATAAATATCGGTGCTATACATCCTAGCACCACGGTTGTATTTCTTACCCTGATGGCCATTGGTGCGTCGCCGGCATCCACCGGAGGGGGAATCAAAACCACAACAATAGCAGTCATTTGGTTGTCGGTAGTAGCTACCGTGAGAGGGCATGACCGGGTTGAATTTGCTAAAAAAACTATCCCCACCTCAACAATTTTTACTGCACTAACTGCTTTTACGCTTGCAGCTATTTGTCTATTTACCTTTACTTTATTACTGACGATAACAGAGCATAAGCCATTTTTAGATTTACTGTTTGAAGAATTTTCCGCTTTTGCTACTTGTGGTCTTTCGCGTGGAATTACTGCTGATCTCACGTACTGGGGTAAACTCATTGTGACGGTTTCGATGTTTATCGGCAGGGTAGGGAGCGTAACGCTGGCCCTTGCATTTGCCAAGCGAATAGATAAGCGGGCGTATAAATATCCCAAAGAAAGTGTTATCGTTGCTTAATTTGAATAAAAATTTATTTTTATGCCTAAAAATGGAAATCAACAGTTTTGTGTAATCGGCCTCGGAGCATATGGCTCTTCGCTTGCCAAATCATTATCCAGGCTGGGAGCGTATGTTCTTGCTGTTGATCATGACCTCGAAAAAGTGGAAGCATTGCAACAGTATGTTTCAGAAGCAGTGCAGTTTGATGGTACTGATCCGGCAATGCTCGCCGAGCATGGTGTCTTTAATGCTGATGTGGTGATTGTTGGAATCGGGGAGGCATTTGAGCCCGTTGTATTAATCTGCATGGAGTTACTGAAAGCGGGTGTTAAACGTATTATTGCACGGGCAGGGAGTGATACTCAAGAGGCTATTCTCAACCGTATTGGTATCAATGAAGTTATCCATCCCGAAAAAGATGAAGGCGAGCGTATGGCTGCCCAGCTCATCCACATATCGGTGAATGATTACTTTGAGCTTAGCAAGGATATTGCCATTTATGAGATTGATGCCCCCAAAGATATGCATGGATACTCGCTGGCCGATTTGAAATTACGGCAACGTTACAATGTGAACTTGCTTACGATCAAACGAATTAAAAAAAGCGATGTTCAATTAAAAGACACTACCAATCAGGAAGCTGAGATCTTAGGCGTGCTTGAGCCGTCGACGAAGATACGTCCTAATGACCGGTTGGTGGTCATGGGGCGGCATGAAAATATCAATAAGCTCATAGACATGAATTAACCGCTTATGCAAGAGGTACTAATTTCGGGAAAAACATCATTTAAGATTGAAGTTCCCTATAAACTGATTGATACGGGGGATAAGCAGCCCAAACCTTTAGTAGTTTATTTACACGGATTCAATCAAAATATCATACAATTTCAAAAATTGGTTGAACCTCTTACCGCTTTAAATGCTTATCATCTTTTTATTCAGGGTCCTTATCCCATTTATAATCGCAGGCATACCAAGAAGGTGAAAGACTGGGGAAGGGCATGGTATCTTTATGATGGTGAGCAGGATCAATTTATCAAGTCACTCGAACTGGCTTCGGAATTTATCCAGGAAGTGATTGATGGTATTCTGGAACATATTTCAGTTAATAGAATAACAGTATTTGGATATTCAATGGGCGGATATCTGTCCGGTTACTTTGCACTTTCCAGATGGAAGCATGTTAATGAGTTGATTGTTATCGGCGGACGTATTAAAACTGAGATTTTTGAAGAACGGAAAGGGGTTTACAAACACTTGAATGTATTGGCGTTACACGGTTCGGGGGACAAAAAGGTTAAAAGCAATCCTCAGGAAAAAAGCTGTGAACAACTGGCGCAATGGGGAGCCAATGTTACCTTTAAAGAATTGGATGGGAATCATAGTTTAAGTAGTTTATTTGTAAATGAAACGTTGAATTGGCTATATAAACAAGGATATTCTTAATTTATCACAAGATTATTGGAAATTATCCCTAATTTGCGTGACAAAACTTAGCATGTTTTATATTAGATGATTATACTCAGGTTATCTGAGTAACTAGGGTTTCAAAAAGGGAAAGAAAAATTAATTGCGGTCATGAATGTATTAGTCATCGAGGACGATCCTTCAGTTAGAACGCTTGTTAAAGCTGTTCTTGAAAAAAGCGAGTATAATGTAGATATGGCAGATACTGCTCATAGAGGAGAAGAGCAGGCTGTCGAAAATTCTTATGACATTATCATTCTGGATCTGGGTTTGCCTGATGGTGATGGATTTGAACTCTGCAAGGCTATGCGTGAACAGGAAATCACAACGCCAGTGCTGATTCTTTCTGCAGAGCAGGAGACGGATGTTAAAATCAAATGTCTGCGCGTTGGTGCTGATGATTATCTTACTAAACCCTTTGACACTGAAGAGTTGTTAGCTCGTATTGAGGCTATAAACCGGCGTAGCAGTGAAGTCAATGGCGATCGCACACTAACCTGTGGTGAACTCGAGGTAAACATGTTGGATCGGGAATTCAAAGTAAATGACACCAAGGTCGATCTTACCAATAATGAGTTTAACCTGTTGGTGTACCTTCTCAAGAAGAAAAACCAGATTGTAACGCAAGAGGAAATTGCGGAGAACGTTTGGGATATTCACTTCGATACACAGACCAATTACATCAACGTATATATCAGTTATCTGAGAAAAAAAATTCGCAGTCACTCAGAAAGCGAATATATTGATACCGTTCGCAAAAAAGGATTTATCATCCGTTGTGAGGACTAATCAGCCCGGATAGCTTCCCTGTATATAATGCCGGAGGTGTGAAATTTCTACTTTCTGTTTAGAGATGATCGCCTTAACCAAATCACCTATAGATATTACTCCGACAACATCATTCCCGTTTATTACGGGCAGGTGTCGTATCTTTTTATTTGTCATCAGCGACATACACATCTCTGCCGTATCGGAGGGGGTTACATAATACACATCGTTCGTCATGATATCTCTTACTTTTGTAGTCTTGGAAGTACGCCCTTTTAAAATAACTTTGCTGCGATAATCTCTTTCACTTAGAATTCCTTGCAGAGATTGGCCATTCATCACGACTAATGCTCCAATATCAAGGTTATCCATTTTTGCAATGGCTTCATAAACAGTTTGATCGGGAGAAATTGAATAAACTTTTGTCCCTTTATTTTTTAATATGTCGCGTACTAACATAAGACCTCCTTTTTAAGTAAATAGAGAAGTGAGTGTTATTATTATAACACATCTTTGGGATTAATACACCTAAGTCCAATAATTTCTTATGGATAACGCTATAAAAAGTGAATTAATCAGTTATTTACAAACATTTGTTACCGAAGAGCGGTGGCAAAAGATTAATGATGTTATTGCAAACAGGACCCGTTTTCTAACGGTAGTATTGGAAGATATTTATCAGCCGCATAATGCTAGCGCCGTATTGCGAAGCTGCGATTGTTTTGGGATCCAGGACGTGCATATTATTGAGAACAAGAACGATTTTAATCCAAATAAGGGAATAACTATCGGCGCTGATCAATGGATTTCTCTGCATAAGCATAATCAAGCCGGAAAAAATAATACCGAATTATGCTATAATTTATTGAGGGAGCAAGGATATAAAATTATTGCAACCACTCCACATGATAACGATGTGACTATAGATGAGGTCCCATTAGATCAGAAAACAGCCTTAATATTTGGTGCTGAATATACCGGTCTTTCGGATTACGCCCTGGAAGAGGCCGATGGCTATGCCAAAATTCCTATGATGGGATTCAGTGAAAGTTTTAATATATCGGTAGGAGCGGCAATTTGTTTGTATGATCTTTCCTCTCGCCTTCGCAGAGCACACAGTCATTGGAAACTTAGAGACAAAGAAAAAATAGATTTGCAATATCAGTGGCTGAGAAATTCAATTCGTGCCGTGAATAAAATCGAAGAACGATATCTCAGAGAGCTGAATAGTGTTTCAGAAGAAGACTAAACCAATCACGAACCGGATGTATCTTAGTCGAGGGATTTATTATTATTCTCGACAATGTTTTTATACATCATGTATTCCTGCGGACTGGTATCTGCAAACAGATAGTTAAGAGGATTAACAGGTTTACCATTCTTGTGTACTTCGTAATGCAGGTGTGGGCCTGTTACAAGTCCGGTTTCGCCCGTAAAGGCGACTAAATCGCCCCGCTTAACTCTCGTACCCGGTTTGATGCCTTTAGCAAAAGCAGACAGATGGGCATAATACGTTTCGTAGCCAAATCCATGATCGATTATCAGAAGTCGGCCAAAAGTACCTTTGCGTTTCGTATACTTAACTACACCATCACCGGTAGAATAAACTTTGGATCCCACATCCGCTCTGAAATCGAGTCCGTTATGCATCCGTCGATAATGTAACACAGGATGGTAGCGCATCCCAAAGCCACTTAAAATAATCCCCTTTGTAGGTTTAATAGCGGGGATGTGCTTCATTTTTTTCTTGTTCTTGTTGTAATAACTCTTGATTTCCTTAAAACTCAATTTTTGGATATTAACCTTTCGTTCAAGGTTATCAAGGTTTTGAGCAGTCCACTTTAAAATATCTGCTGTATTCTGACTGTAGGCATCAAATTTGGAATAAATATCAGCACCACCAACACCGGCTTTACGTTCGTCATACGAAATCTGGTCCATTCCGAGTACCGACCGGTAGATATCATTATCACTGTGTGCAAGCTTCTGAACTTTTTGGTTCAGTCCCTTAATTGTTTTTTTCGTTTTCTTGAACTGACTTACAAGTTCGTGATTTTCAGCTTTAAGAGCGATCTCTGCCGGAGTACCGATTGAATAGGAGAGAATGGATATTCCGATACCCGAAAGCACCACCCCGCAAAGAATCCAAAGGCAAGCCGTATAGACAATACGTTCCAAATTATTGTACTCGACGGACACAAACTCACAGTTCTGTTCGTCGTAGTAATAATAATCGTTCAATGACATAGATGATAATTTATTCTGACTGATCCAGATACAAGAGAATCATAGTAGCCGTTTGTTACAGAAAAGAATGTAACGATTATAATAAATTTTCAAAAACCAAATATTTCATTATTCCACATCCCCTTCGAAGTATTCAATAGCTCTTTGCGGCATGTCAGTAGGTCGTTTTTTATCTGCAATATGACTTTTAACCTTGTCTTGAAATGCTTCAGCGGCATCATAGCCATAGTGCCGTAACAGATAATTCATAGCAATCACTTCAGCAATTACGGTAATATTTTTGCCGGGAGTAATAGGCAGATTGATGAGAGGAATATCTACACCCAGTATGGTTTTTGAGTCACGGTTTAGGCCCGTACGTTCTATGTCTTTGGATTCATCCCAAAGCGAGAGTTCCAAGACAACTTCCAGTCTTTTTTGATACCGGATAGCGCGAACCCCAAACATCGACATGATATCAATGATGCCAAGCCCCCGTATCTCCATAAAATGCTTGTTCATTTCGGTAGCAGATGCCATCAAGACGTTACTTTTCTTGGTAAGGATGACGACATCATCTGCAACCAGTCGATGCCCGCGTTCCACGAGATCAAGAGCTACCTCACTTTTTCCGATACCTGATTTCCCGGCTATGAGTATGCCGATGCCATAAACATCGACCATCGAGCCGTGCACCATAGTTTGCAGGGCAAACTGATCCTCTAAAAAGTCACGAATTAGATGCATAAACTGGGTGGTTTCCAGGCTTGTGCCATATACCGGTATTCCGGCTTTCTCGGCCATCTTAAAAAGATGGTCAGGTAACTTGTTATCGTGGGTCAGGAATAACACCGGAATACTAAATTGAGTGAGATTAGAAAAGGCTTCTTTTTGTTCTTTTTTTGACAAGCTGTTCAAATACCGTGTTTCGGTATTACCGATAACCTGAATTCTCTGAAACGTAAAGAGCTTGACATATCCCGCAAGCGCAAGACCGGGGCGGTGTAGGTCCGCCTCGGTAATATAGCGCTGATCACTATTCCCTTCGGAAACATAAGGCTCGATTTCAATCTGAACACGTTCTTTCAGACGTTCAACGAGATAAGAAACGGTGATCTTTTCTTTTTTTGGTATTGGATCGTGATTACCAAAGGGCATATAGGTTACCGTTGGTGAAGGGTTTTCTTTTTATATTTTTTGAGCTGCCGGGTGATATTCTCAATAACCATATTAATGGCCTGTTCATAAGAAGAGGCTTTTTCTTTAGCATTTAACAGTCGCTGCGGAACTTTCACATTTAGTTCAGCTTGCTGAGGGTTGTCATCATCCGGAATAGGTTCAAGAATGATATCACATGTCAAAATGCGATCATAAAATTGATCCAGCTTTTGCACAGCATCCTCAGCATAGTTATGTAGCTCGTCACTCGGTTCAAAATGTCGGGCTGTGAAAGTTGTCTTCATAAAATTTCTTCCTCCTAAATTTAGGTTAGTTTTTAGCACGTGGGTGCGCTAATTCGTAAACATTTTTCAGTCTCTCGACTGAGGTATGAGTATAAACTTGTGTTGCTGCCAGGTTCGCATGTCCCAGTAATTCTTTAATTACGCGAATGTCTGCACCACGATCGAGCAGGTGAGTAGCAAAACTATGTCTAAGTACGTGGGGACTCTTTTGGGTAACTTCACTGGCACGTTCTAAATAATCTTCAACTATTCGCTGTACTGCTCGCGGATAGATACGTTGCCCGCCCGCCGCTAGAAATACGGCTTTGCGGGCATCCGGGCCGGTGCGTTTACCATATAGTTGAGATTTAGTCTCCAGATGCTTTTGCAATGCTTTATATGCCGGTTCACCCAGTGGCACAATTCGCTGTTTGGCTCCTTTACCTAGCACTTTAATTTGGTTCAACTTAAAATTGATATCTTCTTCATCAAGATTTACCAGCTCGCTCAGACGAATACCTGTGCCGTAAAAAACTTCAAGGATGGCCCGATGTTGGGCTGATTCAGCAGAATTGCCTTCCGCCAGGTCCATCATACGATTTAAATCTTCAAGATTCGCGGTTTTAGGAAGCGGTTTGTCCTTTTTGGGTACAATCAGCAGATGGGCCGGGTTCTGTTCAACAAGTCCGCGTTTAAAGCAATATTTAAAAAATGAGCGGATAGCCGCTACCTTTCGCGCAATTGAACTTTTAGCCAAACCGCGTTCGGAAAGTTCCCCAAGCCAGAGGCGAATGGTAATACGTTCTACAACATCGAGACTTACATTTTCTTTTTTCTTGCCAAAATTGTTGCTGCAGAAATCCAAAAATTGTGTTAAATCATTCTTATACGAAGTAATCGTATGCGGCGAAGCGTTTCGCTCAATTTTTAGGTAGCGGAGATATTTATCAATCGCTTTCTTCATCTATTCCAATATGGATACTTTGGCGATAAAAATAAACAGCCTTTTGGTGAATTCACTCATGATCAGCCTCTATTAATGATAATGTGTTTTATCTGTCGTTCAAGCTTTTAACTATATGAACTGAGAAAAATTTTATATGCTTCGATTTTTCCATTGTGCAGATATATTATTGAAATAGTCTATCAACACACGTATGCCCAGCGATTTATACCAGCAAACAGCTAACGGGTGGGAAAAACTGTACAATATTTTCCAGCTAAACCACCGATCTATTGTTATTCGCTGCATGAGTATCAAACCAAGGGCCCCGATGTCAAGAACCAGTAAATAAGTATTGGGATTTAGAATTAAAAAGGGCAGAGCTATGGCGGGAAGTACAAAAACAATGAATTGCAATATTGCCATCGTAATAAATGGGGGGACGTTATAACCAAATCCGGCGAAAAAATTTTTACGGAATCCCTCCCAAAGTTCACGACCGGATGTATACATTCTGCAGCTTACGGTATTTTGACCGTGATACATATTCATGGAAAAGCCGGCACGCTTGATGTTTTTTGCTAGTTCTACGTCTTCCACCACTTTATCTTTGACTGATGCGTGCCCCCCGATGGATTCATATGCCTTTCGCTTGAATGCCATAAATTGTCCGCACGCAGCCGCAAAAAGGGGGGCCGCCTTCTTGCGAAGAAAACTGGGCAACCATTTGGGGGTCTGATATACATACCTTGCCGGAAGCAGCGTCAGCAGGGCAAAATAGACAAGCGGGATAGTCACCTTTTCCCAGAAGGTTCCCAAATCCTGTTCCGGCCAGATAGTAGCGAAATCAATGATGTCGTGGCCCATGGTGCGAATCAGCCGCGAAATGGTGTTTTCATCGAGCCACGTATCCGCATCAATAAATACCAGGATTTCCCCCCGGCATTGCTGGGAAAGTTGATGACAAGCCCAGGATTTTCCAAGCCAATCATCGGGTTTTGGCTTGCCGATAATAATGGTCAGTTTTTCAGGATAATTTTCCTCTAGTTTTTTTAGAATTTTGGATGTACCGTCGGTTGACCCATCATCCAGCACAAAAACCTGGTAATTCGGATACTGCTGATTGACAGCGGACCGTACACACCGTTCGATAGAGTTCACCTCATTCCGGGCCGGAATGCAGATATTCACTTGCGGAGCCTGCTCATTGAAATAGGTTTTATGCGAGGACATCAGCGACATAAAATCCAATCGATTCAAATATAATATTGCCGTTGTAATCAGCAGGTAACCCAGCGTTATGTATAATAAAATTGTCATGGCTGAAAGGTAGGACGGCAGAGCCTAAGATCAAACTGATTGGAAACAGCATTGATATTGGTTGCAGCTGATTGCTCAAACTGTTTAATTGGAATTGTATGAAGATTATATCTGATGCAAAACTTGATGCGCGAACCCCTAAAACAAATCCCGGTAGTTATGAGTGGTGGTATTTTGATGCCGTTTCTTTGGACGGACGATTCAGTTTTGTGATCATTCTTTATGAAGGAAATCCCTTTTCTACAAGATACAACCGTGCACTGAATAATGAGCGGGCACCTATACCGCAAGATTATCCGGCGATTAGCATTTCTATTTATGAAAATAATAATCCCATCTATTACAGTTTTACGGAGTTTGACCAAGCTGATTGCAATTTTAGTCAAGATGGTCCGGAAATTAAAATTGGCGGTCATCAAATGATCGGTGAAAAAGGAAGCAAAAAATTGAAATACCGGTT
>Ga0102944_1000421_pt1 | contig 33138 bp, 23 predicted proteins | sample SalPonD_shore_MG_FD_78172 | JGI IMG/M metagenome (GOLD analysis project Ga0102944, IMG submission 78172) | Salt pond soil microbial communities from South San Francisco under conditions of wetland restoration - Salt Pond MetaG... | ecosystem: Environmental > Aquatic > Marine > Intertidal zone >... | reverse complement strand
CGATCATATTGTTCAGATTGGTGGTGAGAGACGTGAAGAGGCAACGCAATATTTCTCTGTATCAGAAATTGGAGATACCTTCCGAGAAGCACAAAAATTCATTCAGGACCAGCAAAAAGTATTCTCTGCAGAAGGTGCAAGACCAGAAGATCTCGCAGCAAAAATCAAAGAATATGAGGAACAAACCAGACCTACCATATCACGGTTTGTTGTCGATACTGTCGAAGGGTTGCTTCAACGTGAGCAAGAATCAGTTCTTCCTATCAATTCAGGTGAAATTGTGATCTTTTGGATTGTCATGGATGATGCCTTCGTTGCAACAACGATTGTTTCCACGATGATCAAATATATCCTGCAAATGGCAATCAATGAGGATCTCCCACCAAAATCTATTATGGTCACTGAGGAGGCTCAGCGTCTATCAGGTGATCAGTGGATCCGTAATGTCACATCTGAGGGGAGAAAATTTGGTCTGTATCTTATTGCTATTTCTCAGGTACCTGAATTTGATAGTTGGGTTGTTTCCAATTCAGAACTGGCAATCTTCAGATTACGGAGAATTGACAAAGAAAGTCCAATCTATGATCTCTTTTCTGGTGAAGCCAAAAAGATGGTGTCTCAACTGGAAACCGGAGAGTATCTGAACTATAATCGTCAGAAACGATCATGGGTCTTATCCTATAATCCAGAATCACTCTCACCTGTACATGCAAAGAAAACCCTCCAAGACAAAGTAAAACAACTCAATGAATTGATTAAGTAAATTATCGATCCTGTTTACTGCTCTCGATCAATTTCTGCATTGATCTGATCAATTATCTCAAATATTCTTCAGGAAAAGTCAGCTATTAAATATGATATGCATTTCACACTACTTACGAATAGATAATATACCTTCACGAGTAGGTGTTATTGTGGAAGACCCAAAAAGAATTAGAACCAAACTTCGTTTGGATCTGAAAGATGTAAGACGACAAATAGAAGATCTAGAAGATTTATTGAAAAAAGACCAATCTCCTGAAAATGTTGAAGCTCACAGGAAATTAGTTGAGTATGAGAAAAAACTCAAAGATCAATATGAAAAAATGACTGGTCTTAGTGTAGATCAGGCTTCCAACCTTACAGAGAAAGGTAGAATTGCAGATAAGAAACGCAAGAAAGCACCTTTTTCAGGTTTTCTTGCCTTTATCGGTGCAGTTCTTATTGGTTACGGGTTCTACAATACAGTATTACATAGTATAACTGGATTTGCTCCCACGGATCTTCTCGACTATTTCACCGGTCAGGGAAGCTCGGTTTCAGGCTTGAATGTATTCGTTGCCTCTTTATTGTATGAAACCTCGTTTTATCTGGTTGTTATCCCCCTTGGTGCGGGTGCTGTGCTCTTTTTCCTGAGTGGCTTACTCGATGGCTCAAGAAATCGCTTACTTGCAATTATTGAAAGTCTTGGTATTTTAGCCACAGCTGGAGCATTTGCCTACATCCTGTATACTTCAGAGGATGTTCAGACGGGTCAGCAAGTGATTACGGATAATCTGCTCTATTTCAGTGGTGCTGTCCTTGCTGCAGGTTTGTTTATTATCATTGGTAGTCTCGGTCACAAATCCTTATTCCGAAAGTTTCTGGGAATAATTTCAGCTATTCTCTTCATATATAGTGGGGTACAGTATTACCTTCTTGTTGGTGAAACTGATGCTGGATTGACTCTGGTACAACAATGGCCTTATATTACCGTTCCCTTGATTATTGCAATATATATTCAAGCTTTCATTGGATTCCTCAGAATGATCAAGTAGGTTCCTGTTATTAAAAAAATCATACACTAATATTATTCAAAATTAAAAATTTTCTCAAAATAACTTTATCAAAATTAATTGTTCAGGACTCAGGATACCGTTACGGGATCAAGTCCAGGAAACATAGTAAATTGCTTATATGATCGTATTCTTTCAGGAAATGCAGTCCACTGCCATTTGTATGGTCCCTCAAGGGTATGCCCACCTATAACAATTGATAAACTCCCCTCAAAATAATCACAACCACAGCTCATACTATCGATAGATATGGAGTTAATTTGATCATCAAATTCCATACTCGCAATCATAGCAATAATTCGAGCAAGATTACGAATCGGTAACCATCCACCTTCTCCTTGAGGTAATCTAATCGCAGGAAATGATTTCTCAAATTTATGAAGTAAATATCCGGTATCTGACATCGCAGAATACTTTTCGATGAGTTCTAACATAATATCAATCGAAGTGTTGACCTCATCACTAAATTTCCTACGATTTTGCTCCAATGCGGAGACAGTGTCATGATGTAGATTCATGTAATTCTATTATCACATTTTTATTTTTAAAATCCGAGGTTTGTTTAATCTTAGTCAACTGTATATCGCATAAGTACTGCATCTTCACCATCAGAATAATATCCCGATAGGATTTTATGACTGACAAATTCAAGTCGTCGATACAGATTAATCGCTCCTAAATTTGATTGTCTCACTTCAAGCGTAATCTCAGTCAAAAGATCTATTTCTCTGGCTCGTTCAAGGACAAATTCCATCATCTTGGTTCCTAGTCCCCTTCTTCTTGCCTCAGGTAATACTGCCACCGAGATGATGTGCCCTTTTTTCTTGTTTTTTGGTTTCCAGGGCGTGGAACTTACTCCTTCGATTCTCATGAGGATATAACCGACAACTTTGTCATCAAGTTCAACAACACAACTGGTATTTTTCCATGATTTGATCAGTTCAATAAAATAAGCAACAGGATAATTCTCCGGAAGACATACTCGGTTTATATGTACAATGTCTTCTAAATCCTCTATGCCAGGGTTCCTGACTAGAATTGATTCCTTCAACATTACCTAGCTTACAATCAATCGTGGTATTAAAAAGAATGATTGTTACCGCACGACCTAATTGATTGATGCTAAAGGATAATATTACCCTTATTGGAAAATTATCAACGAAGATGCTCTAACTTAACACAATGATTTATAGAAACCAGTACTTGACATAAGTTAGATGTCAGATTCTGGATCTTTGATCTGTTGGAATTGTAGTCAGCGGACTACTGCTGGTACGTGTGTTCATTGTGGTGCAGAACTTTCTAATCCGGATGATGCCTTCAAAGAAGACAAAGTCGAGACAAAAGCTCGTATGCTAGAGATTCCTCGACAGAATGCTCCTAATATTCAGATTAATCTTGATGATGTGATCGAACTTGTGCGAAATGATTTTACAGTCAAAAGGATGGTTCTTTCCTCTGAATTACATTTTGTTGTAGAAGACCCTCAACAGCACTTGGGTCAACAGTTTGATCATCTCTTAGCACAGAGTGAAGCCTTAGTAAAGGGATTTAAGCCCAAAGTATCTCAGTATAAGGATACAAATGATCTGCTAATCCAGTATATTTACACTGAACCGAGAGATGAAAATGAATATCGTACTGTCCTCCTTCTTGCAATCTTCTCATTGGTTTCTGTCTTTATGGCAGGTATGTTCAATTATACCCAACTTCAAGATGCAAAAGGTATACTCAATCAGCCTGGAGTTTCGATATTTGGTGTATTCATCAATGTTCCTGCCATTTTAAGTTCACTAATATTCACCGCCATCATTGGTGGAATTATCATCCTCAAGGATAGTATCCAGCTAGTGGCAATTTTACGTGGCAAAAAAAATACGATCACCCCATTTTATATCCCTGCGCCACCTATTTTTGAACTGGGCACACTTGGTAGCATTACCCGTCAAGATCATATTCACAAAACCAAGAATGAGATGTTTAATGCTGCATTCTACGGACCTTTCATCAGTTGGATCGTAAGTATATTCATAATCTTATTCTCACTACCATTAGCAGAATTCAATCGTGATGCTGCTCATGCCTATGCTAATCACTCAATCGTTGCTAATGGCAAATATGAACCAATCATCCTAACTGCTCTCGGACATTTGTCCAATCTCATTGGGTTAACACATCTGGATCTTTCTTCTCCACTTACTCAGTCCTATATCTTCTCGCCAATTACCCTTGCAGGACTGGCAGGCTTTTACCTATCTGCGTTTGCATTCCTACCTGCAGCTCATTTTAACGGTGGTTATATCATCCGATCAACTCTTGGGAAGCGAGCACATACGATCATGACCTATCTTTCGGTAATTGCTGTATTCTCGATATACTGGTTATTGAGCTTTCTTCTGTATCTGGTATACGAACTGCTCAAAACCCCCCAAATCCTAAATGATAAAACTGAGGTAAAACCCATCAATAAAGTCCTTCTGATCCCATATTTTATCATATTCCTGATCAGTTTTCCTTTGGATTTACAAAGGTTCTCATTTTTGTTTAATCTCTTCTACTAACTACTGGATACAATTTCTCGTACTTATTAATCATGTCAATTCCAGTTGTTGATATTGATATTATGAAACAGAAGTCATAGACGTGGGATCAGTATGATATTCCTCGTGGACAAAAAACTGCTTAAGATCTTCATATAATCGTCGATCCTTACTCTGGACAATAATATCCCAAAAATTAGCCTTCAAATTCTCTAATTCAGGTAAAGACCACTCATCAACTAAGAGATCTGCCCGATGATTTCTCAGGAGGTCAAAGTGTGTTGATTTGGTGAATCTTGCCCAGCTGAGCAGTATCTCTGAAATACGAATAAGTTGATACTTCAGTTGAATAGTATTCCAACTCATCAATTTGTGTATAGATTTAGAATTAATAAACCATTTTAATCACACTTATTATTAATAATGAATGGTAGATTGGACTCAAGTACAAAGTCATTAATAGGTTTACCCTGAAGTGAATTTGTGAAGATTCGGAGAGATTATGTAGATTATCTATATTTCATCGTTTTTGGTATAATCGTCGTCTTATTTATTACTGGCCAATTCACTAATGTTACCGGAACAACTCTTGTAGTGATTGACAATACCGATCCGAACTCTATGTTTCCCACCTATTTTCAGGGAGACCTTTTTGTCATCAGACATGAAGCCCCATCCAATATCCACATTGGTGATGTTATTGTTTACAAGAATCAACGTGGCGCACTTATTATTCATCGGGTGATTGATATCGCAGTCGATAGTAATGGAAATTATAATTATCGGGTGAAAGGCGATGATCCGGTAACGAATTATCGACCAGATCCATATGCTTCGGGACATCTTATCCCGTATAATGTGGTGAAAGGAAAAATTATAACCCGAGTACCATTTCTAGGGCATTTTTCACTAGCAATGCAGAATAATCCAGCTGTGCAGATACTAGTTCTCTTCTTTGCTGCAATCTCCGTAATCGGTATTCTTGCCTGGCCTGAAGATGAGGAAGAGGAACAGGAATACTATGATATATCGAAGAAGAACTGGAACCAATTCAAATCCTCGGTATCTGATCATTTCAGATCATTTTGGGATCTGCTCACTACCTCAAAAAATCGGTTATGGGCATGGTTACTGATCCTGTTAACCTTATTTGGCTTATTCGCACCAATTGTTACTCCCGGTCTATTTATGGCAGGTAAATCTGAACCAATTGGAATCAATAAGGTCACTGTCGGTCATCCCTACGAGATGAATGAATCGATTAGCAGTGCCAATGTCTTTTTCTTCAACCTGAGCATTGAGATGTATGACACCGGTCCATTGTATCACCACATTGAGGGATATACACTAAGAGTGTTTGACAATAATGATACACAACTTGATATGACCAAATGGAATACACTCCGGCCTATTCGTGGTAGTTTCACTATTGGTGGATCTATTACCTTGGATCGTGCTGATTATCTTGCATTAGCTCAGGGTACACAATTGACAATAGAGATTGTGGTACATGTGGATAAATTGATTGGTCACGAGGATCTCAGTCCATTTTACCACACCTTCTCAGTATAATTAATTGATAGTCATATTCAAGCCGCATTCTTGTTCAATCAATAAATAAAATCAACTGATTTGGAGTTTTATCATGAAATCAATTGATTTAGGTACCTTTGACACGAAATTATTATATATCATCACTGATTACCAACTGAATAGATTGGTAACACAGAGCTATTAAGCTTAACTAGTGAGGGATGTCTCATAATGTTTAAATAATATCTTTGATTACCATATTGTGTGGAATTGTATTTACCACTGATCGGTGAATAATTCCTAGATCCTTCGAGGAACCAATTATGTTTAGACTATATAATCTCGCAAAACGCAAGAAAGGTGTTTCCCCAGTAATTGCTGTGGTTCTCCTTATCGCACTCACAGTTGCCGCAGCCGCAGTTATCTGGGCAATTGTCAACGGACTAATCGGTGGAGTTACCTCCGTACAGATCCAGACAACAGACTCTTCATATACCAATAGTGCTGGTAATACTACAATTACTTGGCAAGGTACCGTCCAATCATCAGATGCAGGGACAGTTTCATTCGAATTAACTAACAGTACTGGATTTACATCAACAGGAGTTATTGTATCTGGTCCAAATAGTTTGGATGCTGGAAGTGAAACTGCCTTTTCTGTTGGTTTTACTGCAAATGATCCATCACCAGGATCTTATACGCTCCGTGTTACCGTTACAGTTGACGGTAAGGCAACCATTGAAACAACAACCTTCTCAGTTTCTGCATAATATATTTACTTCAATAATAAATTTTAATTCTCAATTAATTTAATTATAAGTATTATTCATTTACTAAATCTACTGCTTTTCTGATTCGATTCATAATTGTATGTCCCTGTTTAATCTCTTGTATCTCTTCTATGTAGCCAATATCATAATTCTCATCATCAAGCAATCGAAGTGAGGCAAATAGGTTGAGCTGTATCTCCTTCAGTGTATTTCCCAAGAGAATATGATTGACCTTATGGTTATGACTGGAGTGCAAACAAAGAAGTAATTGATTACCTCCTGTTTGATTTACGATCGTATCGATATCTGCACTAGATTGGTCAGTGATATGAGGGATGAGAACTAGCTGTGTCTCAGGTGAATAATGTGTATATTTCATACCTGGTGAGAGGGGTTGATCTATGTGTGCTGCATCTGGCACTTTTAATTCAGGAATAATTTCACGAAGTTCTTCGATAGTAGTTCCACCTGGCCTAAGGAGTACCGGTTGAGTATCAGTTAGATTGATCACTGTTGATTCAACACCGACTGAGGTGGATCCCCCATCGATGATGGCTGGTATTCTACCCGATAGATCAGTCATCACATGATCTGCAGTGGTAGGGCTGGGTTTACCTGATAGATTAGCACTGGGTGCTGCAATAGGTACACCTGCCTGTTTGATCAGTGTAATCGCCACACTATGTGCTGGAATTCGGACTGCAATAGTGTCAAGTCCCTGTGTTACAAGATCAGATATTTTTTCATTCTTCCGTAGGACCAGCGTTAGTGGACCTGGCCAGAATTGCTCAGCCAATTGCTCAGCAATGTCAGGAATTTCCACAACATAATCTCTGATCTCATCCAAACTTGCAAAATGAGAGATCAATGGATTGTCAGCAGGTCGCTCCTTGGCTGCATAGATCTTCTTCACTGCATCATCACTGGTTGCATCAGCACCGAGTCCATAGACCGTTTCTGTTGGAAATGCAACTACTTCCCCAGCTTTGATTAGAGCAGCTGCACGGTTAATACGATCTACTGATGGGTTCAGTGGATCAACTTTGATTATTTGGGTATCGAATGATTTCATGATCTACAACACTTCTACCTATGCCATGTTCTTAGTAGTGCCCTGAGCAGAACGCAGAACAGTACGCTACTAAAATCATGATTGTTGTGATATTTTAAATCAATTGTAGTTTTGTAGCCATTATCTAAAGGAATTACTGATCTGAATGAGTAGTCCTGTTCAATACCTTCTCAGAAGACTTCATACTCATCGCGTTCGTGATGAATACTATTAAATTACAAAAGATTTGACCAACATATGTCAGTACTCATGAAGCGACTTGTAGTTTTCTCTATCATAGTTACAATTCTGCTAGTATCAACCGTATCAACCACTGCTTCTCCAATTTACGGAGAGAAACCTGCTGGTGATGGACCTACCTTAGTGGTGCAAAAATGGCTATCTAAGGATCAGATTTTACTGGGTCAGAATGTTACTGTTTTTGTCAATATCACGAATGTAAGTAATTTTTATGCTAATAATCTAACAATAAGAGAACCTACCTTCAATAATTTCATTATTAAATCTAAAGTTAACTATGAACGCTATACCTATACTCAGCTTGGTAAAGGTGCTGTCCTCACGTATAACTACACCATTATCCCGGAGAGTGATGGTACTTTCAGTGTAGAACCTACTCAGATTGATTATTATGGCAGTAGTGGTGCTCAATACCGTGCGACGTCTTCAAATCATGAATTCACGGTATTACTGCAAAAACCCGCTCCCTCGACCAACTACCTATGGAGAAATATCATGTGGCTGTCTATCATATTTGTAGCAATCCCAATGGTCATTTATTTCTATAACAGATTCTTCATGAGGTAAACACAATGGGTATTCCAGAGTTACTTCAAAATACTGATCGTCGATATATTCTCGTCGGTGGAAAAGGTGGGGTAGGAAAATCTAGTATTTCAGCATCACTTGCGACTACATTTGCTGCTAATGGACAGAAAACCCTTATCATTTCTACCGATCCTGCACACTCACTCTCGGATTCATTTGATCAGGATTTGAGTGGTGGTCAGATGGTCAAAGTTGAGGGTATTGAAAATCTCTATGCCATGGAAATCAATCCACAGGAGGCAGGAACTGATTTGAAATCCCTAGCTGGAATTGATGATGAGGATGATCAAACGGTTGATAATCTCATGGATGGATTATCACAATTTGGTTTTGGTGAGATCGGAGATCTCATGGACACCATGCCTCCCGGAATTGATGAGGCTATGGCTTTAGCAAAAGTCATTCAGTTCATCAAATCGGATGAGTATGCCAATTATCAGAGAATTATTTTTGATACTGCACCTACTGGTCACACTTTGAGAATGCTATCTCTTCCAGATTTTCTTGATACCTTTGTAGGTAAGTTGATCAAAGTACGGGTACGAATGAATAATGCTGCATCTGCATTTAAGAGCCTCCTTGGGATGGAAGCAGAACGAGATAATACCTTGGAAATTATGGAATCGCTGAAGGAGAGTATGGGAGTAGTTCGTAATCTATTTCGTAATAAAGAGACGACTGAATTCATGATTGCCACCATTCCAACTATTATGGCAATAAATGAATCGGAGCGATTACGTGAGCAACTAAAGATGGAAGAAATTCCTGTCGATCATGTGATTGTCAATCAGGTTCTACCAGAAAATCCTGAATGTAAATTCTGCTCTGTTCGTGCCAAAGGACAGCAAGAAAACCTAGAATATATTTCCAAAGTCTTTCATGATCTTAATGTTGTTGAAGTGGAATTTTTTGATCAGGAAGTACGTGGTATTGATGCACTTTTGAAAATGGGATCGAAAATATTAGAAAAATAATTCCAACTAGAGTACAAATTCATTAATATCAACTGGTATTTATCGATATATGGTCAGAAAGATTACCGTCGACTTATGGAAAACGGGTATGCATAAAGTCGAGGTCGGTATTAAGAAACAGATGGAACATCAGGCAAAATCTCGTCAATTTACTACTGATACTGATATCATCGGAGAATATGATTATCATGATGAAGCATCAAAAGGATATATTACCATACGAGAGGACCCATGGAATGCAGATCTGAATGAGAAACGATTGGTTGTCAAGGTATTTACCGAATCGATGAACTGGAAAGCAAGTGTTGAGGAGATGCTTGCTGTAGGTATTACGCATACCTTGGCCGCAGGAGAGGGTATGCCAGTCTATAATGTAAATCTAAATAATCTCGATCGTTTGGTACGTCTCGAGAGAGTTTTCAAACCCAAATCAATGAATAAAGCAATGTATTCCTTCATGTTTATCGTTGACAATACTGTCCACTCATTCCGAATTGAGGCAAATAGATTAACGATCGGATCAGACTGGACTGTTTTTAATATACATAACCAAGAAGTCGCTGATATTAATGGTGCTGGTTTTAATGTTGGAGGCAAATGGGAAATTACCATCAATGATGATGACTTTATCTTTCCACCTGCATTTGATGAGGTGCTTCTTGTCTTTACTGCTATTGTCAAATATGAGGACAATGTCAGAGCAAAACTAGAAAAAGCAGCTGATAAATTAAAAGATAGTGAAGAAGGCTTTGAAATCAAAATATCAAACGAAGAGGCAGATCTCTATGAAAATCCCCGTCGATTAAAATATTAAACTGATAATATTATGAGTTCCTAGGTAATAACCGAATTGCATTGTCTTTTTATTGTTAAGAAATATTTATTCGGTTTTTTCTATCCATTCTTCTTTGACAATTTCTAACACCGTATCAATGTCTGCAGATGAAATATGTCGATTTGTTGTCATTCTAACTAGATTATCAGAGAAGGGTACAATTAAGACATCACGTTCTTGCAATCGATTGATTGCTTCTGATGAATGATCAAATATTGAGGAGATGTCACAGACGACAATATTTGTCTGACTTTCCCAAACATTGAGTCCAAGATTACGTAACCCTTTCTCTAGTTCTTTCGCATTGGCATGGTCATCCTTCAATCGATCACGCATATGTCTCAGAGCATACAGTGCAGGAGCAGCAATGATGCCAACTTGACGCATTCCACCACCAAGCATTTTCCGTTTCTTCCGAGCTCTAGCAACAAAATCCTCATCACCAGCAACGATACTGCCAACAGGAGCACTCAAGCCTTTGGAAAGGCAGGACTGAATAGAATCAAGATGTTTAGTATAATCGGTGGGAGAACTACCAGTGGCGACAACTGCATTGAAAAATCTTGCACCATCCATATGTACTCGCAATCCATGTTCTCTTGCAATGTCTGCCATGGTTTCTACCTGATCTGATGTCAGAGCCGATCCTCCATGTCGATTATGTGTATTTTCCAGACAGAATAATGAAGTATCGGGGAAATGAATATTTGGTGGTCGCATCACCGATTCAATCTGTTCCGGTGTAGCATACCCACGATTGGAAGGATAGAGTTTGGGAATGGTACCTCCTACAGCTGAAAGCCCGCCTACCTCATAATAGTAAATATGTGATTGTTCTTCGAGAAGTACCTCATCTCCAGGTTTAGTCTGTGCTAGGATTGATACCAGATTACCCTGCGTACCAGAACTGACAAATAATGCATCTTCCATCCCAAATAGTTCTGCAGCATAGGATTCGAGTTCATTGACGGTTGGATCATCACCAAAGACATCGTCTCCGACGTTAGCATTTTTGGCCGCTTCTCGCATTTCATCAGTTGGTCGGGTAACCGTATCGCTTCGTAAGTCAATTGTCATACCTATCAATCCTTGGCCAGTGCGTTAAATTCGTCAAATGACAAACCACTCAATTTCCAGGCTTTCATCGCAGTTAGATTGCCTGCTTTGTACTGCTGTACCGATAATTCGACTCGATCATCGGCCAATTTATCATTGAGATATTCACTAAGTATTGAGGAGATTGAAGTCTCTGATGCTTCAGAAACTTCAGTAAGTAATTCTACCAAATCTTCATCGATTGTAACTTCGTATGTAGCCATAAGACGTCCACCTAAGCGGGGTTTCTATAACATGATCTTTTCGTCATTTTTTAGAAGTATTGGTATTTAGAAGAACTGTGGATTTTTTTTCGTCAGGCTCAACACATTTAGGTAAGAAATTAATCATTATCTTAAAGTAAACTGAGCTAGAAGAGGTGATATGAGCAAACGCTCAGGATTTTTTGTGGCAATAGAAGGAATAGATGGTTCAGGTAAAACAACACAGATTCCTCTTGTCGCAGCCAAATTGGAGGAAGCAGGATATCAGGTACATATTACAACAGAACCATCTTCTGGTCCATTAGGTTCTACTCTTCGAAAGTATTTATCCAACCCGCATTCACATACTGCAGTTGATGCACTCCTCTTTGCAGCAGATCGTGTTGAACATTATTTTGATGAAATTTTACCCCAATTGGAGTCTGGTAAGATTGTAATTACTGATCGCTATAAACTCTCTTCCATTGTATATCAGGGACTTAGTGGGATATCCGATGCTTGGTTGATTCAGATTAATTCTCAGGTACCAGATCCTGATCTCACGATATTATTGGATGTTCCTGTAGAAGAAGCAGTTGAGCGATTAGGAAGTGCAGAACGTACTCATCTAGAAAAGTTTGAGAAAAATAATCTTCTCAATAAATTGGTGGATCGGTATAAATCTATCTCCGTCACGCAACGAATCAGTATTGACGCATCACAATCCATTACCAAGGTGACTGAAGCGATGACGAGTGCGATCTTGACTTACATGGGATAATTTACTGATTGATGATAAAAATAGTATATGGATAGTTTCATCAGAATACAAGAGATGTTGAATTCCGGATTACAATGCTGATCTCTTCATTGTTAATCTGAGATTGCATTGAAGTTTAAAACTATCTTTTGGTAATTGTATTCATTTGATGGGAATATAATATAAGGTAGAATTAATTCCATAATCTTGTAATTAGGTGACATTCTCTCTTCTCGTAAAATGGGAGATTGTTGTCGACTACATCACAATTCCTGAGTGAATGGTAATGAGCACATCTGCAGCAAATGATTCCAAAGACCGGTATATCACCAGACGGATAAAGGATAAAGATGGAAATATCATTGTAAAGCGGTATAAAAAATCAAAATCTGGTTTAAATATCAAAATTCCATGGAAACGGGTTCCCTTTGCAATTCTTGGTGGTGTAATTGGATTATACACCTATGTGGTAAATCTTTATCGAACAAATGCATTGGGTAATGTATTCAATGATGCTTGGACGAATTTTCTGACAGTATATTTCGATAGTTTTGTTGGAATAACAGGTCTCTTTTTGGCAGGTATTGTTACTGTTATCCTTGGTACTTTTCTGTCCTATTCCTTAATCACACAGGGGTATCATATCAAGAAATACCCAACTGCAGCTCGTCAACTTGCGGCAATTGTTGGTATCTTCCTCTTGGTTTCAGCTATATTCTCCGCCTTTATCAATGAAAATGGGATCATCCGTCAACAGGATAATCCTCAAGATGTATCAGGTGAATTCGATGTATCTCAACTTTCGGCTCCATTCTACTCTGAGTTATTAAATGGACTTTTGGATCTACTAGGGGGTATCAATAATCCAAATGAGGTTGTGGCTAATGTCACACCAGCTGGTGGAGGTCAATTTGACAAATTCAATGATGCCTATCTTTGGAAATGGGTATCTGCCGAGACATATGGTTCAACGAAGGATCCTTTTGATTTCGTTCAGGGTTATGAAACCTATCGAGCTCCCTATCAATTTGATGATCCAAGTACATATAGTTCGGTACTACCAGGTGTCAATTACAAGACCATGCATGTTTCCCAACAGATCTATTCAACCTCAAGTACATATTCAGGACCTGCGGTATCTCCGTGGAATTCCGTATTTGATAGCCAGGTGGATATTTCCAATCCTACCTATAGAGCATCTAATGCTAGTACTCCGGTAACTATATCAAATACTGATGCTTACGATTCGATTAATGGACAAACCCAGATCGAGTCCACTCTGTCTGATAGTCCAACAATTGGATATCTCGATTACAATGCCAACTGGATAGAGGAGGCAAAAACTCTGATTGCTGAGAATTCCATTTCTTATGCTGATTTGGCAAATCAGGTATCGGGTCACACTATTGATCCTCAACTTGATCCTAATCGAGTAGGACAGTTATCAGATGCAGGAACCGTTAGTAGTATCTGGGGAAGTGAATCACTTCCAATATATTATGACCACCCTGAGAATAATGCTTATGGAGATTCAGCTACATTCTTCAGTAAATTAGATAATACTACCTCAGATGCGGTATCAAATAATCTATCGGTGTATTCTACTGTATTGCAGATCAATAATGAGGTACAGAATGCCTTGATCAATACCCTTCTGAGAAATAATCAAGAATCCAATACAATGAACCTCACCCAATCCTCAGTCTCTGATAATGAGGCACAGAATGAAGATCGTGCGTTTTATTTCTGGAGAAGAGCAACTAATAACCAGTTATTTGGAGTAAAGGATGCAATTGCTGGATTTGTTAACCTCCTCCGTGCAATGGATATTCCAGCTCGACCAGTTGCTGGCTTTTTGGCCGGTGATGTCCAACCTGATCAGATCACCATTAAAATGGGTGATATTCATATGTGGGTTGAGGCATTGATCCCTTGGGTAGATGGCAATGGTCAAACCCATTACAGTTGGGGCTCGTTCAATCCTATTCCCAGTTTCAAATACTATACTCAAGAAAATGGAGCGTTGGTCTATGGACAGAACTCACTTGGGGGTGAACCCAAGATTGAACTCGAAGCCAATTCCGGTTCAAATGCAAACTTTCCATCAGGTACACAATCAATTGGAGGAATTAGTTCAGTCACTGTAGGACAGTTAAATCAACCCTTTGAAATGGCTACACGTATATCCTATTCAAATATTACTGCATCCAGTCAAAATATCAATATCAAACTACTTACAGAGTCTGAAATCCAAAGTATCAGCTCGGGAGGAAGTATTCTTGATGCTGGTACTGATTTGGGAATAGTAACGACTTCCACAGATCCTGGTAATTGGGCTAATTTTTCAATTACACAGAGTACTGCAGGAACGGTCACTTTCACTTTTGATGGCCAAGATCAACTAGTCAATGGTCTCACCTTGGACACTATCAATTTAGATGCCACAGGAGGAGCATCTCGAAATGTTTATGCCATTTTAGCTCAAAGTGGGTTAAGCTATGAATTTATCCTCGTTGGTTGGCGACTGGATGGTTCTATCAACTTCAAAGTGACCAATTCCGAAACGGTAACCGTTACTGATGGTGGGATCTTTACGAATGATACTTTTGATTCTACCTACAGTTTGATAGGGGAGCAGCTGATATACAGTGCCAATCTGACTGATGGTCCGAATTTTCAGGGCAATCCCATCCCAAATATTGATATTGAATTACTATTACTTAATCCAACCGAATTCAGTACTTTGGGAGATGATCTTACCTCGGGTTCGTTCAATCCTGTAGATACCTATGGGCTTGGTGTGTCCAATACTACCGATAGTAACGGATTTACGACGTTTGCCTATAGATTAAATAGTTCTGATGTATCGATAAATGCGTCTCCCGCAAGTAGGTATTACGTTATGGTCGCATACGTACCAGGGAGTCTTATCTACCAGCCGTTATACATTCATGTATCCGATCAGATATCTGCTAATTTCACGATGACTACTGATGATGGGAATTACTATGTCAACAAAACCCAGACGGTATCATGGTTCATGGATGTCAATACTATTGTCAATGATACCCGATTATGGGCTGCCTCTGGTGGTAGTTTGACCACAAGACAGGCACAGGGTATGGATATTCAGTATATGTTGGTCAAGAAGAGCCCATATGAGAGTACCATTGGAAATTCTGCCAATTTCATCTCACTTCTTCAATCCTGTCAGACTGATCTGGAAATAAGCTCTGCCAGCTGTTACCAGATGACTGAAGCTGGAGCAAATAATGCCACGTTGCAATTTGGAATCCGTAATGGAAGTACCACTTCAACGGATATGATCACTGAACTACTCATCTCGAATAATGGTATTGTACCACTTGGTGTGTATTACTGGGTGATTTACCTACCTGCAGTTCAATACTTCAGTTATAATGCATCGACCAAGATTTGGATTTCCACCCTGGCTGTCACCAATACACCAGCTGGAACTACGCAAAATCAGATTTTCTTACCAGATGAGCCGATCCATCAGCAGTCACATGGCGTTAATCTATTTGATCATGTTATATCACAGGTGGACAACATCCGTGATGTACTTCCGGTATTTTTCCCCCTACTCTTCTTATCTACAATTATTGTTACTATGAAGAGTAGACAGGTAATAATGGAGAGATGGCTATGAAAACGAAAGTATTACTACTTGGCTTGATCCTTTTCTTGTCGGTGATGGCGAGTCCCTTCATGGTAAGTGCGACCTCCACAACAGATACGAATTCCTCGGCAGAAACTCTATCAAGTCATCAAAATAAGAGCGATAAAGTATCACCTCGGGAAAATATGCGGAGTCATGAGAAGACCAGTCAACGGCCCTATCCCGGAAGTGATCATGTAGGAAAATCTCAGCAGATCAAAGCGAATACCATTGGTTCTGGTCAGTTCAAACTAACTACTGATGCAGTATCCAAGAATGAATACTACTGGGATGAATTTATCGATATCACCGGTCAGCATCCCGATGGAAAGATTGAAGGAATTACGATATACTTATTCATTGATCAATCACAAACTGAGACTGATACGAATAAAGCTCTCACTTCGACTACAACCGATGCAAATGGTGATTATACCTTTAGTTTCAAGCTGAATTCACCTCAGAGTAATCTCGGCTATCATAATTATTCCCTGTATCAACCAGATGTCTATCCTGATCCAGATTTTCCATTCTGTGGACCATGTGCACAACATATCGAGTATGGTAATTTTACAACCTACGATAATTCTACATTCAGTACCAGTCTGGTTAACAAACTTGCTGATGGCCAGATTATTCCTAGTGAATCCATTGATTTTGCCGTCAGTGTGACTGCAGCCAATGGTAATCCTATGCCATTACCTGCTATTACGAATTATAGTGTGGATTATAATATTACCTTCGCCAATGGTCTACCTACAATCTCTCGTACCAATCAAGGTCTTACTGCTGATACTACCGTATTCTCTGAAAGTTATCCTGATAATTCAGAATCTATATTCAATAACATCAGTGTACTCGTCAAGGGAACGGCACCTAATTACAAGAAGCTTGCTCCGCTGACATTTCAGGAGCAATTCAATGTTACTGCACAATTCACGCTAACCCGTGATACGTTCCTGATGTCAGATGTTCCCTATACAGATGCTGCACTTGATGGTCAATTTATCTACAGAACATCCCAAAATATCTTTATTAATGGTACGTTCAATAGTACTACTGTCGGTGTTGATCCATCATTTAATGATAATAATCCAGTGAGTCTGAATATTACTGGAGGTGGTAGTGGTGGCATAGATCTCAATACCACAACTGATACGAATGGATATTTCTTCTTTAATTTTACACTCTCAGCAACGAATTTCCCTGATCCACGATTTGACATTCAATTCTCATTGAGTACGTCTGATCCAAAGGATCTCTTGTTAGCAAAAGATCAAACGGGTCAATCACCGGGTGTGATTCATCTGGTTGCAGACGTTTCAGCGATGAATAATGTCAACTATTATGGTGATCAGGATATCAATGGTAGAGATAATGATCTCTTTTACTATCAGGATGGTAATAACTTCCATATCAGTGGGAGTATCGTTGATACTTTCAATAATCCAGCCAGAGGCGTGAATTTAATATTACATATTACTGATCAACAATCAGTAGGGGCTGCTGGACCGGTTACTACCCTGTTTAGCTCGTTGAATTTTGCAAATGAGATGCAATTATCATCTGGAGAATTGCAAACGGATAGTGGTGGTAATTTTGATATGGTTTTCGTCATGCCAAAAATTACTACGAACCAGATGTATTTCACCGTTAATGTAACGGTGGCTAATCAGGTAATTACACAGGATTATCGTTGGAATAATAGTGCTAATGTCCAGAGTTCTGTTTTCAGTTTTGAATGGTTGGATCTCAATGATTTGGTAATGACTTCTCATTATTTCCAGGACAGTAGTACGAGGACATTATTCAATGACTCTCTGACTTTAGATGATCTGTTCAACACTACCTGGTTTAATACGTACCAAAACCCATCAAGTAATTACTACTTCAATTTCACTATTCGTGATATCTTCAATCGAGTACCATATAATCTGACCTTGAGTTTGAATATTGATGAGGCTTACCATACAGCAAGTGCAGAACCAAACTCACGGAATACTACCGTCTATACTATTAATCCAACCAATAATGGTAAGTTTGTAATCGATTTAACTGCTACTACCTCATTTAATGTATTCAGTTTCAGTAGTACTGCCGATGCTAAGTTCTTCTATGGTTTTACACTTAATTCAACAAATAGAATTCTGTACCGGTATGCCTATGAAGCAGATATCTTTGGTCCTGATAATTTGGATCTTACTGATGTTACGTTACCTAATCCACAATTGGAAAATATCAATAGTGAAAATACCAATGCAATTGTCATCCGATTAAATTGGGATGAGACTACAGGCATTCTTGATGATAATATCAGAAATGTAACACTCGCCTTTAAAGCAACACCAACTGGTGGTTATAATGATACGACAATTCAATCATTTAATTGGAATTCAGTTGCTTGGAATTATGTCTACATGACCTATGATCCCAATATTCAGCAATTCAAATATACTTTCAATTTTGGTACTTATGGGCATGGTTACTACTTCAGACTGGAGATAAAGATTTTCGATCTGAAAGGATTTGGTCTTAATGTTGATGGTACCACCGCTGGCGGTAATACCTGGACGAATGGTGTTGCAGGTGCAAGATTGCCCTCATATAATGTAGCAGCAGCTCAACCGGGTTATGATACCAATGTGATGTCTACAGCTACTTTGAACAATAATACTCAACCTTATCAATTCCATATGGGTGATATATCTGTAGGCGAGATTGATATTAACACGGCATTGACGGTGAATGGAAACCCCTGGAATGGTGGCTATGAAATAACCTCAATCCAGAATAATTTGACTCTACTGCTCACACTTCCTGGTGATGCCTCAGGCTATACATCAGTCGAGTTATACTACCGATTTCTATCGAATAGTACTTCCGGTAGTTTAATGCTGGATGCACTGGATACCTCTGTTCCGTACACCATGGTCAATATGCAGTTCGCATTTACGACGGGAACAGGTAATTTTGTCTATCTCTATGAGATCAGCTCTAAAGAATTATTCTTCGGTGCCTATCTCGACCTGTACTTTAATTATACTGATGGTGCAGGTAATATGCGGCATACGCAGCCGTTAGTGAAACAAGATGGTTCGATTGCTTCGGTATCCAATCCTGGTGTTGTTGTAGATACCACTCCACCGGTGGAACAATCTAATAATTTCAATCAGGTTCGTAGTTCATCCCCCAAAAATAATCCACCTGATGTGATAATCATTTGGGCAAATGAGACAGTAAGTAATTACACAATTACCTACACGGTTGCTGATATCCAGGGAACAGGTATAGGAAGTGTGATTATTCAGTGGTATCTTAATGGTACTCTGATCAATAATCAGACGCAGACCTATGTCCTCAATGGACGGTATCAATCTAATAATAATCTGGTTGGTGATAACATCACTTTCAGTATTACCATTCCAGATTTTCTCTTCCAAGCAAACTATACGGTGAGTTATGAAATTCTTGTTACTGATAACAGTAATAATCTCTTAACTGTAAATGATCAAAATAACCAACCATACTCGTTTGATATTCAGCCCACACCGGTGCCACCAGTAGAACCTGGTGTGACTACAATAGTTACAACCGATGAGAATGGTAACACCATAACCTCTCGGGTTACAACTGGATTATCACAGGGTACTGGAGGAAGTAACGCCTTCTGGATAATTGTTGGGTTCATAGGAATTCTCGGTCTTCTGACTCTTTACTACCAACGGCATAATATCCGTGATCTGTTCCAACGCAGACAACGTCGTAAGGTCGTTGATGGTATGCTGAATGAATTAACTGATGAAATTAAGCGATTAGGTGCTGAGGGTAAATACCGTCGTGCCATCCTCCTAGTTTGGGAGGGTGTCGAACGTGTATCCCGAGAGATACTTCAAGCACCACGTAGTTTTAATCAAACAGCAAAAGAATTTGCTGCATATCTCTCAACTGTCACCATCGTTGACAGAGACACTTTATTGACTCTCGCCACAACCTTCCAAGCAGCTCGATATGGCAAGGATGATCCGACGAGAGATCAATTCGATGATGCAACACATGCATTTGAGATTACCGTGCGAACGATCATAGAATCTGGAGCACGGTCACGCATTGCCAGTGACGATGAGGACTGGTAAATACTCAAGGAGCTGAAACAAAAAATGGGAATAATAGACACAATCAAAGGCTTTTTCCAACAACGTGAGAGCACCAAAGGGGCTGATCATGCGTTAGATGCTGTTAAAGAAGCAGCTAAACGTGAAAATTACAATCATGCCTCAATTAAGGCTTTTCATGCACTAGAAACCATGGGATCCGTATATGTTAATGCAGAACGGGAAATCCATCAAACCGCTCGGGAATATGCAAAACACCTCACTGATGAGGGATATGCAACTGAGGAGGAACTTGAACCAATTATTGTCGGATTTGAAATCGCGAAATACTCCGAACTTCAGGTCTCATATGACGATTACAGTGAGGTTGAGAAATCTCTTGACACTGTTGCTACTAAGTTCAAAAAGGGTAAATCCCAGCCGACGAAGAAATCCCGAAAAGGAGGTCGTCGCCGTCGTAGACCTCGACGTGGTGGTAAGACTGGTGCTGCCCGTAGCCGAAAACGCAGGTCTCGGAAGAATAAAGAGTGATCACTGGAGGTTAAATAATGTCGAAAACTGCCCAAGCAAAGTCATCGTTATCCAAGCTGTACAAAAACTTGCAGACTATTGCTTTGGTACTCCTGCTCTTTTTTGGAGTCGCTCCCGTTCTGCTATCTGCAATACCGGGTAACTCTTCAAATGTAGCATTTTCCATCTACAATACAGGTGATGATGGTCTATCAAAGGTAAGGAATACACTTGAAACCACATTCACCAATACCGGAGTACCGCAGTACAATGTGACAAATATTGTCTCCAATCTCAATATCCTCAACCGATTCAATGGGTCCGGTGCATTGGTGATTGCAGGACCGTCATCTGATTTTGGTGTGACCGAAACGATATCCGTCATCCTCTACATGTTACGTGGTGGATCGGTTATTATTGCAGATGATTTTGGTTCTGGTAATCAGGTACTCAAACCCATCTTTGATGCATTCCAGAATATTGATAAATTCGCTAAACAGGCTCAATCTCAGGGCTTTGATATACCATCAATTGATCAGATCTTTGGGAGTTCAAGTTCAAGTAGTAATAGTTCATCTGGAGGTTCATCTCTTCCTGGTGTTGGTAGTAATGTTGGAGGTTCAGCCTCTGATATTGCAAATAGTGATTTTATGACCAATCTAATTGGTGATCTGATTGTAAGATTTGGATTCAATTCTACTGGTATCTTGATGGACGCCTCTAGTAACAGCGGTAATCCAGCCCGTGTGGTGATCAAAGATTTCTACGAGGGTTATACCCCGGGATATACGTTTACACAGAATCTCGATCAGGTAGCCATGGAATTTGGTTCAATCATCAGTGTGCAACTCAAAGTGAATGCAAAAAATCCTGATGGTAGTCTCAAAAAGGATGCAGATGGTAATGTAATCAAGAGGAAAGTCTGGCAACCCCTGCAAAAATTATCTAGTTCTCTGATAAATCAACAATTCGGGGATGCTGGTTTTGACGTTCCCTTGCCATTCTTCCCGATGTACTCCACCAAACAGTCGTGGATAGAGACGAATTTTGAGCAGGCAGATGCTGGTACTATGAAACCTAATACGGATGAATGGGGCGGTGTCAATTTTGCCACTGCATTGTCTATTCCATTGTTCCCTGGATTTGGCAAATTGGTGTTTCTATCAGATCCATCAATGCTGATCAATAGATACACACAGAATCCTGATTATGATAATCTGCAGATGGTTCAGAACCTGATGGAAATGGTGACCTATGATCAGGATCGGGCTAGTGGTAATATTCCAATCCTCTTCGATTTTGGTCATACCTATCAGGGTTTGACCAGTCCTGCACTCTACTCAACTGCATTACTGAAATTAATTGCTGAACTCAGTATGTTCCCATTATATGCTCCATTTGTCCCATTTTTTGCATATGGGTATGGTAAGCGATTAATTCCCAGTAATCGAAGGTTACGCCCAATTCTGCTGACTAAACGCCGAGGTGAAGGAGGTCATTCTGATTTTGAGAAGAAATTAGAGCTGATCAAGGAGACAGGTACCTATGGTGAACCGATCATGTATCTAGCACGGAGATTAATCCGGAAAATCCGCAAGGATGTCCGATTTGAAGGGGTTACACCAAAAAATCCGAAGGAATCAGCCAAATTCTTCAAGGATAATTTCCCAGTCGCTGTTGGATCAGAACGTGAGTTACGTGCACAATTATCTCAGGTATTCAAGATTGCAGAACATCCCACTCGGCGGATGAGTAAAATCGCAGCCAAAAAATATCTTAATCTCCTTCAGCGATTAGACTCCCTGTTAAGTTAATAACTCAATCTTCAATCCAGAAAACCCACGATCTCCCCTTAATTCCCATTCAATCATCAATCTTATTGTGTCAGTGTCATAATTTTTTAAGGATGGGAAAAATTATCTAAGATATCAATGTCAAAGGAAATTGGACGTGTACCTCGCCCTGATTATGGATTACATGATCCAAATGTCGAGGGCCATCCAATTCTCTCACAATCACTGATACTGCTAGCCATAGTACTTTCTCTATTCTATTTTATCTACGTTATCAGTTCAATCAGAAATATTCTGAAAAAAGATATCTGGGATGCGTTTTTGAACTTATCAGTATTTGCAGTGGAAGTCACCTTTGCCTTCTACGCAATTGTGCTGCTTCTTCATTTTGCCAAAGGATTTGCCAAAGTCAATTCTCCACTGAGACCAGTTATTACTGAAGATGAATTATCCCGTGGAGAAGTTCCAGAAGTTTCAATTCTTATCATGAGTTACAAAGAACCACTGAATATTATCGAACAATCGGTCAGAGCCGCATTAGATATCAATTATCCAAGAGATAAGTATGAGGTGGCTGTTATGGAAGATGGTGTCGAAAATGATGATGTGAAGAACTTTTGTGATGCTGTTGGTGTCACCCATTTGACCAGAGGTAATCGTCAGAATTTCAAAGCTGGTGCTGTCAATTTTGCTTTACCCAAATTAACTGGAAAATACGTTCTTTTCCTGGATTCAGACCATATTATGGAACGCAATCTCATTGCAAATTGTCTGATGGCATGGCGAGAAAATACTATTGGCGTGCAATCCCGAGTAGATTTTGTTAATATGTTGACCTACCTCACCAAAATTTCCGCATTCTTGCAAATTCAATTCTTCAGCCTGATGGAGCGTGGAAGACGGTCAACAGGTTCAGCAATCTTTGCAGGAGGAGGAGCATTGTTTGATCGAAAAGAATTACTGGACGCTGGAGGAATGCAGACGTTGACGATTGCAGATGATACTGATACCAGTTTTACGCTTATTGCTTCAGGTCATCGGATTGAATATATCGACACTGTAGGTGTATTTGCTCTGGTCCCTTGGGATCCACTTCATCAGATGAGACAGGTATGGCGGTGGATGACTGGAATTACGAGGAGTTTTCGTGCCAGATGGTATACCATACTCAGTTCAGAAAAATCGCTCTATGTCAAATTAGATCATTTTACTACCAGTTTCTTTCCAATTCTTTCAGTGATGGGTTGGTTAGTTGGATTTGCCATGTTGACCATGGTCATTACACATGTAACTATCATCAGAGGAGGAACCCCATCCTTCTTTCCGTATCTATTCGTATTCCCCAGTTTGGTCAACTCCTTACCGATAGTGACCAGTATCCTAGCCTTGGTTATTGATGATCCGCGAATCCTCTATCGAAAGAATTCGATGCTGAGCAAGATTTCAACGGTAAGTGGGTTTTTCTTCCTTGTAATTGCAGCACAACCTCTGCTAATTGGTGCAATTCTCAAAGGGCTAACTGGTGTCCACGTTGAGTTTAATCGGACACCGAAAAACAAGCAAACTGATGATGAGGGTTTGAAATGGGTAAAATTACAATATATGGTCCAGACAACTACAATTTTCATCATTGGATTGATATTTGCCTGGTTTGCAATGAAAGTACCTCTAGGAGATACAAGGCAGATCACTCTGTTTGTTGCTACCTATGCTGGAGTGGTTCCCATAATTATTGCTCTGCTTTGGTACTGGAAATTGGAAGATTATCTGATGGAAGTGGGAGATATCAGTGCTCTTGAATTTTTAAAAAATCTAAAATTGAATGGCGCTTGAATCAATATTTTCTCTAGAAGTGGAGATATTTCCCATAAGACTCTAAATCCTTATATTATTCTAAAATTGTGTACTCTTAGAGTACTTACGATGAGTCAGGAAGATATCCCCATGCCATGGTTGGAAAGTATGCCAGAAGGCAGGGCAACCACACTAGATTATGAAGAAGTTCCACCAATAGAATTCCTCCGACGAAGGGTAGAATCGCAACCTGATAAACCTTTCATGATATTGGATAAAGGTGTGACCATTACATTTGGTGAGGCCTATAAGACAATCTCACAGATTGCTGCCAATTTACAGAAGATGGGTGTTGAGAAAGGAGATAGAGTGGCATTAATGCTCAATAATATCCCTCCATATATTTTCACTCACTATGCTTGTCTAGCCATTGGTGCCACAGTCGTGCAGGTAAATCCACTTTACACAGAGCCGGAATTAAAACACATTGTCACTGACTCCGGTGCTAAAGCTTTGGTCACTTTGACCATGTTTCAGGAGAAATCTAATAATGTCCTACAATCAACTGATCTGGAATTTGTGATCTATACGAAGGTACAGAATTATCTATCAGGTCTCGTCAGATTTCTGGGTAAAATACTAAAAGGTAGAATTGCCCCCCTATTTGATCCTAAGGATGATGCCTATGAAATGGATAAATACGATGTAGCCAATACCTATGATTTCGAGGATTTCACCAAAGGTGATGGCAGATTTTCCGAACCTGATCTTGACATCAAAGAAGATGTGGCTATCTTACAGTATACTGGTGGTACAACTGGTTTTCCCAAAGGTGCAATGTTGACTCATCGTAATCTGAGTATCAATGCCCAGCAATGCCGTGCGGTACTTTATATGGTCGAGGATAATGTTGGTGCTGTTTTAACGGTATTACCTTTATTCCATGTCTTTGGAATGACCGTCTGTATGAATCTCTCGATCCAGATGGGTATTCCAATGATCCTTAATATCAAGAATCCTCCCAGTTTTGATGATATACTTGGCTGGATTGAGAAGTATAATATCACCTTCTTACCAGGAGTACCTCGAATTTTCATCGAGATAAACAAACATCCCAAAGCAGCAAAGACCGATTTCAGCTCATTAATTGCAGCAATTTCTGGGGGTGCACCTCTTCCATTAGAAGTTGCCAAAGAATTCAAACGTGTGGCTAATGCAGATTTAGTTGAGGGATACGGTCTGTCAGAGACCAGTCCTATTACACATGTCAATCCAATTGGCTTGCCTCCACGTGAAAATAGTATTGGATTACCCGCACCTGATACTATGGTCAAAATTGTTGATTTAGAAGACCCAACCAAAACTCTTGGAATTGATGAAGTTGGCGAGATCACCATCAAAGGACCACAGGTATTCAAGGGCTACTGGAATATGCCTGAAGAAACTGAGATGGTACTCAGTGATGACGGCTGGTTTCGAACTGGAGATATTGGATATCTTGATGAGGAAGGTTACTTCTATATTGTCGATCGGAAGAAAGATATGATTATCGTCAGTGGTTATAATGTCTATCCTCGAGAGGTAGAGGATGTTCTCTTCGAGCACCCCAAAGTACAAGAAGCTGCAGTTGCTGGAAAACAGGATGAGAAACGTGGCGAGATAGTCGCTGCCTGGATCGTGTTGAAAGAAGGACAAACTGCAACCAAAGAGGAGATTATTGATTACTGCAGGGATAATCTGGCAGCTTACAAGGTTCCCAAAGAAGTTACATTCAGAGATGAACTACCAACCAGTATGGTCGGTAAGGTTCTTCGTCGTAAATTGACTGATGATGAAGAGGCATCTGAATAATACCGTCAATCAATCCGATCTCTAACATAACCATACGAATTATCTATTGAAAATCTTATGCTATACCATATCCGAATTAAATAAAAGTAGCTTCATCTTCCTTATTGGTTTAATTTTATAGAGTCATGAAATTCTGATGCTACCTCCTTGGGAATTAACCGAATATTTCACTATTAATTCAATAGTATTCTCAGTTATCGTACCGAAGTATCATTCTCTTAATATGATTTCACAATAGCAAGAAGTTGTGCAGTACCATCTCATTCTCACACAAAGATGTAACCTGAACTGTTCCTACTGCGGGTCGACAGTAGAGCCCTCTATTATGCCAGTTGACCTGAAATATGATCTCGGTGAATTGGAGAAATATTTTGATCAACACGAAGAACCTCCTGTCATTGCATTTTATGGAGGAGAACCACTTGTAAATTATAATAAAATGATCGAGATTATGAATGCCTTTCCAGCATCAACATTCATGCTACAGACCAATGGAACTCTGTTGAATCGATTATCTCAAGAATATATCCGTAAATTCAATAGCGTACTCATCTCCGTTGATGGTAGACCTGATCTAACTAATCTCAATCGAGGAGGTAGAGTTTATCAAAGAGCTATTACCGGTGCCAGGCATCTACGAGATAGTGGTTTTACAGGTGACCTTATTGCCAGAATGACTGCCAGTTCCATCATTGATATAGAACAAGATGTCAAATATCTTCTCCAGACGGATGAAATTGATTTTGACCATATCCATTGGCAGCTTGATGTCCTTTGGGATATTTATTATGAAGAAAATAAGAAGAGCATTCAAACCTGGTTACTTGAGAGATACAATCCTGGGATTTCCAATTTAGCAGAATTCTGGGTTCAGAACATGGAATCAGATCATACTATCCTCGGTATAGTTCCTTTTTTGGGAATTACCTATACACTGTTGACAGGAGAGAACATAACACAACCACGGTGTGGTGCAGGACATGACTTTTTCTCGATAACCACAGATGGAAGAATCACTATCTGTCCAATTCTTCCCTCGGTCAGTTTTGCAGTCGTCGGTGATATCCAATCTGATAGTCCAACTACTATTACTGAAAAAATTTAACTAGATGAACCTTGTAGTAGTTGTGATATACTCTCAATTTGTGGTGGTCGGTGTAGTTATACTAATAAAACAAAATACTGGGGTGATGAAGGATTTGAGCTGGTATGTCAGACCGTACAGCACTTGGTGTCAACCCTTCAATCCAAACTCCCAAGAATAAGAAAACTACTTGATGACAATATATTCTCGATAGAAGAATTCAAGTATCCTCTAATTCCTAATGGGGTTGAGATAATTCCTTGATCTCTAAGATATAATACCCATCTAATCAATGTATAATTCATCCAATGTTTTGCAATACAGTTGAGGTCACAATCATATTGAATAGGGTAGGTCAAAGTGTTCTAAATGTTAAATTTGTCATAATTATGGCTTATTAGAGAAATTAAGTAGTATTTCTCGAATAATTGTGATATTACACTTGATCCACATGTATTTTGGCGATTATGTCATGTAAAAGCCTCATAATTGTATTGAATATAATTGAATTTTGGATAACAAATATAGACAAAATGTAAATCTTAAATAACAACCACTTGATCACATTTTATGGCAAACAAAATAGGATTAATCCTATCTCTGTTGATGATTGTATCTTCAATATTATACACTAATATCGGAATTACTGCCAATCAACAACAGGTTCCAATGAATGATGTTAGTCAACAAATCGATTTTATAATCAATTCATATAACGATACAACAAATGAAGGGTATTACACCTCATTAACAAGTTCTGAACAATTACAAGACAGTTCAAAAAATTTCGGAACTCAAGTCAGGGTTGGTATGATGTACTTAGAGGCATATCACGCTACTGGGAATCAGACGTATCTAAACTTTGCAGAGGATATTTATGCCGTTTCTGGTAAATTCAATAATAGTGGGGGTTTTGTGATCTCATATAACCAAGATTTTACCAGTTTGGTTAACTCATATTACTCATTTGTACAACATGCCTTGTTTATAGATTTCCTCGTCAAATTATACAATGCAACGGGAAATTCACTTTACCTAAGTAGTGCAACACATGTGTATCACTTTATTGAAAATAAATTTAGTACGGGTAGTGGTGGCTATTATTTCAGATTGACTGCTATTCAGACGGGAGATACTGGTGTATTACAATTTGTCGGGTATTTTGGTACCTATCTCAGAGCACTGTGGGATCTCTATACAGTAACCTCTGATACGAGTTATTACAATAAAGGAATGACAATTATTAATTTCTTGATCAATAATGCGTGGTATCCCTCTGCTGGTTATTTCTACCCCCATTTAACTTACACCAATATACCTTATGATACCGCATTTTCAACTAGTGAGATGTATAAGCTGTTGGAAGCGCTCTTGATATATTCTCTTCAAGATCCATCCTTGAAACAATACGTTGATTCCATGTTACAATTCATGTTTGATAATGTCGTAGATAGTAATGATAATAGACTCTATCAGCAGGTAGATTATGATGGAACAGTTTTAACTTCTGAGAAATATCTAAGTAACGCCGCTCATTTCACACGGATTTTGCTAGCTTACAATAATACATTTGGATTGAAATCTTTAAATTCGTCCTATAATGTATATTTCAATCAGACAGTCAGTCTCTTGTATTCATTTCAAAATCCTAATTTGGGTTTTCAACATTCTGATTTACAAACTGATCTGATACTAGAGTCCAACGCAATCTCCATCCAGACATTATTCCAATTAAATGCAAATAGTATTTTGATGATGCCTGAATTAGATAATCCTGATTCTCGATATTTTAATATTGATTCGAATAATTTGACAGTACAACTGCCTCATGATGTCTTACTAATTAATACTATACATGAGATGATTGACAGTTCATCATTTGAAGCAATAGCTAGGGTTGATCATGTGGGTAATAATATTCTGTATGAACAACATTTAGGTGATTATGTAAGATTGGTCAATACATTTGTTCATCTCTATCATCAGACACAAAACCAGGATTTCTTGAAGATTGCCAAGTATTATTATGACCATTATATTACCAAATTTGAATATAATAATCACTATGTCAATATTTTAACTGATTCATTCTCGATCAGTAACTACCATTCCTCAACATCTCTTGTTGCTCAAGTAGTGAAAATGAATATTCTCCTCTACAACGCTACTGAAGATACAACCTATCTTGATCGTGCCAAGGAGCTTTATACACAAATCGAAACTGATTATAAAAACAGTCTTGGGTTATACTACTTCCGCATAATGGCGAATTCAGCAAATCCCGATTATGGTGCATTATCATTTGTTGGTTATTGGGGTCTGAATATTGAGATAGGTATGCAACTTTATGCTGTGACAAATAATGCAACTTATTATCAAAATGCAATGAATACGGCAAATCTCGCTATTAAATTGGCATACAATGAAGAGGGATATTTTACCCCTCATCTCTATTATTCAGGTAACAAATTTTCTGATACTGATGCTAAACTCAGTGAAGAAGGTAGACTTGATTATGGTTTACTGTTACTAAGTAAATATAATCAAACATATCTTGATATAGCCCTCAAATCAATATCTAATTTTGATGACCACTTGTATGATGGATCTACGGGATTGTATAAGGCTAGCTATGATTTATATGGATATAATGCTGATAATCTTGAGCGAACCTCTTATCAGCATTTTATGATCCAAATCATAAGATATCTTGATAATCTTGATACCTCAGGTCTTAATCTGAACGAAAAGCAGTTCTATGAATCTTACTCAAATTCAATCTCAAATTATTTGATGAGCAATAATGTACTAAGGATATATGATGGAGCTGATGAGGCTTCACTGTCAATTAATCTTAGAACTGCAACAGATCTGATGGTTTATGATAAGAATGCTCAATATACAGGAAATTACTCGGCTATTGTGTCATTTTATGATAGTCTACTCAATCCCACGCCAGAAGAACCTCCAACATCTAATCCTCCAACATCACAAACTACAACATCATCAACTTCGAGTTCTCCCCAAACAACTCCTAAAACGTCCAGTACTCCTCAACTACCAGTTCCTCTGAATATGACCTGGATAATTATTGGTTTGATGACTGTTATAATTGCGAAATTCAAGAACATATCCAAACGAAAACACTAGATAAGTCTTAATTAATTTCCCCGTCATTTTTCTCCTCCGTACTCAATTGACAAACGCCTAGGATAGTTTACTGATTTACCCGAGTTATGAGGTATCTTCCGTAATCCATAAGAAGTAAAAGATCAATAGAAAGTTAGGCACAAATTAATATGGCTCTGTCATATGTGCTGAAAAATACATAGGCCCATGGTGTAGTGGCCAATCATTGAGGGTTCTGGTCCCTTAGACCTCGGTTCAAATCCGGGTGGGCCTGTTTTTTCATATTTTCATAGCTTCTCAACGTAAGTTATTTGACAAATAATAGTATAATTATTAGATTATCCATTTCATTTGACTAATTTATTCAAGGAATTATATCTTCCATCCTTCTTGATTGGCTTATCATATTTCATAACATCTGCGTAGAAATTTGGTAATTTGATTATTATTGAGAAAGACAGTGGGAATTCACTAATGATGGGTGAAAATTCAATGAATTACTTTGAAATACTATGATACAGTTCAAAGAATCAATTTTGATTGCTTTCAATTAGTATATAATGAGCGATGAAATAACCTTATTTGAACTTTATAAGAGGTAATGGCTTATAACAACTGATACCGCCCAATTGACCAAAAAGACAAGCGGACTGATTGCTCCTCATGGAGGGAAATTAGTTAATCGAGTACTGAGTGGTTCCGAAGCTCAAAATCTCCTTGAAGAAGGACAGGATCTATACAAAATTGCCATGAATAAACGCATGATGGCAGATATCGAATGTATTGCCAATGGTGTTTATTCTCCATTAGAAGGATTCCTAACTGAGGAGGATTATAATTCCGTCGTGCAGGATATGCATCTTGCCAGTGGAACAGTCTGGCCAATTCCTGTTACCCTTACAGTAGATGAATCAGATGCTTCCAATATCGCAGAAGGGGATAAGATTTCACTCACCTTCCAAGATCAGGTTATTGCTATCATGGAAGTTACCAGCAAGTACACTCCAGATAAGAAAGTTGAAGCCTTCAAAGTCTATCGTACTGAGGAGGAATCACATCCGGGTGTGTCTGCAATATATAGTGCAGGAAATGTTTACCTTGGTGGACCGATCTCATTGATCGCTACCATCCCTCATACTGATTTTCACAATTATCGACTGACACCTTTACAGACTAGAGAGGCATTTGAGGAGAAAGGTTGGAAAACTGTTGTTGCATTTCAGACCCGAAATCCAATCCACCGTGCCCATGAGTATCTCCAAAAAACAGCATTGGAGATTGTAGATGGGTTATTTGTTAATCCACTTGTTGGAAAGACAAAAAGTGATGACATACCCGCAGATGTAAGGATGATGACTTATGAGACAATTTTGGGTAAATACTATCCCGAAAATCGGACCTTCCTCAGTGTGTTCCCAGCTGCAATGAGATATGCTGGACCTCGTGAAGCTATTATGCATGCGATTGCAAGACAGAATTATGGTTGCACCCATTTCATTGTCGGCCGTGATCATGCAGGTGTTGGTGACTACTATGGCACCTATGATGCACAGGAAATTTTTGAAGAATTCCAACCTGGTGAGATTGGTATTACTCCGCTGAAATTTGAACATGCCTTCCACTGCAAGCAATGTGAGCAGATGGCGACGAATAAGACCTGTCCTCATGATGCAAAAGATCGTCTCTTCCTCTCAGGTACCAAAGTACGTGCGATGCTCTTTGAGGGAGAAATGCCCCCACCTGAATTTACCCGCAGAGAAGTAGCTCAGATTCTTCTCAACGCTACACTGGAGAAGAAAGCAATTACCGAAAACCTACAAAAAGGAGTAACTGTTTGGTTTACAGGTCTTTCTGGTTCTGGCAAGTCTACCATCGCCCAGAATCTCAACAAAAAACTCATAGAGATGGGTTATTCCACTGAAATTCTAGATGGCGACATCATCCGACAGAACCTTACCAAGGGACTTGGTTTCTCCAAGGAAGATCGTGATGAGAATATCCGTCGTATCGGATTCGTTGCTGGTATGCTGACTAGAAACAATGTTATTGTGATCTGTTCGACTATCTCTCCCTATCGTGAGATACGTGATGAGGTACGTACTAAGATAGGTGATTTCGTTGAGGTACACGTTGATACTCCTCTAGAAGTCTGTGAATCAAGAGATGTTAAGGGGCTGTATGAACGTGCCAGATCAGGTGAGATCAAGAATTTTACCGGTATCTCTGATCCCTATGAGGAACCCCTAAACCCAGAGGTCACGGTGAAAACTGTTGATGAAACAGTAGATGAGTCTACTCAGCAGGTTATTGATAAGCTCAAAGACTTGGGTTATCTTAATTCTGATTAAATTGCTTTATCTCATTGAAACTCAAGCTGTCTAATACCATATTTCTTTCAACATTATTTATCAATTTGTAGGATGAAATTCTTAATTCAAAGTAATGAAAAGATACTTATTCAAACTGCATTCAATTATATTATTTTCAGATAATCGATGTCTAATATTCCTATAGTTTTATATCAATAGAACAGTATTCTGAAATTATGAAAGCTTTGGTACTAGCAGCAGGTAGGGGATCTAGAATGGCTCCTCTAACCAATGATTTCCCAAAGCATATGCTCCCTGTTGCAGGAAAACCAATTCTAGAATGGACAATTGAACTTCTCCGAGATGATCTTGGTATTCAGGATATAGTGATTGTTACTGGATTTCAAGAACAGATTATACGAGATTATTTTGGAAATGGTCGAGATTTCAATG
>Ga0102944_1000419_pt1 | contig 33186 bp, 47 predicted proteins | sample SalPonD_shore_MG_FD_78172 | JGI IMG/M metagenome (GOLD analysis project Ga0102944, IMG submission 78172) | Salt pond soil microbial communities from South San Francisco under conditions of wetland restoration - Salt Pond MetaG... | ecosystem: Environmental > Aquatic > Marine > Intertidal zone >... | reverse complement strand
GCGTTCCCGCGGCCGCCGCGGTTCCCGGCCCCGCGCCGGTTCTTGTGGGTGCCACCGCCGTGGGTTCGCGAGCCACGCTGGCGGCGTTTCTTGTCGGTCATGGTTATCGCATCGCGGTCAGGAGGTCGTCGATGGCCTCGGTGTCGTGCCGCCCGAGCTCCCCGCCCTCAGCCGCGGCGTGCTTGATGCCGTCGTGGCCGCCCCGGGGCGGGTGGAGCCGAAGCACGGGCGACAGCCCCTGGTCGAGGAGCGTCGTCTCCTCGGCCAGCAGGGCCGCGGCCAGCGCGTCGACGTCGTCGTAGTCGGTGTTCTCGGCGACCCAATCGTCGTCGACGTCGGCCGAACCGTGCTCGGGTTCGCCACGTCGCCGGATGAGCATCGCCAGCGTCGCGGCCGACGGCTCGCCCATCGCCACGTAGTCGTTGACGACGGTGAGCATGCCCCGGGCCGGGTCGGACTCCGGCACCAGCGAGCAGTGGTTCACGTGGTGGAGGTTGAGCATACCGAGCGTGTCCCGGACCTCCCCGCGCACGTTGACCTCGCCCCGGAGCTGGACGACGGCCTGCATCAGCCGCTCGCCTCCTCGGCCGCGTCCTCGGCGGGGGCAGCCACTTGTCGCTGGGCGGGTCCGCGGGCCGCCGAGGAGTTCCGGAGCGCGTTGTACGTCGCCTTCGCGAGGTTCATCGTCGTCCGGGTGTTGCCGTGGCTCTTCGTCCAGGCGTCCTGGATCCCGGCCAGCTCGAGGATGTGGCGGACGTGCTCGGCGGCCGCGAGCCCGAGCCCGCTGGGGGCGGGGATGAGTTCGACGGTCACGCTGCCGGCCTTGCCCTTCGTGCGCCGCGAGAGCGAGTGGGGCTCGTCTGACCGGTCCTCCCAGGAGCCGCTGCCGCGGTCCACCTGGATGAGGTTCAGCTTGGCCACCTCGATGGCCTTCTGGATGCCGGCCCCGACCTGGTCCTCGCGGCCCTCGGCGTAGCCCACGAAGCCGTCGCGGTTGCCGATGGCCACGCAGCACCGGAACTTGACCCGGCGGCCGGAGTCGGTCATGCGCTGGACCATGTTGATGTCGAGCACCTCGTCGTCCATGCCCGGGAGGAGCTGGTCGACGATCTCGGGCTCCTTCAGCTGGAGCCCTGACGACAGCGCGTCGGCCATCGTGGTGATCTCCCCGTCCTGCACCATCCGTCCGAGTCGGGTCTTGGGCTCCCAGCCGTTGTCGCTCATGTCTCGTCCTCCAGTCGCTCGCGCACCGCGTCGAAGTGCTCGGGCAGCGTCGTCGCGTCGAACCCGCCGCTGTAGAGCGGCTCGTCGCGCGCGGCGGCGTACTCGGCGATGTGCTCCCCGCGGGTGCGCTCGGGCGCGGGGAACACCGTCTCGTTGTGCGGACTCTCGAGCCCGGCCTCGATGGCGCCCGCCTGGATGGCGAACACCTTCGCGCCCGGGGTCGCGGTGTGGAGCCCGATGTCGAGCACCGCCTCCTCGACGTCGGCCGCGACGGCGCGACGGCCGAGCAGGAAGCCGGTGAGGAAGGCCGCCGGGATGTTGCCGGTGGGGGCCTCCCAGCCGTAGTCGACGAGGTCTCCGGAGTGGGCGCTCGCCAGGGTGCGGTCGCCGTCGGGGCTGAGGGCCACCACCTGGGCCCGGGCGTGCCGGTTGCTCGTCCGGGCGACGAGCCGCGGCCGGCCGGACTTGAGCAGCCGGAGCCGCTGGTGGTAGTCCGTGACGCCCTCGCGGCGCCGGCGCATCGGGACGCTGTAGCGCGGTCCGTGCGCCATCAGGCCGCACCTCCTCTGGAGGCCGACCAGCGTCGTTCGGCCCGCTGCTGGCGCATCAGGCCTCACCCCCGTAGTGCTGCTCGATGTAGTTGTGGAGGTACCGGACGCTCCGGAACTCCCCGCCGCTGGCCTTGGCGTAGAGCTGGCGGTACTGGGTGGGCGTCAGCTCGCCGGCGTCGCGGAGCTCGCGGAGCTCGCGTCGCTGGGCCCGGATGTCGTCGGTCCAGCGGTCCTTCTTGTGCTCACGCGCGCCCGCGCGACCCTTCCGGGAGCCGGGGCCCTTCCGGTGGCCGTACGCGCGCTTGGCGTTCCGCTCGCGGGCCCGGCCCCGGGAGTTGCCCCGGGCCGCCTCGGCCCGGACGAGGCCCTCGTCGACGAGCGCCCGGATGTCGTCCCGGGTGATGGCGTCGGCGATGTCCTCGCCGGCGGCCGGGTCGAACCAGACCCGGTTTCGCCCCACCCCGAGGACGTCCGAGGCCAGCCGACGCTGGGCGCTGAGGTCGCTCATTCGACCGTCACCTCCTCGTAGGTCGGGTTGAGCACCCGAACGCCGTCGTCGGCGGCGCGGTCCTCGATGCGCTGGCGCTTGCGACCGCCGACCGACGACGCGATGCGCGCGGCCTGGCGGTCCGGGTCGAGGCCGTCGAGGTCCGACGGGGTGTGGACCAGCACCTCCTCGAAGCCGCTGGGGTGGCGGCCGCGGACGGCCGTCGGCGAGCGGTAGCCCGCCTGGACGACCGGCCCCTTGGCCTTCTGGCGCTTGCGCTGCTTCGAGTGGGTGCCCCGGGGGTAGCGCCAGCTCGTGGGCGTCCGCTTCTTCTTGTGGTAGTCGTGCCGGTTGAACTGGGGCTTGCCGGCCGCCCGCTTGGCGTCGAGTAGCCGCCGCTCCTCGTCGGAGAGCTCGGGGGTCTTGTCCGCGTGGCCCCGGGGCCGCCGTTCGGTCTCGGTCGCCTCGGCCCCTTCGGCCGCCTCGGGTTCGGCCTCCGCCTCGGGCTCCTCGGGAGCCGCCTCCTCGACGGCCGCCTCGGGCGCCTCGGCGACCTCGAGGCCGCCGACGTCGGCCTTGATGCGGGCCGCCAGCGCGTTCCCGATGCCCTCGGCGCTCGCCAGCTCCTCCTGGCTCGCCCGCTTGACGTCCTCGATGGTCTCGAAGCCCGCCTCGCGGAGCGCGTCGGCCTTCGCGGGGCCGACCCCGCTGATGTCCGTCAGTTCGGTTGGTTCGTCGTCCGCCATATCAGACCCCCTGCTTGCCCGGTTTGTGGGTGATGTACACGCCGTCCTGGAAGATGCGCGTGTCCTTGTCGTTCACTCGCGTGAGCTGTTCGATGTCCGCCGCGGTCTGGCCGACGTCCTCCTTGTCGGGGCCGGACAGCCGGACCGTCTCGCCGTCCACCTCGACCTGGGTGTCGCCGTGGACGGTCGTCCGGCGCGGGTGGCGCTCGCCGAGGAAGTTCTCGATGACGACCTGGTCGCCCTCCACGCGGACCTGCATCGGGAAGTGGGCGTAGAGGACCTGCATCTCGTAGGTCCAGCCCTCGGTGACCCCCTCGAACAGGTTCTCCACGTGGCTGGCGAAGGTCCCCATCGTCGCGCGGGTGCGCTTGTCCGTCTCGTCGGAGGCGATGACGACGGCGCCATCCTCGACCGCGACCGAGACGGCGGGGAACCACAGCTGTCTGGTGACGCGACCGTTCGGACCCTCGACCGTGAGGTCCAGCTGGTCGACGTCGGCGGTCACGTCGTCCGGGATGTCGAGTTCGATTCGTGGCATGTCAGTACACGTACCCGATGAGCTGGCCGCCGACCCCCTGCGCCCGGGCCTCGTCGTGACCGAGGACCCCGGCGCTGGTGGTCACCACCAGCGTGCCGTAGTTCTGGGCCGGGAGGTACCGTTTCTCCCAGCGCTCGAAGTCGTCGGCGCCGACGGCGTAGCGGGGCTTGATGGCCCCGCACTCGTTGATGGTGCCGGTGAGTTCGACCTCGAACTGGCCCGCCTTGCCGTCCTCGACGTACTCGTACCCGTCGATGTAACCGCGGGCGAGGAAGACCTCGAGGACGTCGCGGATGAGGTTCGACGCCGGCTGGATGGTGTAGCGGAGGTGGCCGACGCTCTCGGCGTTGTTCACGCCGGACAGTGCGTCTGATAGTGTGTCGTTACCCGTCATCGTCAGCTGTATTTCTTGAAGCCCATGTCGCGCGCGATCTCGCGGAAGCACTGGCGGCACAGCCAGATCTCGTACTTGCCGACGAGGCCCTGCTGGCGGCCACACCGGCGGCAGTCGTGGGACTGGCCGGTGCGTTCGGCGTCGACGGGGGCGTCCGCGTCGGTCATCCGACGGTCACCTCGAACGTCCGCTCGAGGAAGTGGATGGCATCGTCGGGTCGGAGCCGGTGGCCCGAGGGGATGGACCGGCGCTCGCGGTCGCGCTGGTGGACGCGGTAACCCGGCCGCACCAGCGTGACCGTGACGTCGAGCCCGAAGATGCCGATGTTCGGGTTGTACTCCTGGGTCGGGAACGCCGTGTGCTCGGGCAGCCCGAACGAGACGTTCCCCGTCCGGTCGAACTGCGACCGGCGGATGGTGGCGAGCGGGAGCGCCGTCTCGAGGAAGTCGTGGGCCGCCTCGCCCCGGAGCGTGACCTTGGCCCCGATGGGCTGGCCGGCGCGGATGCCCCACTCGGGGATGGTCTCCCGGGCGGTCGTCCGGACGCTCTCCTGGCCCGTGATGGCCTCGAGGATGCCCTCGGCGTTCTGGAGGGCGCGGCCGCCCTCGCCGACGCCCATGTGGACGACGACCTTCTCGATGCGCGGCTCGCGCATCGGGTTGACGGCCTCGGTCTCGCTCATGCATCACCTCCCGCGGCGAACTGCTCGTCGATGACCACGACGTAGCCCGCGATGGTCTCGAAGCCGCCCGCGTCGGTGTCGACGTGGACGATGTTCGAGCCGCTGCCCGGCGTGACGTCGATCTCGGTGATGGTGCCGATCTCGCCGGCGTGCTGGCCGTCGACGGCCGTCACCAGGGCGCCCTCCTCGTACGGGAAGTGGGCGACGATGCTGCCGTCCTCGTTGTCGACGACGATGGAGTCGCCGGCCGCGTACGTCGCCGGCTCGTCGACCAGCAGCGTCCGCCCGTCGTGGAGCGTCAGCTGGGTCTCGCCGCCGGGCACCTGTCGCTTGCCGGCGATCTTGCCGAGCTTGCTGTCGGCCGAGTCGGCGGCGATGGGCGTCAGCGCCAGCCGCCCGCCCTCGTCCGGGAACACCCGGTAGAACTCCTCGCGCTCGGTGAACGCCAGGATGTCGAACATGCCGATGGGTCGCCGGATGTCCGTCGCGGCGACGCCGTTGACGAGCACGCTCCCGTGGGTGAGCGCGTACTTGGCCTCCTTGGCCGAGTCCACGTAGCCCAGGACGTCGCGGAGCACGACCAGCAGGGGGACCCCCGCCCCGCCGTGGGGGCCCGCCCCGGCCTTCACGGTCCAGGTGGCCGTCTTGCGCTCGACCGGCCACGACCGGGGGACCGAGAGCCGCTTCTGGTGGCGGCTCATGCGGCCTCCCCCCGCAGGCGGTCGGCCCGGCGGTCGTCGGACAGGTCGAGCTTGGTGACCCGCAGGTTGCTCGGGTCCACGGGCCGCGGGACCTCCTCGCCGTCCGCCTTCTCGAGGGTCACGCCGTCGACGACGGCGGTGCCGGCCTTCAGGTCCACCGAGAGCACCTCGCCGGTCTCGCCGGCGTAGTCCCCGCGCAGGACCTCGACGGTGTCGCCCGCGTTGACGCGGACGTTCCGCCGGCCGTACTGCTCGCGCAGGTCGTCGGCGAGGGTCGACCGGACCTGGCGGTGGCGTTCGTGGAGGGGCGCCTGGGCCGCCCGCTTTCGTTGCTTGCGTGGCTGTCGTGTCATACTATCATCGTCGCCGTGCTGGCGATGCTGCCGAAGCGCTCGGCCACCTCTCGGGCGATGGGGCCCTTGATCTCCGTCCCGCGGGGCTCGTTCGCGTCGTCGACGAGGACGGCCGCGTTGTCCTCGAAGGTGACGCGCGTCCCGTCGGGCCGGCGGATGGCCTGTCGCTGGCGGATGACGACCGCCTGGAGCACCTGGCGGCGCATCTCGGGCGTCCCCTTCGTGACGGAGACGGTGACCTTGTCCGCGATGCCGGCCTTCGGCTGGCGGTTCAGCGTGCCGTGGTAGTTGGCCACGCTGATGAGCCGGAGCTCGCGGGCGCCGGTGTTGTCGGCGCAGTTGAGCCGCGTGCCCTTGACGAGCCCGCGGGTCACGTCCGCGCTGATGGCCCTCACGCCGCCTCACCCCGCTCGGTCACCGCGACCACCACGTGTGACTTGGTCTTCGAGAGCGGCCGGGTCTCGGCGATCTGGACCGTGTCGCCCTCGGCGAGCCCGAGGCACGGGGGGGCGTGGGCCGGGACGCGCGAGCGCCGCTTCATGTAGCGGTCGTACTTCGGGACGAAGACGTCGTACTCGCGCTCGACGACGACCGTCTTCTCCATCTTCGTGGAGGCCACCCGGCCCTCGATGATCTGCCCGCGGACGGACAGGGACCCGTGGAACGGGCAGTTCGCGTCGGTGCAGGCCGTCTCCGGTTCCGGTACGTCGAGTCCTAGTGCCATGGGTTGCCTCCTGCCGTCTGGGTCCGCCGCGCGGGTCGGGCCACGAGCTGCGAGCCCTCGACCGAGACGACCTCGCCCGTCGGCAGCTCGAAGCGGAACGTCGTCCCCGCCTTGGGGACCGTCCGCGTCCGGGTCGAGCCCTCGACGTGGAGCGTGTTCGTCGTCTCGTCGACGACCCGGCCCGCGACGCCGACGAGGTCGTCGTTGTCGGCCCCGACGACCTCGACCGGCAGGCCGACGAGCTCGTGGCGCACCAGCGTGGCCGGCGTCAGCGCCATCACGGGGCCGCCTCCTCGAGGTCGCCTTCCTCGCGCCGGATGGTCTTGAGCCGCGCGATGGTCCGGCGGAGCTCGCCGATGCGGCCGGGGTTCTCCGGCGCGCCGCCGGCGGCCTGGACCGCCCGGGCGTTCAGGAGCTCCGTCTCGAGGTCCTCGAGCTCCATCTGTCGCTCGTCGGGCGTCATGTCGCGGATCTCGTCCGGGTGGAGGATCATTCGTCGGCCTCCTCGTCGGCCGCGGCCATCTGCTCGACGAGCGCCGCCGCCTCGGCCTCGATGTCCTCGTCGAGGGGCGCCTCGTCGGCCGCCGGCGTCTCGTCGTCGGCCGCCTCCTCGGCGGGTTCGACGACCTCCTCCTCGGCCTCGGGGGTCGGCTCCTCGGTGGCCGCCTCGGCGTCCGCGGCGGCGTCGTCCCCGTCGGCCGGGGGAGAGGGTTCCTCGCCCTCGGGCGCCTCGATGGCCCCCTCGACCGCCTCGCCGTCGCCGCCGGTCGACGTCTCCACGACGCGGAAGTCGTCGGGCAGGTCGGCGTCCGGCGGGATGATCATCACGTTGACGCCGATGGTGCCGAGCTTCATGACGGAGACGCCCATGCCGCGGTCCACGATGGCCTCGGCGGGCTCGCCGTTGTGCTTGACGTAGCCGTCGGTGAACTTCTCGACGCGGCCGCGGTTGCCCGTGACCTTGCCGGAGAGGACGATCTCGGCGCCGAGGGCGCCGGAGTCCATGATGCGCTGGAGCGTGACGTGGCCGGCCTTCCGGAAGTACCAGCCGCGCTCGAGCGCGTTGGCCAGGCGGTCGGCGACGATCTGGGCGTTGAGGTCCGGCTCGTCGACCTCCTGGACGTCGATCTGGGGGTCGTCGAGCTCGAACCGGCGCTCGAGTTCCGCGGTGATGGCGCGGATGTTCTTGCCGCCCTTGCCGATGACCATCCCGGGCTTCTCGGCCTTGAGCACGATCTGGGTGCCCATGGGCGTCTTCGCCAGCTCCATCCCGCCGTAGCCGGCCCGGGCCAGCTCCGACGCGAAGAACTCGTCTATCTGCGACCGCTGGAGCCCGTCCTCGATGAACTTCAGCTCGTCCGCCATCAGTCCTCGACCTCCTCGAGCACGAGCTCGACGTCGACCTCGGGGGTGTTCCACTGGCCGGCGCGGCCGAACGCCCGCGGCTTGCGGCCGGGGCGCTCGCCGACCTTGTGGGCGGCGAGGTGCATGATGCGCATCTCCTCACCCACGAAGCCCTGGTCGTCGGCGTTGCCGATGCCGTTCTCCAGCAGGTCGAGGAAGGCCTCGCTCGCCTTCTTCGGGTAGCGGCCCGCGTCCCAGCCCACGAGGTCCTTGCGGTGGCCGACGCCCGAGTTGTGCGACCGGAACGGGACCGAGCGCTCGCCCGCGACGACGGCCTCCAGGTAGTCGACGGCTTCGCCGGCGGTGCGTCCCTTGAGTTCCCGGGCGAGCTCCTTGGCGTGCTTCGGGCTGATGGCCCGGTTCCGGAGCATGGCCTTGGCCGTGGTGTCGGGGTCGGCGTCGACGGAGTAGCTGATGCCCATGTTATTTCAGTGGTACGAACTTCGAGGAGCGCGTCGCGCCGATGCCGGCCTGGCCGTGCTCGACCGACGAGCGCGTCCCCCGGAACTCGCCGAGGTAGTGCCCGAGCATCTCCGCCTCGACGTCGACCCGCTCGAACGACTCGCCGTCGTAGACGGCGAACGTCTTGCCGACGAAGGCCGGCAGGACCGGCATGTCGCGCAGGTGGGTCCGGAGGGGGTTCTGCCTCGTCTCCTCGGGATCTCGTTTCTCGGCCTTCGCCAGGAGCTTCTGGTGCTCCGCGGAGAGGCCGCGTTCGATGCTCCGCCGCATGCGGGCGGGCAGCAGTGCCGCGACGTCGTCGATGCTCATTGCCTGCAGTTCCTCGATCGTATGGCCTCGGTAGGTGAACTCGCCCTCCTGGCCGGTGCGGTAGTCCGTGCTCATTTGCCTCCTCCCTTGCCCGTGCGTCGCGAGCTGATGGCCCCGACCTTCCGGCCGGGCGGCGCGTTCCTCGAGACGCTCTTCGGTCGGCCGGGGTGCTGCCGGCCGCCGCCGCCGAACGGGTGGTCGGCGGCGTTCATCGCCACGCCCCGGACCCGCGGGTACTTCGTCCCGCGCGCGCGAAGCTTGTGGTACTTCGAGCCGGCCTTGACGAACGGCTTCTCCGTCCGGCCGCCGCCGGCGACCACCCCGATGGTGGCGCGGCACTCGGGCGAGAGTCGCTTGATCTGGCCCGACGGCAGCTGGACGATGGCCGCCCGGCGGTCGTGGGTGATGAGCGTCGCGTTGACGCCGCTGGCCCGGGCGAACCGACCGCCATCGCCGGGGCGAGCCTCCACGTTGCAGACCGGGACGCCCTCGGGGATCTCGGCCAGCGGGAGGGTGTTCCCGGCCTTGATCTCCGCGCTGACGCCGACCTGTATCTCGTCGCCGACGGCGATGCCCTCGGGAGCGAGGACGTAGCGTCGGTCCCCGTCCTCGAAGGCGACCATGGCGATGGGGGCGCTCCGGGCCGGGTCGTGCTCGATGCCGACGACCTCGCCGGAGACCGTGCCCTCGGCCTTGGGGTGGTCGAGGGCGGCCTTGTAGCGGTGCGAGGGCGCCCGGAACGTCGGGCCGCCCCGCCCCCGTCGCTGACCCTGGATGCGTCGTCCCATGGTCAGAACACCCCGATCCGCGAGGCGACGTCCTGGGCGTCGTCCGCCTCGGACAGCCGCACGAGGGCCTTCTTCTCGCCGGTCATCGTCACCATCGTGTTGACGGACTCGACGACCACGTCGTAGCGCGCGGCGACCGCGGCGGCGATCTCCGGCTTCGTGGCGCCGACGTCGACGACGAAGGTGAGCTTGTTCTCGAAGTCCATCGCGTCCATCGCCTTCTCGGTGATGACCGGATGGACGATGACGTTGCCAACAGCGGTCATCGCGGCTCACCGCCGGTGAGTCGCGTGACACCGAGGCGCGCGTCGCGTGACTCGGACGTCATCTGTCGGCCACCTCCTCGAGCGCGTGCTCGGTCCAGAGGGTCAGCCGACCCGCGTGGGTGCCGGGCGCCAGGTCCTCGGCGCTCACCTCGCGGCCGGTGGCCACGGTGGCGCCGGCCAGGTTGCGGGCGGCCCGCGACACCTCGCCGCCGGTCACGAAGAGGATGGACGCCGGGCGCCGGCGCTTGCGGCCCCGGGTGGTGCCGCGGCCGGCCCGGATGGAGGCGTCCTCGGCCCGCTCGACGTCGGCGTCGAGGCCCAGCGCCTCGAGCAGCGCGACGACGTCGCGGGTCTTCTCGAGCGCCTCGAAGTCGTCCGTCACGACCAGGGGGAGCGCGAGGTCGGCGGGGAACCGGTGTCCCCGGCCCGCCACGAGCTCGGCGTCGCCGGTCGCCGCGATGGCGCTCCGGACCGCCTGCCGGCGCTCCTTGTCGTTGACCTTCAGCGAGCGGACCGCGGTCGCCTTAGGCGGATGGGCTCGACGGCCCTTGACCGCCTGGGGGACCCGGCGACCCCGGCCGTTGGCGCGGGGCACGTGGGCCATGCCCCGGCCGCTGCCGGGGGAGACCGCCGAGCTCCGCTTGCCCGCGAAGGGGTCGGCCCCGTAGGGCTGCTTTCGGTTGGCCTGGGCGGCGACCACCGCGCGCCGGATGAGGTCCGGCCGGTAGGGCGCCTCGAAGGCCGACGGGAGCTCGACGCTGCCCGCCTCGTTGCCGTCGACGTCGTAGGTTGTGGCCTGCATGAGTTACCCCTGATTGGACGCCGTCGAGACGAACCGGACCTCGGGGTCCAGCTGCGCCTGGCGGTTCGGCCGGACGGCCGGTCGGAAGCGCAGCAGCCGCTTCTTCGGGCCGGGCAGCGAGCCCTCGATGAGTACGTACGGCCCGTCGACCTCGCCGTAGTTGACGAAGCCGCCCTCGGGCGTCGCGTCGGCGCCGTCGCCGAGCGCGATGAGCCGCTTGTTCAGCTCGGTGCGCTGGTGGTAGCCGGTCTGGCCCTGCTGGGGCACGGTCGAGCGCACCCGGCTCGGGTTCCACGGGCCGAGGTTGCCGATGCGCCGGCGGTAGCCCTGGCGCTGGTGCTTGCCCTTGCGCTTCTGGACGCCCCAGCGCTTGACCGGGCCCTGGAGGCCCTTCCCCTTCGTGACGCCGCTCACGTCGAGGTACTCGCCCGCGCGGAAGACGTCGCCCACCTCGTAGGCGCCGGCGTCGAGGAGCTCGAGCCCAGCGTCGAGGCGCTCGGTCACGCTCCCCCCGCCCACGCGCGTCTCCATGACGTCCGGCTCGCGCTTCGGCACGCTCGCGAGGTCGCCCGGGACGGTGTGCGTGATGACCCGGACGTCGGCGAGGGTGCCGGCGTCGGCCGCCTCGCGAAGCGTCTCGGTGGCGGCGTCGGCGTCGTGGTCACGGGGGACAGAAAGCGCGCGGTCGAGGTCGGGGTGGTAGTCGTCGGTCCATACTTCGGTGAGCGGGCGTCGGCCGTACGGGGTGTCCTCGTACCCTCGTACGGCGACGGCGCGCATGGGCGGCGTCTCGACGATGGTGACGGGGACGGTCTCCTCGAGGCCGGCCCGATGGGACGACGGCGTGTCGTTGACGAGCGCGACGTGGGTCATGCCGGCCTTGTAGCCGGCGAACCCCTGGAGCCCCGGCTGGCCGTCGTCGCCCGGCCACGCGTTGAAGCGCGGCACGGGGTCGGCCGCCCGCTTTCGCGGGCTGAAGCCCATAGAGCCTTTCCGTGGTCGGTGTGTCCGTGGCATGCGTTCAGTCCCTGAGTGTCAGCGCGGCGAGCGTGGCGAACGTCGCTTCCTCGGTTCGCACCGTCTCGCTGCCCTGGTCCGGCATCGTGTTCAGCCACCGGTCGAACCCGGTGGCGTCGGGGTCGCCCAGCGCTGTCGGCTCGACGCCGAGCATCGCGGGGAGCCCCCGTCCGGGCGCGCCGAAGGCGACGGTGAACCCGTCGCGCTCGACGCGGTCGACCAGCCCGCCCAGCCGTCCCACGGTCAGCGGGACGCCGTGGCGGGAGGTCCCGACGCGGAGCCCCGCGTCGGACCGGTCGAGGGCCGTGGTGAGGTCCGCCCGTTCGACGGTCGGCCCAGGGAGGGGCTCGGCCGTCAGCCTGGCGCGGACTGGTCGTCTCGAAGCAACCCTGACGGCGACGCGCGCTCCCTCGGCCACCGACATCCCGTCGGGGACCAGGAGGGAGACCGGGTGTTGCAGGCCGCAATTGACCCGAACGCGTCGGTCAGACCCGACCTCGGTCACGATTCCCTGTCTTAACGACCCCGAACCGTCCGATCCGGAGCCGGCCCGTGGCAGCACCCGCAGCGGGGGGAGCACGCCGGCGAACCCGAGCTCGCGTCGACGCCCCCAGACCTCCTTTCGAAGGTAGGGCGGCGTCGTCGCGTAGCCCAGGACGGTGGCGACGAAGTCGCCACCCCACTCGCCGTCGTCGCCCAAGGGGTCCGGGAACACCACGAGGCGGTCGACCCTGAAGACGGCCGCCGCACGCGCGACGATGCCGAGCTTCGAGGTGGCCTCGCGTTGATCCGGGGCCTCCCGGACGAGCGACGAGGGGACCAGCACCGTTCGCGTCATCCCCGACGCTTGGGCACCTCGCCACTAGACTGTGCCGCTTGTATCCGATGGCCCGCTATAAGGATGGCGCTTTGTGACTGGATTGCGAGGGGTTCGCACGCCTCACGGCGTCGGGTTCGCCGGGTCGAGGGCGGCCGGGCGAGGGCCCGCTCGTACCGACGACGACCGGGAGTTCCGCAATCCTTTTATCCGTCTCGCGGGTTCGTTTCTGATGCGCGCTGATAGTGTAGTGGAATCACGCAACCTTGCCATGGTTGCAACCGGGGTTCAAATCCCCGTCAGCGCATCCGGCGACGAACGAACGTGAGGAGCGGATGCGCTTCGAGGGGATTTGAGCGGACCGGGCGCACGCAGCGAGCGAAGCGAGCGAGTACGTCCGGGCCAGGTTCAAATCCCCGTCAGCGCATCCGGCGACGAACGAACGTGAGGAGCGGATGCGCTTCGAGGGGATTTGAACGGACGAGTCGCAGCCCGCGGAGCCGAGCGGAGCGAGGTTCTCGTGAGCGAAGCGAACGAGAGCCAGCGAGAGCATAGCTCTCGCCAGGCGAGCAGGAACGTCTCGGCCGAGTTCAAATCCCCGTCAGCCCCGTCCTCCCTCCTCACCACGGTCACGGCCCCAACATGACGTACCCGATGAGGAGCAGCGTCGCGTTGTACGTCCCGTGGATGACGACGTTGACGAGGAGGTTCCGCGATCGGAGGTAGGCGAACCCCAGCACGAGCGAGGTGATGAACATGCTCGTGAGGCTGACCAGCGCCCCGGCGAGCGGGCCGACCAGCGTGATGACGTGCACGGCGGCGAACAGCAGCGAGGCCAGCACGACGGCCACGAGCCCGGGGACGGCCTCAGACATCGTCTCCTGGACGACCCCGCGGAAGAACAGCTCCTCCATGGGGGCGATGAGGACGAACGAGAGGACGGCGATGAGGAGGAGGACGTTCGGGTCCGTGTTGCCGGCGATGCTGATCCCGCTCCGGGCGGACGGGGCGCCCAGCGCGGCGGCTGCCGCCATGAACCCGAAGTAGAGCACGAGGACCGCCGCGCTCCCGCCGACCATCCACCCGAGGTCGCGTCGGGTGGGACGGTGGACGTGCACGTACTCACGCGACAGCCCGCGGAGTCGGAGATACGCCCCGGTGGCGAGGCCGAAGCCTACCAGATCGGTCAGGAGCAGCTCGGCCGCGTAGGTGAGGACGAGCGGCAGCTCGACGCCGAGGAACTGGAGCCCGACGATGAGCACGGCGGGGACGACCAGGCTGAAGCCGAGCCCGACCACGCACACGGCCACGGCGAACCCGACGACCAGCGCGGGTCCGTCGAGGGACCGGCCGGCGAATACGATACTGCCCGCGGGTCCCGATGCATGGGTAGACTGCATGGGTGAGGGGGCGTCGGAGAACCCGATAGGGACGGCTGCTCATTCCACGAATCCGAGAATCGGCTCGGACCGCCGCGCGAGCGGGATGGAGAGCATCCGCGCCTGCGGGGGCCAGCAACCGTGGAACGAGGGGGCACTACCCGTCGCGACGCAACGAACAACGGGTCATCATGGACCAACACCAGCTTACCCCGGCTCGCGACGTCCTCTCATCTCGGGTAATACCATGACGCAGCTTCCCCGACTCACGGTTCAGATGGCGGGACGACGGCGCGGGCGACGACGGGGCCGACGACGAGGACGACGACGCGGGCGACGACGTCGGCGATAGGTCGACGTCGACGACGATGATAGCCATCGACGACGATAGGCTAACGGTGACGATAGGTCGACGACGACGATAGGCCAACGACGACGACGATAAGCGGACGACGGACGCCGATGCGGACGGCCCTTTTTCCACCCGTGAACGCTCGGGCGGAACGCGTCGCTCGTCAGCCGCTGGACGAGCCGATGGTCGTCACACGCGAGCCCGGCAGGGTGTGAACCGGGGCCCGCGCGACACCGCTTGCCATCACTCGCCCGACGGGGCCTGCGACTCGTCTGCAGCCGAGGCGGCTGGCTCCTGCGCCGCCTCCCGATGGGGCTTGCGCATCGGCAGGAAGCTCGACACCAGGAAGGTCACCAGCACGAACAGGACGATGACCACGAGCACGCTCCGCTGGGCCGTCACCATCGCCTGCTGGATCATGCCCGTGACCTGCTGCTGGACGTCCGGGGGGAGCCCGCCGAGGAACGCCTGCTGCTGGGCCTGGGTCGTCGTCTCGACGGCGTCCTCGAGCTTCACCGCGAGCTGCTGTCGGGTCGCCGCCGAGACCGCCGAGCTCCCCTGGAGCCGGGTCACGCCGTCGACGACGCTCCCGTAGAACGCCGAGAGGAGGATCGAACCGGCGACGGCCGTCCCGAAGGCGTAGCCGAGCTGACTCACCGAGTTGATGACCCCCGACGAGACGTCGGACGCCGACGAGGGCACGGCGGACATCGTCAGGTCGACCACCTGCCCCGTGAACAGCCCGAGGCCGACGCCGATGACGAGCATCGGCAGGATCATCGCCCGGGTCGTCAGGTCGAGTCCGAGTCGGTTGAGCAGTACCAGCAACCCGATCCCGATGAGCACGAGTCCCACGAGGACGATGCGTTTCTGGGCGAAGTACTCCCGCCAGCCGGTCGAGCCCACAGCCAGCACGAGGGTCGCCAGCGAGAACGGCAACAGCGCGACCCCGGCGTCGAACGCCGAGTACCCGAGGGCGGACTGGAGGAACACCGGCACCGTGAACATGAACCCCGAGAGGAACAGCGACTCGCTCGCGAACGTCGAGGTGCCCGCGGCGAACGTCCGGTTCCGCAGGACGGCCGGCGGAATCAACACCGGGCGGCCCGCGCGATGCTGCCGGAGCTCCCATCGCAGGAACGCCACGAGGAAGACCAGGCCCAGCCCGATACTCCAGATCGCCGGGGAGAGCCCGAGCGGCTGGATCGTCGTCCCGTCGACGACGAACGGTCGGAGCGGACGGACCCACCCGTAGTTCCCGGCGAGCAGCGACCCGCCGATGATCCCGACGACTCCCAGTATCGAGAGGATCGTCCCCCCGGCGTCGAACGCGATGGCCTCCTTGCTCGGCTTCGTCGGCAGGTACCGGAGGGTCAACCCGACGATGACCAGCACGACGAGGAACTCGCCGATGAAGCCCCAGCGCCAGCTGCCGTACGTCGTCAGCGTGCCCCCGACCATGGGCCCGACGGCGACCCCGACGGCCGTTACCCCGCCGATGGCCCCGAAGGCCTTCGCCCGGTCGCCCTCCACGTAATTCTCGACGATGATGGAGTAGGTGATGGGGAGCAGCAGGGCGGCGGCGACCCCCTCGATGAGCGACCAACCCAGGAACAGCGCCGAGAAGGTCGGACTGAACCCGGCCAGCAGCGTCCCGACGCTGTAGACGGCCAGCGTGGCGATGAGCAGCCGTTTGGTGTCGATGGCGGCCCGGAGGGTGCCGCCGGGGATGATGAGCGCGGCCATCACCATCGAGTACACGGCAATGGCCGACTGCAGCGCGCTGACCGTCGTGTTCAGGTCGACCACGATGGACGGGACGGCGACGTTCATCATCGAGGTGTCGAGCACGCCGAGGAACATGCTCAACGCCGCGATGACCGCCGGACCCCAGTACGTGGTCCGCGACGGTCCACCCGACGTCCCGGGGGGCTGGCCGCTCATGGGCCCGAATCAATACGGGATGAACCCACAAAACCGTGCTCGCGCCAGCGGCGAGTGACAGGGGTCCCCGGCAGGAGGCACCGACCGGCCGCCCGGGGAAAGCGTAACGCCGCCAGCGCCCCATCTCTACTGGTCACGGGACCATGGACACTATGACCTCGGCGGACGGGACGCGCATCGCGGTCGAGCGGACGGGGAGCGGGCCGCCGCTCCTGCTGGTCCACGGCAGCACCGCGGACCACACCCGCTGGGAGCCGGTGCGCCCCGCGTTCGCCGAGCGGTTCACCGTCTACGCGATGGACCGGCGAGGGCGAGGCGAGAGCGGCGACGAACCCGTGTACACTATCGAAGGGGAGGTCGAGGACGTCGAGGCGGTCCTCGACGAGATCGGCGACCCGGCGCACCTGCTGGGGCACTCTTTCGGCGCCATCGTCTCCCTCGAGGCGGCCCGGCGGGTCGACGACCTCCGGTCGCTGGTCCTCTACGAGCCGCCGCTGCCGGTGAGCGACCTCGACCCCGACTCCGAGCCGACGCTCGCCGAGATGGAGGGGCTCATCGAGGACGACGCCCGCGAGGCGGCCCTCGAGACGTTCTTCCGCGACATCGCGGGCGTGCCGCCGGCCGAGCTCGACGCGCTCCGCTCGGCGCCGAACTGGCCGGCCCGGGTCGAGGCGGTCCACACCGTCCTTCGCGAGGAGCGGGCACGCAAGGCGTACGCCTTCGACGGCAGGCGGTTCGAGGGACTGGCCTGTCCGACGCTGCTGCTCGTCGGAGGCGAGACGGCGCCGTTCCATCGAGCGGTGAGCGAGGTCCTGGACGGGACGCTCCCGAACAGCCGCATCGTCGTCTTGCCGGGGCAGGCCCACGCGGCGATGAGCACCGCCCCCGAGTTGTTCGCTGACGAGGTGCTCGCGTTCCTCGAGCGAGTCGAGTGACCGTCGTCGGACCAGCGGAGGCTCAGCCGTCAGTCCCGCCACGCCCCGGCGGCGAGCTCGAGGGCACCGATGCCGAGGACGAGCAGGGCCACCAGCCAGAGGACGAGTCGACCGCGGAGCGGCAGCTGCAGGTCACCGAGCACGAGCCAGCCGAGGAGCACCGCCCCGCCGCAGCCGTTGATGGCGATGGCCCCGGCGAGGCCGAGTCCGTGCACCCCCGTCGACCCGAGGCGGTACTCGGCGAGCAGGGCCAGACCGATGCCGAAGACGACGCCGCCGAGAACGGTCGGATAGAAGGCCGTTGCCGTCCGTGGGAGGCCGAGCACGTCGAGCGTCCCGGCCGGCGCCAGGAACAGGGCCGCCCCGAGCGCGAGGTTGACGGCCGCGTCGACGGCCAACAGCCGTCGAACGGTCGAGGTCACGGCGGCCGACCCGGGCTCATGCGCCGAACATCGACCCGTCGAGCGGCACGCATTCACGCTGGAGCTCGTCCATCATCGCCTCGGCCCACGACCGGACGGCGGCGTCGGTCGTCTCGATGACGGCGAGCGGCGCCCCCTCCCCGCCGGAGAGGCATAGGAGGACCAGGTCGTCGATGACGAACACCGTCGACGGGATGTCGCCGTCGTAGACGTAGACCGTCGACCGCCCGGTCTCGAACATCTCGGCCGCCTGCTCGCGGAGGTGCGGGTCGGTGCCGACCCCGTTCACGGCGGCGACCTCGAGCACGCCCTCGAGCTCGAGCTGGCCGTCGACGGTGCCACGCCAGCAGACGTCCAGGACGCCCGGGAGGACGGAGTAGGTGATGAGCCGGACGTGCTCCGCCTCGCGGATGCGCCGGGAGATGTGCGCCGTCGGCGCCAGGACGTTCTCCCGGCTGGAGCGGATGACGTCGGCGCCGGCGAGGTGACCGAGGTCGAACCCGAACCCGTCCGGGGGGAACCACTGGGCCACCGCCTCGAGCGCCGGGACGGGCTCGAACCGCTCGAGGACGGCGCCGAACTCGCGGGAGACGTAGGCTCCGAGCTGGGTCGCCTCGTAGCGGCGGTCGGTCTCGACGACCCAGCCGCGGGCCTCGAAGTCGTCCAGGATGCGGCCGAGGGTGGCCCGGGTCACGCCGGTCTCGTCCTCGAGATCGTACCGGCCGACGGGGCCGTCGGTGAGGGCGCCCAGCACGGCCACGCGGTTCGGGGACCGCGCGAGGAACTCGAGCTCCTCGAGCGGCGCGCCGAGGAGGTCAGCGCCGGACATGCCACCTCATAGCACGATATCCGATATAGCTGTTCGGCCCCGCTGGGGCGTCTCCGCCCCGGTCCGCCGGCCCTCACTCCTCCAGCAGCCACCCGAACCGGCGCTCCCAGAACGCCTCGTCCGGGTGCTTCTTGCTCCGGCCGTAGGTCTTGTCGTCGCGGATGCGTCGCTCGAGGACGTCCCGGGCCTCGTTGATGGCGTGGCTCGCCCCGTAACCCTCACCCGAGGCGACGAACAGCCCGCGGTCGGTGAAGAGGCGGATGCGGGCGAGGAGCAGCGGGGTCCCGCGGAGCGTCTCGTCGTGCTCGTGGAGGTGGACCTTGGCGTCGAGCACGGTCATGTCGCCGTCGCGGTCGTCGAGGGCGTTCACCATGGCCACCACCTCGTCGTACTCGAGGTCGTCGACGAGGTCCGCGCCGAACAGCTGGACGGCCCGATTGCCCTCGGCGCCCCAGGTGAGCGCGTCGAGGACGTCGGTCTTCGTGAGGATGCCGACCGGCACGTCCGCGTCCGAGACGACCACCAGCGAGGAGCCGCCGAAGTCGAACATGGCCTCGACGGCGGCGTCGAGCGTCTCGTCGGGTCGGACCGTGTGGACGGGCGAGCGCATCAGGTCGCGCACCGGCAGGTCGAGGACCCGGGCCAGCTCGCCCTCCCGGGCGCCGAAGCCGCCGTGGGTCCGGTAGCCGACGGTGGACCCCTGGCCGCCGTGGGCGTCGAACCCGCTCGGCTCGCCCCCCTGGCTCCGGTCGATGGCCCGCGAGGTGACCTCGGTGACGTCGGCCAGGCTGAGGAGGCCGACCGCGACGTCCTCGGCGATCACCGGGAGGTGCGTGATGCGGTGCTCGCGGAAGACGGCCAGCGCCTCGCCGAAGGTCGAATCGGGTTCGACGGTCAGAAGTTCGCGGCTGTAGGCGTCCTCGACCGTCGCCGCGTCCAGGAAGGGCTGGACCAGTTCGAGCAGGTCGTCGGCCGTGACGACTCCCGCCATCCGGCGGCCCTCGAACACCGGGAGGACCCGGGCGTCGCTGTCGAGCATGAGCTGCGCCACCGCTCGAACGTCCTCGTCCGGGTCCACCCGGGGGACGTGCCAGACCATCGACCGTACCTTGGCCATCGGCGGCTGGTGCGAGCTCGCGAGCTGGCGCCGCGTGACGACCCCGTCGAGCCCGTCGTCGCCCGACACCAGGACGGCCTTGAGCGTCGGGTCCTCGAACGCCCCCCGAACCTTCGAGACCGGGGTGTCGGGGTCGAACGAGACGAAGTCCGTCGAGACGATGTCGGTGATGTCCATGATTCGCGTCGAGATGGGGCCGTCGACGGCGACCGCCGAAACCGGGAGAGGGCTTCCCCTAAACCGGGAGACGGCTTCCCGGTGTGCGGTAAGACACGGAGGCCCAAATAGGCCGCTCCGATTCTCGATTCCCGGGAAGGCGGTTCGTCCGGACGACCGGTCGGTCCCTCAGGCGAGGTGCGCCTCGAACCAGGTCGCCGCGACGTCGGCGACCGCCTCGAGCTCGCCGGGGCCCTCGAAGAGGTGGCCGGCCCCGTCGACGACGGTCAGGTCGCGCTCGCCGGGGAGGTGTTCGAACGCCGCACGATTGAGGGTGAGGACCTCGGTGTCGGCCCCGCCGACGATGAACAGCGTCGCGGCGGTCACGGCCTCGAGCGCGTCCTCCGCCAGGTCGACCCGGCCCCCACGCGACACGACGGCGCGGATCTCTTCCCCCCGGCGGGCCGCGGCGCGCAGCGCCGCCGCCGCGCCCGTGCTCGACCCGAAGTAGCCGATGGTGAGGTCACGCGTCCCGTCTCGCGCCGCGAGCCAGTCGGAGACGGCGTCGAGGCGGTCCGTCAGGCGAGGGATGTCGAACCGGTTCTCGTACGTGCGGTCCTCGGCCTCGGTGAGGAGGTCGAACAGCAGGGTGCCGAGGCCGTGCTCGCGGATGACCCCGGCCACGTAGTTGTTCCGCGGGCTGTGCCGGCTGCTCCCGCTCCCGTGGGCGAACACGACGAGGCCCGTCGTCCCCGCCGGCAGGACGAGCTCGCCCTCGAGCTCGACCCCGTCGACGGGGATGTGGACGAGCTGCTGACGTTCGGCCGCCATGGCCGGGACGGAGGGGAGCCACCCGCATAACCCCCGCTGCGGTTCTCAGCCCGATGGAATCGAGGGCCGGGATTTAGGGCGTCACCGGTCCAACCGGGGCCATGGCCCGAGGCAGGAGCGGGCCGGTCCGGTTCGCCGACCGGGCCGACGCCGGGCGACAGCTCGCGGCCGTGCTGGACGACCACGACGTCGAGGCCGACCTCGTCCTGGCCATCCCCCGGGGCGGGCTGCCGCTCGGCCGGGCGGTCGCGGACGCCCTCGGCGTCCCGCTCGACGTCGTCGTCGCGGCCAAGATCGGGGCGCCGAGCAACCCGGAGTTCGCCATCGGGGCCGTCGCCAGCGACGGGAGCGCCTGGCTCGACCGGGCGACCATCGACCGGCTCGGCCTCGGGGCGGGCTACGTCGAGCGCGAACGGGAGCGCGAGGCCGACCACGCCCGGGGGAAGGCCGAACGCTACCGGGGCGACCGGCCCGCCCCCGACCTGGCCGGGCGGACCGTCGTGGTGGTCGACGACGGGGTCGCCACCGGGTCGACGGCCATCGCCGCGCTCCGGCTCGTCCGGGCGCAGGGTGCCGGGCGGGTGGTGCTGGCCGTCCCCGTCGGGCCGCCCGACACGGTCGAGGCGCTCCGGACGGAGGCCGACGACGTCGTCTGCGTGGCGACGCCGCCGTACTTCGGGGCCGTCGGCCAGTTCTACGACCGCTTCGACCAGGTCAGCGACGAGGCGGCCATCGCGTACCTGGACGCGGGCGCCGAGCGACGCGGGTGAGGACCGTTCCCGCCGACCGCCGACGGATTCCAGCCCCGTGAGAACCGGCGAGGCAGTCATGGGGCCGGCGGGTGTCGTCCCCGTCGGGCACCGGTCGGCCCGTCCAACCATGAGCTACCCCATCGAGCTCCCCGACGACCTCAGAGAACGGCTCGAGGTTCACCTGGACGACGACGAGACCCTCGTCGAATTCATCGAGGAGCTCCTCAACGTGTACGAATCCTCGGGGACCTTCCTCCAGGAAGGCTACTCCGAGTGACCGGTCCTCCCGGGGAGCGACGCCGATGACGACGCGGTGACCGGGAGGAGGCACGCGCGCGGCTGCCGGCCCGTGGAGCGTGGCGTTGGCGTTCCCACGGGTTGAGAACCTTCCACCCTGATTTGAGGCTGTGGAGCCACCGACCCCTGGATGAACAAGCAGGAGCTCGTGCACCTGCACTCGTTGGTCGTGGAACTCGCCGCCTTCTGCGAGGCGACCGAGGACGTCCAGGTGCACCTCGACGCCTATCGGGCCCTGGGAACGGGGCCCCTGTCGGTCCACCGGTCGAAGGTGCACCACCGGGCGGCCGTCTTCGCGCTGCTCGGCGGGCTGACCCCCGGGCTGCGGTCGACGATGGCCGACGAGGAACCCGCGGCGGCCGCCAGGTGAGCCCCGCTCACCGGACGAGCAACACGCGGACCGGCGACCGGAAGACCACCGTCTCGGTCACGCTGCCGAGGAAGAACTGCTCCGCCTCGTCCCGGCCGTGGCTCCCGATGACGATCTCGTCGACCTCGTGCCTCCGGGCGTAGTCGATGATGGCGCGACCCGGCTCGCCCACGAGGAGCGCGGTGTCGAGTTCGGCGTCGTACTCCGCGGCGACGTCCCGGGCCGTCTCGAAGAGCTCCTCGGCGTAGGCCTCCGATCGCTCGTACCACGCCTCGGAGCCGTGGAGCGGTTCGACCTCGGGGTCGTAGTCAACTGGGTAGCTGTACCCCGGTTGCGCGGGGTTGATGACGTGCAGGACGGTGACGCTGGCCCCGGGATACTCCGCGAGCGCGATGCGCAGCGCCCGCTTCGAGAGCGGGGAGCCGTCCATGGGCACGAGGATCGTCTCGACCGCCATGCGGGGTCGTTGTGACGCCAGCGGTAAACCCGCATCCCGCGTTCTAAGGTCCCGAGAATGACCGGCGGTCCGACGCGGGGCGGCCCCGCCGCAGCGTTCGACGTTCCTCGCTCGTGAGAACGGGTGTCGGGGCTTAAGCGGCTCCGCCGCCGACTGCCGGTCATGGGCCTGGACGTCGAGGTACCGGACCCTCCGCAGCTCACGAACCGGGGGCTGCCGGCCGGGCTCCTCACCGACGAGGCCACCATCGCCCCGAACGAGCTCCACCGGGAGGAGCTCGAGACCATCCTCGACGACGGCGCCTGGACGGAGGCGTTCGAGGAGTGGGCGACGTACACGGACCTCACCGAGCCCGAGTACGAGCTCGTCACCGACCTCGGGCTCGTCGCGTCGCTCGACGTCTTCTGGGACCCGGTCGCGGCCGCCCTCGACTACGAGGTGCCGACGATTCCGGAGCAGTGGGACCGGGCGACGGACCGGACGCCCGCGCCGAGCGACCCCCTCGTGGCGAAGCTCGAGACCGAGCTGGCGGACCTCGGTCAGACCGTCGTCGAGATGCTGGAGGACGGCTACGTCGACTGGGGCGAGACGGGCCCGACCGACGTCGTGTGGGACGAGGAGACCTTCGGCCACGAGCTACCGGAGTAGCCGCGCGTCCGCGACGGCCCGAGCAGCCGGGCGGGCGGGACGCCCCGGGCATCCAGGACGGCCTCGACGACGCGAGCGGACCGCCGAGCCCACCGGATGACGAAACGTTGATTGAACCCTTGACCGTGGGGCCCGTATGTTCCGCGTCGGCGCCCACGTCTCCATCAGCGGCGGATTCCCCAAGGCGGTCGAGCGCGAGGTCGACCTCGGCGGCACCTGCGGTCAGCTGTTCGTCGGCTCGCCCCGTGGATGGGCGGTCGGCACGGTGGACGAGGACGAGGCCGAGTCGTTCCGGACGGCGAGCGAGGCGGCCGACGTCACGCCGTGGCTCGTCCACGGGACGTACCTCATCAACCTCGCGACGCCCAAGGACGACCTGGCCGAGAAGTCGGTGACGGCGGTCCAGGCGGAGCTCGACGCGGCCGCCGCCCTCGGCATCCCGTACTACACCTTCCACCCGGGCTCGCACACCGGCGCCGGCGTGGAGCAGGGGCTCGAGAACATCGGGACCCGGCTCTCGGCGCTCGACATCCCCGACGGGGTGACGGTCCTGCTCGAGAACACGGCCGGGAAGGGAACGACCCTCGGCCAGCACTTCGAGGACCTCGACGCGATGGTCGAGTACGCCGACTACGGCTACGACGACCTCGGTGTCTGCCTCGACACCTGCCACCTCTACGCCGCCGGCTACGACTTCACGACCGAGGAGACCGTCGACGAACTCGTCGCCGAGCTCGACGACGAGGTGGGCGTCGACAACGTCCACTACCTCCACCTCAACGACTCGAAGCACCCCTTCGGCTCGGAGAAGGACGAGCACGAGCACATCGGCGAGGGGGCCATCGGGGACGAGGGGTTCCGCCAGTTCGTCAACCACCCGGCGCTCCGCGACACGCCCATGGTCCTCGAGACGCCCGAGGACGACGCGGGGGGCTACGAGATGGACCTCGAGACGGTCCGGTCGCTCCGGCAGGCCGACTGACCGGACCTCGACCGGTGACTGAACGGTCAGTATCGGGTGAACGACCAGTCAGTTAGCCGTTCAGCCGGACCCATCGAGCGCGAGAACCCACCATCAGGCTTCGAGCAGCACCGATCCGTCGGCCGCCTGGTCGAGCCGAACCTCGATTCCGAACCGGGAGAGCACCGCGGCGTTCGAGGCGACGTGGGCCGTCATCCTCGGGGCCCGATATCGCCCGCCGGCCAGGGCCAGGAAGACGAGGAGCTGGTCGGCCAGGTGCTCGTCGACCGAACCCGGACCACGGTGGAACGCGAGGAACCGGTCGAAGGCCTCCTCGGCGACCCGCTCCGACGGCTTCCCGCGCGCGCCGAGCGCGTCGAAGCCGGCGACCGAGTGGGCGTACACCGCCCGGAGCAGGAGCGACGAACCTGGCGACGCCGAATCGACGTAATCGACCTCAGGGGCGTCGACGGGCAACCCCGCGGCCCCGAGCATCGCGATCGCCCGGTCGGCCTGCCGGTCGGCCACCTCGCTCGCGGCGAGCCCCTCGGACGCCTTCGAGAACACCTCGACCCGCTCGAGCGCGCCTCGTTCGGGCACCACGATGGGGTCGAGACTCGACGGCTCGACGACCAGCCGGGCTCGACCCTCACCGACGGGGTAGAACCCGGTCCGCCCGAGGACGACCTCGGCGGCCAGGCCGAATCGCGCCAGGAGCGTGACCTTGACCAGCCGGAGGTAGGCCTCCGTCGGCGACCACCGGACGTCGGTGCCGCCGGTCGCCGTCAGATGAACGGGCCGGTCGACGGCCACGGCGAGCGGGAGGACGGCGTCGAACAGGAGCGTGACGCTCCCCGCCGTGCCGACGTCTACGTGCCGTGACCGGGGCCGGATGGCACCGGGTCGAAACGCGAGCGACGTCGAGTCGATGGTCGCCCCCTCGACCTCGGCCCCGCACAAGCTCCCAACGGCCCGGACGGCCGACAGGTGCTGCGGCCGGAGCCCGGGCGAGGGCCGTTCCGCCCGAACGTCGGTCATCTCGAACGGGGTCCCGGTGATCGCCGCGAGGGTCAACGCCGTGCGGAGGAGCTGGCCGCCGCCGGTCCGTCCGTCGATGGTGAGCACGGGGGTCGAGTCGTGGAGGGTCGGCGACGCGATAGGGTTACCGACCCCGGCGTCGGCGCTGGACGTCTCGGCGGCTCCCTCGAAACGACTCGTTGCTGACCGAACGGTCGGTCGGGGGTGAACGAACGGTCGGTCAGCCGACGAACGGATACACACGGAACGAACGGTGACGTGGAGGCTGTACCGCCGGTCACGAACCGCCCTCCCGCGCGCGATCGAGCCCGGACGGGGGCCTCAGTCGATCTTGATGGTCTTAGCCGACTCGGTCTCCTGCTTCGGGAGGGTGACCGTGAGGACGCCGTTCTTCATCCGGGCCGTGACGTCCTCGGGGGCGACCGCCTCCGGTACCCGAAGCGACCGGTGGAGCGACCGGTGGCGGCGCTCGCGTCGGAGGTAGGACTCCGGCTCGCCCTCCTCGGTGGACTCGTCGGTCTCCGCGTCGATGGTGAGGGTGTGGTCGGTGACTCGGACGTCGACGTCGTCCCGCTCGTAGCCGGGCAGGTCGACGGTCACGACGAACGCGTCGTCGTGTTCGGCCAGGTCGACGGACATCGATTCGGCCGACGCCGGCAGGAAGTCGAACGATTCGCCGGAGTCCCAGGTCCGCGAGGCCTCCTCGAACTGCCGGCTCAGTCGGTCGAAGAGGCGCTCGATCTCGTCGAAGGGGTTTGCACGCATGCTCATGGCGGTGGGAGATGCCCGGAGGGAGGTTCGGCGGAATCGAGGAAAGTCGGCTCGGTGATTCCCACGGCGCTGGAACGGCCGGACGATTCTTGAGTCGTTCCAGCGGCCCGAACCGGTGGACCGGCGGGCGCCGCGTCCTTCTCACTGCGAGAGAATGGCACGCGCGTTACTTCCCGACGGACGGCCAATCGACGGGTGCCGGGAACGGAGAGCTGGCATGCAATCTACCTACACAGCCGAACTCGTACCGATGGCGACCGAACGACGGGCCGAGTTCCGGACGATCGACCTCACCCTCGACCTCGACGACGCGGCCGGGGTGGTCGAGTCGGCCGTCGAGGGGCTCGGCACGACGACGGGTGCGGAGGGGCTCATGGTCCGCTCCGGGGACGGGATGCTCGTCGCCGTCCTACGGGCCGACGACGAGTCGGCGGACGAACCGGGATCGACCCTGTCGTACCGGACGGCGCCGACGGTCGCGCTCGCCACCCGGAAGGCGGAGAAGCTCCGACGGACGCTCGGGCCGTACGAGCGCTGACCCGTCGGCCCCACCCCGTTGGAAACGAGCGCTCAGTCAGCGGCGCGACCGCCACCCCTCGTGGGAGCGCTGAATCCCGACGCGGGGAGGGTACGGAGCTCACGCTCATACGGTGAGATGACAGCGGTCAGCGGTTGCCGGGCGACCGACGCCCTCAGGCGCCCGGTTCCTTCTCGCCCAGCTCGACGGCCTTGAAGTCCGGCTCGCGCTTGTCGAGGAACGCGTTGGTGCCCTCGATGGCGCTCGGCGAGCCGAGCAGCTGGTTCTGGAGCTCGCGCTCGTGGGACAGGCCGTCCCAGAGCGACATCTCCATGCCCTCGTAGATGGCGAGCTTGTTGAAGCCGATGCCCTTGTTCGGGAGCTCGGCCAACCGCCGGGCGAACGCCATCGTCTCGTCCTCGAGGTCGGCCGGCGGGTAGATCTGGTCGAACAGGTCGATGTCGTAGCCCTCGCGCGGCGTGAGGGTGTCGCCCGTCACCGTCAGCCAGAGCGCCTTCTGGCGGCCGACGTAGCGCGGGAGGAGCTGGGTGCCGGCCTCGCCGGCGATGAGGCCGAGGTTTATCTCCGGCATGCCGACGTTGTAGCTGTCGTCGTCGCCGATGAACCGGAAGTCGCAGCCGAGCGCGAGCTCGAGGCCCCCGCCCATCACGTGGCCGTTGATCATCGCGACGAAGATGGTGTCCGTCGACCGCATCTTCATGATGATCTCCTTGCTCGTCTGGCTGGCCTTGCCGACCTGTTCGGGGTCCTCGTCGCGGAGGACCTTGATGTCGAAGCCGGTCGAGAAGAACGTGTCACTCTCGCTCCCGAAGACGGCGACGCGGACCTCGTCGTCGAACCGGACCGTCTCGATGAGCGTCTGCAGCTGGAGCAGCACGTCGATGTTGTGGGCGTTGGCTGGCGGCCGGTCGATGCGGAAGATGCCCACGTTGTCCTCCACGGTCGTGGTGAAGTTCTCCAGGTCTAGGTCCTCGAACGAATCCATGGCGAGCGGGAGTTTCGAACGGAGCTAGAATACCCTTTCGGATTCGCGGCTCACGGGGCGGGAACGGGACCGTGTGGACCCCCACACCTTTGCTACCCGCCCGCGTCGGTCGACCCGTGACCGTCATCGCCCTGCTCAGCGTCGCCCCCGTCGTCGAGGGCTCCATGTCGGCCGACGTCGCGAAGGCCGTGGCGGCGCTCGACGACTTCGACGTGGCCTACGAGACCAACCCGATGGGGACGGTCGTGGAGGCCGACGACCTCGACGAGCTGTTCGAGGCCGTCAAGGCGGCCCACCGGGCCGTCGACGCCGACCGCGTGAGCACGTTCCTCAAGCTCGACGACAAGCGCACGAGCGACGCGCCGGCCGCCGAGAAGGTGGCGTCGGTGGAGCGCGCGCTCGGTCGGGCCGCCCGGTCCGGCGAGCGGTAGCTCTCCCGAGCCTGGCCCGGCGACGAACGGCCCGCCGACGTTCACTTTCGGTCCGCCCGGACGCGCCCGTTTTTATGCCGGACCGGGCCGAGGACCGGCCATGGAAGCCCTGAATCGGTTGGCCACGGAGCTCGTCGACGAGGCCATCGACTTCGCCGACGAGCTGGGCATCGCCCTCCACCACCTCGAGAACGAGGCGGTCGTGCTGGACTTCGGCGTCGAGGCTCCCGGCGGCCTCGAGGCCGGCCTGCTCCTCGCCCAGCTCCGGACCGGCGGCTTGGCGTCGGTGGAGACCCGACTGGGCGCCCTCGACGGCTCGCCCCGCCCCGTCGTGGAGGTGGCGACCGACCACCCGGCCCTCGCCCTCCTGGCCAGTCAGCGCGCCGGGTGGCGACTCCCCGGGGGCGCCGGCTGGGGCAGTGGGCCGGCTCAACTGCTCCGCGAGGACGACCCCGCGCTCCCCGCCGGCCACGAGGAGACGTTCGACTTCGCCGTGCTCGTCGTCGAGTCGACGCGCCTGCCGGACGCCGACCTCGCGGCGACCGTCGCGGGCGAGATCGGGGTTCCCGCCGCCGGCACGTTCCTCCCGACGGCGCCGGCGGCGAGCCTCGCGGGCGCGACCGCGCTGGCCGCCGGCGCGGCCGAGGTAGGGGTCCACCGCCTGACCCGACTTGGCTACGACCCGGCCGACGTCGTCGCCGCGAGGGGGCGGGCGCCGGTGCCGCCGGTGGGCCGTGACGAGCCCACCGCCCTCGCCCGGGCGAACGACGCCCTGGCGTACGGCAGCCGCGTCCACCTCGTCGTGGCCGAGCCGGTCGAGGACGCCGAAGCGCTCCCCTTCGAGGCGACCGACGCCGCCGGCGACTCCTTCGAGACGCTGCTCGCGGCCGCCGACGGGGACCTCGCCGCCCTCGAGGACGTCTTCGCCCCGGCCGTGGTGACCGTCGACGTGCTGGACGGGACGACGGTCACCCACGGCCACGCCGACGAGGCGCGGCTGGCGGCCGCCTGGGGCGCATGAGGCGCAAGTCCCTCCCGCCGGCGCCCGGCGACCTCGAGACGCTGCGGGCGGCCCACGACGCGCTCCCGCTCGTCCCGAACCCCGAGCTGGACTGCTGCGCCCGGCTGCAGGGGCGCCTCGACCTGCCCGGCCGCGACGAGGCGTCGACCTGGCTCGACTTCCTCCGCGGGATGGGACTCGTCGCGGAGGGGCCCTCGGGGTTCTCCCGCGTCAGGGGCGACCCCGACGCGTCGGCCCTGGCCGACGCCTTCCTCGCCGGCGTCCTCGGCGCCCGGGAGGCCCTCGACGCCCTGGCGGATGCCGACGGGCCGCTCGATGCGGCGTCGGTCGCCCGGCGGACCGAGTCGCTGGTCACGCCCTGGGAACGCCACCGCCGGGGGGGCGAGTGGCCGGCCGTCTGGGAGGCGCGGACCGCCGACCTGCTCGGCTGGCTCGCGCTGCTGGACCTCGCCGAGCGGGCCGACGGGGGTTACCGGGCGTCGCCGCCCGACTGACTTTTCCGCGCCGCTCGCCGACCCACTCCCGATGGACGCGGTCCTGTTCGACCTCGACGGCACCCTCTGCGACTACCGCGTGTCCGGTCAGGTGGTCCTTCGGGGCGCCTTCGAGACGGCCGGGGTCGCGCCGTGCTTCACCATCCGGGACTACTACGGCGTCTACGAGCGGTACGCCGGGACCGCCGAAACGGTGGACGCTCAGCGGGCCGTCTGCTTCGCGGCCCTCGCCGAGGCCGCCGGCGCGACCGCCGCGGACGGCCGGGCCGTGGCCGCGGCCTACGACGCGGCGCGCGACCACCGGGACGTAGTCTTCCTCGATGGGGCCGCGAAGGCGCTCGAGTCGCTCGGGGCCGACCACCACCTGGGGCTCGTGACCAACGGCGCCCCGGGGATGCAGGGCCAGAAGCTCGACGCGCTCGGGATCCGGGACGCCTTCGGCGCCGTCGTCCACGGCGGGCACGACGCCCCGGCGAAGCCCTCGCCGGCGCCGTTCCACCGGGCTCTCGAGGCGCTCGGGGTTCCCCCGGGGCGGGCCGTCCACGTCGGAAACTCGCTCGAGGCGGACGTCGCCGGGGCCGCGGCGGCCGGCGTCCGCTCGGTGTGGCTGCGCGACGGGTCGGAGGTGGGCGGAGCGGACGCGGCGCCCGACCACGTCGTCGACTCGCTCGCGGAGCTGGTCGACCGGCCGTGGGCGTGAGCCGGGACCGACCGCTCACGCCGGCCCGACCGCCCCTCACTCGAAGGGGACGACCTCGGTGACCGTCCCCACGCCCTTCGACCGGCCCTCGCGGAAGACGAAGCGCTGACCGGGCTCGACGAGGTACGGCCGGAACTTGAACCGGACGCGCGTCCGGCCGGTGTCGCCGGGGAGCAGCTGGCCGTCCAGGGGGTGGAACGAGGCGGCCTCGCTCACCGTCTCGAGGTGGACGACCGGTTCGTACCCCTCACCGATGCGCGTCGGGTGGTTGAGGACCATGACCTCGGCCTCGAACTCGCGGACCGGGGTCGGGTCGGCCGCCCGGGGCAGGAGCACCATGCCGCGCTCGAGCTGGGCCTGGGTGACCCCCGCGAGGGCGATCCCCACGATGCGGCCGGCCTTCGCCACGTCGACGCGGTGGTAGTGCATCTCGATGGACCGGACCTCGACCTCGCGGAACGAGCCGTCCGGGAACGGGCCGAGCTTGAGCGCGTCGCCGGCCGCGACCTGGCCGGACTTGACCGTCCCGGAGGCCACGGCCCCGACGCCGGTCACCTTGTACGACCGGTCGACGTAGAGCCGGAACTCGCCCTCGCCGGCGCGGGTCTTCGGGAGGTGCTGGAACAGGTAGTCGAGCTCGGCCACGCCGCGGCCGGTGACGGCGCTGCTCTGGAGCACCGGGACGACCTCGGGCGAGACCTCCTCGACGGCGGCTTCGACCCCGTGCCGGTCGACCCGCAGCGGCGTCCGGCCGACCTCTCGGAGCAGCCGCTCGACCGCCCGCTCGACCTCGGCGGCCCGGGCGCCGTCGACGAGGTCGACCTTGGTGATGACGACGATGGTGGGGAGCTCGGTGGCGAGCAGGATGCCGAGGTGCTCGCGGGTGGTCCGCGTCGGACCGTCGTCGGCGGCCACGACCAGCAGGCCGTAGTCGAGCTTCTGGCCCACGAGCCCGCGGATGGTGGTGCGCAGCCAGGGCTCGTGGCCCACGGTGTCGACGAACGAGACGAGCCGGTCGGCCGTCTCGACGACGTGGGCGCGGTCGGTCTTGCGGTCCGGGTTGTCGAGCCGGACGGGCTCGCCGTCGCGGAAGCCGTAGACCCCGTAGGAGAGGTCGGCCGAGAGGCCGCGCTCGACCTCGTGTGGCTGGACGTCGAGGTAGGCCCGGGTGCCGCCCTCGCCGTCGTCGGGCTGGCCGGTCACGAGCGTCCCGACCAGCGTGCTCTTGCCGTGGTCGACGTGGCCGGCCGTCCCGACGAGGATGTGGTCGTCGTCAACGTCGAGGACGCTCCCATCGCGGATCTCGGCGACGCCGACGAGGCCGCGGGAGCGGCCCGGCTGGCGTGCCTCACGATCCGAACCGCCCGTCCCCTCGACCCCCCAGGTCTGGACCCGCTCGATGTGGGCGCCGGCCTCCTCGGCCAGCAGCGACAGCACGTCCATCGACTCCGTGAACGCCGCCGGCGGCAGCCCCGCGAGGCCGCCGTCGTCCGTGACGCCGACGACGTAGGTGGCCGTGCCGTCGCCCGAGAGCACGCGGTGGCGCAGCTGGGCCGCCAGGCTCTCCAGCCGGCCCCCGACGAGGTGGACGTCGCGCTGGAGGCGCTCCTTGAACTCGATGGGCCCGTCCTCCTCCTCGCCGCGCTCGATGGCGGCCTCGAGGGCGGCCCGGTCGGCGGCCATTGCCACCGCTTGGGCTGAGGCCGGATTAACCCTTCCCCCGCGGCCGGCGGAGGCGCTCGTAGGCGGCGGTCACCCGACGGAACGCCGCCTCGTCGCCGCCATCGGCGTCCGGGTGAACGGCCTTCGCGCGCTCGCGATAGGCCCGACGGATGGCCCGCTCGTCGCCCCCGCGGTCGAGGCCGAGCACCGAGAGGGCCTCCTCGCGGCCCATCCGGGGGTCGTCACGCCCCATCGACGCCCGCCGCCGACCCGACGAGGCGGGACCACGACGCGACGACGCGCCCCCGGCCTCGGTCGACCGGGTCGCCCCCGTCCCGGTCGGTTCGTCGACGGCCGACCAGGGCCTTCGCCACGTCGCTCGGCCGGCCGACCGGCTCGTCGCGTCCCGCGGCGGCCGACCCCAGTTGGGGGCGACGGCCCGGCGTTGGACCCGCGCCTCGAGCCGGCCCGTCGCGTGGAGCCAGAGCTGGTAGGTGGCCAGCCCGAACGGCAGCGACAGGACGAGGAGGATGGGGTTGACGACGACCCCGAGGACCCCGAGCAACACCGTGGTGCCGGCCAGGACGGCGGCCACCGCCAGCAGGAGCCTGGACCGGGTCACGGCGCGGGGGTTGGACGCCCACCGGCATAGCGTTCCCGGCGGTGACCGACCCGCGAGCCAGCGCTCGAGGCGAGCCGCCGCCGTCGACCGGGAAGCCTTGGTCCTCCGCGGCGTAGGTCCGGGCATGAGCGCCGCCGGCCGGTGCCAGGTCTGTGGGACGGCCCCCGCCCGGCACCGGTGTGGACGCTGTGGCTCGCTCGTGTGCGATGACCACTACGACGCGGACAGCGGCTGGTGCACCGAGTGCGCCGGTCCGGGTGGCGGCCGGCAGCTCTAGCCGGCCACGTCCGCTCGGGCTAGCGCCCTACCGGTACGCGTTCAGCTGCCGCTTGAGCCGCCGGGCCGCCTCGCCGGCGGCGGCGAAGTAGGCGTCCCCGTCCCGGCTCTCGCCGGCGTAGATGATGCCCCGCGAGGAGTTGACGAGGCCGACGCCGTCCGCGAGGCCGTACGTCACCGCCGCCTCGACGTCCCCGCCCTGGGCGCCGACGCCCGGCACGAGGAACGGGAGCTCGGGGACCCGCTCGCGGATGGCCGCCAGCTCGTCGGGCGCCGTCGCGCCGACGACGAGGCCGACGTTGCCGTGCTCGTTCACCGAGGCGGCGAGGTCGGCGACGCGCTCGTAGAGCCGGTCGCCGTCCGCCAGCTCGAGGTGCTGGAGGTCGGCCCCGCCGCGGTTCGAGGTCCGGCAGAGGACGAACACGCCGGCGTCCTCGTGGGCCAGGAACGGCGCGAGCGCGTCCCGGCCGAGGTAGGGGTTCACCGTGATGGCGTCGGCGAGCTCGAGCAGGTCGGCGTACCGCCGGGCGCTGGGGCCCACGTCGGCCCGCTTGGCGTCGAGGAGGACCGGCACGCCCTTGCCCCGGGCGTAGGCCACCGTCTCGACGAGGCTGCGCCAGCCGTCGGCGTCCTCGTAGAACGCCGCGTTCGGCTTGAAGGCGGCCGCGTGCTCGTGCGTGGCGTCGATGACCCGGCGGTTGAACGCCCACCGGGGCAGCTCGCGGTCGCGGACGGCGTCGGGCAGGCGGTCGAGCTGCGGGTCGAGCCCCACCGAGACCACGCTGTCGGCCGCCGCGATGCGGTCGCGGAGGCGCTCGAAGAAGTTCATGCCCGCCGGTCGACCCCCCGACCCTCAAGCGTTCCGGCACGGGACCGCCGGACCGTCGACGCGATGGGGTCGGCAGCCGCCGCCGAGGTCGTCCTCGACGGCAG
>Ga0102944_1000418_pt1 | contig 33195 bp, 28 predicted proteins | sample SalPonD_shore_MG_FD_78172 | JGI IMG/M metagenome (GOLD analysis project Ga0102944, IMG submission 78172) | Salt pond soil microbial communities from South San Francisco under conditions of wetland restoration - Salt Pond MetaG... | ecosystem: Environmental > Aquatic > Marine > Intertidal zone >... | reverse complement strand
TGGTGGGGCCATAGTCCGGTCATCACCGTGGAACGATCCGGGGTACAGACCGGTTGGGCCACGTAGGCGTTTTGGAACACGACGCAGTCTTCGGCAAATTGATTCAGATTCGTGGTCTGAATCTTGTGATTGCCGTAAGCTGCCATGGTGTCTGCCCGCTGTTCATCAGTCCAAAGGAATAAGAGGTTTGGTTTGTCGGGTTTCTTCGAATGGGAACTTTCAGAACAAGAGATGAACGGCCGGGTCAGTGCCGGACAGAGGGTCAACTTCAAAAATTCCCGTGTGTTCATCTGATGATGCCTTTCCTGTCTCAGCGACTAGTAACACACCGATGATTGTTATCCATCTAAAAGTCGCGTCGAAACCGAGGAATAGCAACTCAATATAGGTCTCCTGCGCCACGGCATTTCGACACCTGATTCCCAGTCGAATGCAGGGAGAAAAACGAAAGTGACGATGCGAGGGTCTATTGTAATACGGACCGCTCGATTGACTCTGAAGAATATAGACAGAAACTGGTCCATCCTTCGTCATCAAATACCTCGGGCAAAAAGAATAAAAAAATGGGGTCAGGGAGAATCGAACCCGGGACCTCCCCGAATGCTTTCGGGGCGCTCTCCCTTGCTCACGTTTTTAATCACACGTAATTTTTACACGACCCTTGAGAAAAGTGGAGCTGAGGGGGATCGAACCCCTGACCTCGTGAATGCCATTCACGCGCTCTCCCAGCTGAGCTACAGCCCCATGTGTCAATTTCGGAACAAAAGGTACATTTTTTTCGTTGATTTGTCAATACGGATTCAGGAAATGGAGCCGCGGGAAGGGAATTTCACTCATTCTAGATTGCGGAACCCTCATACGATTGATATATTCTGTGACTATTACAAGCAAATGAATTGTCATCATTGGAAAAATTGAGGTAGATAGTCCATGGGATTAATGAATAACATTCGCCAGAACACCCACATTATGCTGTGGATTCTCATCCTGGCGTTCGTCGGCCTGATTGTATTCGAATGGGGGGCCAGTTTCAGTTTCAATTTTGGCCAGGGCAAGGGCCAGCCCAAAAACCTGGCGAAGATCAACGGGGAGACCGTCAGTCCCCAGCACTATTTTCAGCTGCTGCAGAATCAATACGACCAGGCCCGCCAGCAATCCGGCGGCCAGCTCACCGACCAGCAGCGGAACCAGATACAGGAGCAGCTCTGGAACCAGCTGGTGAACGAAACCCTGATCCAGCAAGCGGTGAAGGAACGTCACATCGTGGTGACCGACCAGGACATCATCCGGGAATTGCGCAACAATCCGCCGGATTTCCTGAAATCGGTGGAGGCATTTCAGACCGACGGAAAATTTGACTACCAGAAATATCTGAACGCGCTCAACCATCCGGTGGGCGATGAGTGGGTGTCCATTGAAAATTACGTCCGGGCCTCGCTCCCGGCCCGAAAGCTGGAGAGCACTATCCTGGCTTCCGTGTCGGTGAGCGAAAACGAGATCAAGCAGGAATATCTGAAGAACAACACCAGATATACGACGGAATATCTGTTTTTCCCGACCGGCAGCATCAGCGACGAAGAAGCGAAGCCCTCCGAGCAGGAGATCCAGACGTACTACCGGCAACACCTCGACGAATTCCAGGTGCCGGAGAAGCGAGTCATTCAGTATGCTTCCTTCCCGAAAACTCCCTCGCACGCCGATACGGTGGCCGCCCACGACCTGGCCATGGAGGTACTCAATCAAGCCAAAGCGGGCAGCGACTTCGGCGAACTGGCCCGGGAATACTCCGACGGGCCCTCGGCCTCTAACGGCGGCGATCTGGGTTGGTTTAGCCGGGGACAGATGGTGCCGGCATTCGAGAAAGCCGCCTTCAGCACCAAGAAGGGCAGGTTCGCCGGACCGGTGTTGACCCAGTTCGGGTATCATGTGATCTACGTGCGGGACAAGCGCACTCAAAACGGCGAAGAACAGATACAGGCCAGCCATATACTGATCAATATCGAAGCCAGTCCCAGCACCATCGACGAACAGCGCTCCCAGGCGAGTCTCTTCTTGTTCGATGCCCAGGACTACAGTTTCGAGGCCAGCGCAGACTCGAACCATGTAACCATCCATGAAACCCAACCCTTCGAACAGGATGCCACGTTTATTCCGGGACTCACCCCGGTACAGGATGCCGTCGAGTTTGCCTATAAGAATTCGGTGGGGGCGCTGAGTGACGTCGTTGACACGGAAAGCGGGTTTTACGTCTTCCGGCTCAGTGAAATCCAGCAACCTTACGTCCAGAAGCTGGAAAAGGCCCGGGGACAAATCAGCCAGCAACTCACCGAGCAGAAAAAGCAACAGCTGGCCTATCAAAAGGCGCAGCAGGTACGGCAGACCCTCAGCGATAGCACTTCTCTGGAAGAAGTCGGCAGTACCAATAAACTCGCCACCTATCGGATGCCCGATCCCTTTACCATTGCCGGCAGCATCCCGGGTGTCGGGCAATCGCCGGAATTCAAGGGTGCGGTAGAGGCCCTGAATTCAGGAGAAATTTCTCCGGCGATTCAGACGAGCCAGGGGGCCTATATTATCAGGCTGGTGAAAAAATCGCCCTTTAACCAGCAGCAATTTGCACAGCAGGAAGCTCAGATCCGGCAGCGGCTGTTGACGACGAAACAAAACCAATTTATGAATAACTGGATACAGTCTCTCCGGGCCGAAGCAAAAATTGTGGATAACCGGAGCGCCTTTCTCTAATACCCGCGCTAAGACCAATTATCCGGGGCTGACCTCCGATACTTTATCGGAAGCCGGCTCCGGATTTTTATATCGGGCTGTACCGCTGGATTGCTCTGCTTGACTAAGAGGACATGTTTCGAGCAGGATTTACCGAGTTTTCAAATGCCCGGCAGGAACACGCCGTCCCGCATCCCCGATCTTCTTTTAAAATCGTGGCGCATGAGTGAACTGCCGGCGTATGGATGCCCTCCCGGGGGGCGCTTTCCCATCACTGAAGATTCTGAAAGTACTCTTCCACCTCTCTGACAGCCGCTTCCTCACCGATAAGGGTCAGCTTGTCTCCGACTTCAATGTGGGTATCTCCATGGGGCACGATCATTTCGGTCTGCCGGGTGATGAGTGCAATGAGGCAATCCTCATGGATTTGAAATTCCCGGATCTTTTTCCCGGCCAGCGCAGGGCTTTGCACAAAAATTTCCACCACTTCGCCTGTTCGGACGAACTGGCTTTTAATTTCATCGGCGTCCCGGATCTGCCGCCACTTTCCGGCGAAGTCAATTCCCTCGGCCCGGTTGGCCAGTTCCGCCAGGAACCGGAGGTGCCGGCCGGGGTCATCCCGGGGCCCTACCAAAATGAATAAGGCATAAATCGGTTCCTCGCTGGCCTCGATGGAAATCCCGTCCCGGGAATGAACGATCACCAGATGATGGGATTCCGCTTCCTCCAGCCGGGTATGCGGCAGCGCGATATTCTTCCCCACCGGCGTTTCTCCCAGCCGGTTGGCCTGGTTGAGCCCGTCGAAAATCCGATCTTGTGCGATGCCCATCCGTTGCGCCATGCGTCCCGACGCCTCCTCCAATACCTCGTTCATCCCCTGGCCCGGCTCATGGAATAACACATCGCTGGTAATAATGCTTTCCTCGAAGGTATCTTCTTTTCGCAAACCTTTCTCCCGCAGTATTTGCCGCAGTTCCCGGTCCACCTGGGTCGACGCCGCCTGCCCCAGGCGCTGAAACACCTGAAACATGGCGCCGCCCCGGGCGACCCGCTTCTGCGCATAGTAGATATACCATAACACCCCGACCAGCACGATGGTTCCCGAGGCGATCACCGGCAACATCCCCAGCTCGGGGATGAGGATCACCGTGGACAAAATGCCGATGATCTGCAGCCAGGGATATAAAATCGACCGGAAGCCCGGATCGTACGATGCGATCTTGCTCTCTCGCATGACGATAACTGCCAGGTTAATCAGGCCGAAAATAAGGATTTGAAACGCGCTGGCCAGTTTGGCGATGCCCTCCGGAGACAGAGCCATGATCAGCACTACCATGAATCCGGTGGTCAGGATAATGGACCGGGCCGGGGTATGGAATCGTCCCAGTTTTCGGAAGTAGGTCGAAATCAAGCGATCCCGGCTCATGGCCAGCGGATACCGGGAAGCCGAGGTCAGGCCGGCGTTGGCCGAGGCGCTGAAGGCAATCAGGGCGGCCACGGCCATCACAATCACGCCGGCATCGCCCATAAACGTCCGGGCCGTATCTGCGAAGGGTGTCAGCGTGTGCGCCAGATCAGCGGCCGGTACCAGTCCGATAATGACGTACATGGCCAGCATGTAAATTACCATAGTCACGCTGAGCGCCGCCAGCATCCCCAGGGGCAGGATCCGGTCCGGGTTATCGACTTCCTCTGCCATACTGGCCACCTTGGTCAGGCCGGTAAAACCGACGTAGACGAATCCCACGGCTCCCAAAAACGACCCGCTCCCCTTCAGAAAGAAGGGCGTAAAATGCGAATGATCCACCTGAAATATCCCCCGGGCAATGAAAAAAACCAGCAGTCCCAGCAGCGTCGCCACCAGTATCCCCTGGAGCCGGCCGACGTTTTTGACTCCGGTGATACTGAGCGCACCGAACCCCACACATAACGCCAGGGCCACCGGTTTCACCGGCAGGGCCAAAAATATAACCAGGTAGGCTCCCAGTCCGATCAAATCGAACGCGCTCTTAAATGAGAGGGCCAGCCAGGTACCGATCCCGGCAATGGTCCCCACCATCGGCCCCATACTCCGATCCAGAAAGTAGTATGTCCCGCCTGCCCGGGGCATGGCGGTAGCCAGTTCGGCCTTACTCAACAGCGAGGGGATAATAAGCACACCGGCCACCAGATAGGCCAGAATAGAGGCCGGCCCCACTTTGGCGAACACCATCCCCGGCAGGAGAAAGATTCCGGAACTCAGCATCGGCCCGATGCCGAAGGCAAAAACCGCCGGAAATTTCAGATGCTTTTTCAACCTCTCCTCGATCATAAGACTCTCTTTCTTCACTCCTTCAATGGTTATGGTCGCTTCCGTCTGCTCTATTCGGCTCCGGTGCACCGGCAGGCCGGCCGGGTCCGTTCGCCCGGCCATGATGGACCGGGCAGAAAATTACTTATGAATACTGAACTGAATCGGAGGGTTGTAAGATAGAATATTCGATGCCCACCAGGTCGAATAACGCTTTGCTTTGTTCGCTGCTCTGATAGTCATATTCGGTCACCACCTTCCGGATCCCCACGTTCACCAGCATTTTTGCGCAGGTATAGCAGGGAAACATGGTGGTGTACATGGTGGCGCCTTCCACGGAGATGCCGAACTTTGCCGCCTGGCTGATGGCGTTCTGTTCTGCGTGTACCGTTCGGACACAGTGTTGCCGGAGCTCGATCTTGCCTTCCCGGTTCTTCTCGTAACTGTCAATGAATTCATGGCCCACTTCATCGCAGTGAGGCACGCCGGCCGGGCTGCCCACGTAGCCGGTACTCAGGATGTGGTTATTTTTCACCAGCAGGGCGGCCGCCCGGCCCCGGTCGCAGGTAGCGCGTTTTTGGGCCGAATGCAGGATTTCGATGAAATATTGTTGCCAGGTTTGCCGCTCCACGGTTTGCCTCCATGTTTCATATGTGAATCCAAACGGGTTTATCCTGTCCGCGAAATGCCGGAGCACATTCCACGAATGGCGATTAAAATAACCGCTTCCGGGAGTATTTAAAACTCTTATTTTTTCGGACCGGAATCCGGACAGATCTTCCCGGCCTGTTACAAGAGAGGTTTCCGGGAAAGGTTAAATGCCTTTAATCAACCCTCCGTCCACCTGGAGCGCGGTCCCGGTCACGTAACTGGCCCGTTCCGACGCCAGAAACGCGATGACATTCGCCAGCTCCTCCGGCTGCCCGTATCGCTTCAGCGGGATGTCGGCGGCTCGCTGGTTTTCGATCTCGTCCTGGGTCCGGCCGCTGCTCTGCGCCCAGGATTCCAGCAATTCGATACTGCGCTGCGTTTTAAAATGACCCGGGCAAACCACGTTGGCCGTGATCCCTTCCGGCCCCAGCGTGTTGGCCAGGGTTTTAAAAAAGGTCACGATGCCCGCCCGGGACACATTGGAAAGGACCAGGTTATCCACCGGCTGTTTCACCGAAAGCGAGGTAATGGCGATCAACCGTCCCCACCCGTGCTTCCGCATCAGGGGCAGGGATCGATACGTCATCTCCACCGTACTCTGCAGGTTCAAATCGACTGCTTCCCGATACTGTTCCGGAGTGATTTCGTCCGGGGTTCCGGCCGGAGGTCCGCCCGCGTTGGTCACCAGAATGTCCAACCGGTGCCAGTCATCTTCTATGGAATTAAAAATGGCGTCCAGATCAGCGGTGAGTGTCACATCTCCGGGATAGGCCACCACTTCCTGTCCCGTTTCTTTTCGGATCCTGGCGGCCGCGTCATGCAGCGTCGATTCGGTTCGGGCACACATGGCCACGTTGGCGCCTTCCCGGGCCAGCTGTAAGGCCGCCGCGTATCCCAGTCCCCTGCTTGCGCCGGCAACGAATGCACATTTCCCCTGCAATCCAAAATCCATGGACTTACCTCCTGTTTGCTCTGCTGTCCGTTCGTAATCAATGGGGATAAATGTAAGGAAATTTCCGCAAAGAAGTGAAAGATTCGTTTGGCTCTCTCCCCGGAAATCGGTTATCTTGTTCCCCTCATGAAACGGGTTATCCAAATTGCCGTCGGTATCATGTTCAGCGTGATTTTTGCTTACCTGGCGATCAGAGGTATTCGCTGGGACCAATTCTTCACCACACTCCAACACAATAAGGACTGGTGGTATCTTCTTCCCTCGGTGCTGCTGTTTATGGCCAGTTTTATCTTCCGGTCCGTCCGGTGGCATTATCTTCTGGAACCCGTGAAAGAGATTAAATTTCCGAAGTTGTTCAGCGGTGTAATGATCGGATACATGGGCAATAACGTGCTGCCGGTGCGGCTGGGTGAAATCCTTCGCGCCTATGTGATCGGGCGCAGTGCCGGTATCTCCAAATCCGCGGGTTTTGCCACCATCGTGGTGGAACGGCTGGTGGATATCATCGGCCTGCTGGTGTTTATGCTTATTGCGGTGCTGGGCGTGAACCTCCCGGAACGATACCACACCATCATTCTCCTGGTGGGGCTGGCCTCCATCGTGCTACTGCTGTTTTTCTTTTTCCTGACCTTCTACGAGCAATATACCTACCGGATCCTGGAACGGTTGTTCGGGTTCCTCCCAGAACTGCTGGCCGAGAAGGCCACCGCCATCACCCAATCATTCGTGCAGGGATTACGCAGTTTAAAACATGCCCGGAACTACGGCCGGATATTTTTTCACACTATGATGATCTGGACGGTGTACGCCCTGTCCGCCTACTTCCTGATCAAGGCGTTCCATTTTGACGACTTATACGATATGCACTTCATCGCCGGAATAGTCATTTTCCTGATCGGCACCATCGGGGTCATGATCCCTTCCTCCCCCGGTTACATCGGCACGTTTCATTATGCCATCATCCAGGCGTTGGCCCTGTACGGCGTCCCGGATGCGGCGGCCCTGGGGTTTGCCATCGTTATGCATCTCACCAACTACATCCCCATCACCGCCCTGGGGTTGTTTTTCTTCCTGCGGGAGGGCTTTCGGTTCGAGGATATTTCCGAAGCGGCCGGCAAGAAGCCGGATCACCCGAAAATCAAATAAAGTATAACGTCTTTTTCAGAAGATTTGGAATTCACCGCCGGCTGGCAGCGTTTCGGGCAACCGGTTCAACCGGTGGAGTCGATCTTTTCAACTCCGGTCACGGTATCCAGAATCGTGTGAATCCGCACTTGATCTCCCGGTTGCGGCTGTTCGTAGACCTCTTCAAAGGGCGCCCTGGAACGATGAGCAGTCTGCTCCCCGCCCTCCCGGACGTAGAGAATATCGTAATAGCGCTGTCCGTGGATCGACACCAGACGGACCTCCCGGATGGTGGCTTCGATGGTCTTTTTAAACATGGGATCAGAGAGGAATGATGCGGTTCAGAATGAGGCCCAGTACGAACAATCCGCCGGCCATCCGGTTGTACCGGAATGCCCAGGGGGTAAACCATAACGGCCAGACGGGAAAGTTGTCCGGCGGTGCATCCGGCTTGGCTGCGGAATAGCGGGGCCAGGTCTCCCGGACCAGCTTGGGCAGTGCCAAAAAGGTTAGGAGGACCCACACGTCGAGAGTCCCCGTGAGAACCAGGAGCAGCACGATCACCGGGAAACTGGCGAACAGTATTTTGTTCAAAAACAGTGCCTGTTCTTCCCCCAGGAGGACCGGCAAAGTGCGAACACCGTTCTCGGCGTCCGTTTCCAATTTGTCGATGTGCTTCCCGATCAGTACGGTGGTGACCGTGATACCGTACGGGACCGAGGCGGCCAGCACCCAGGCGGGCATTCTGCCGCTGACGGCAAAGTACACGCCGCCGATCATCAACGGTCCCCAGATGAGAAAAACCCCCAGTTCACCCAGTCCCCGCCGCTTCAAATTTACCGGCTTGGCGATATAGAACACACTGATGAACAGTCCCAGAATGGCAAAGAGGAAAATTTGCCAGCCCACCATGAGTGCCAGGTAACTGGCGATGATGAGGTCCACCACGTTGACCAGGATAATGGCGCCTACCAGCTGAGTACGCGAAATCCACCCCGATTGGATGGGATGCGGTGCGTACATGCTCCGGGGGGATCTTTCGAAGCTGTCAGTCCCCTGGTTATAATCCAGATAGTCGTTGATCATGTTATTCGACAGGTGAGCCAGCATAATCCCCAGCGTAGCCACAAGCCAGAACCACCAGTTGATCGGCCCCACGGACAGCGCGATGAGTCCGCCGATCAACCCGGAGAGTAAAGTCATTGGCAACACGCACGCCCGGGTGATCACCAGCCATTTACTCATCACGTCCGCCTCGTGCATCTTCATCCCCGGAGGCAGATTGCAGGTGCGAAAAATAGTGACCCAACGGCTTATCATGGACAATGCCTCCTCATCGACAAACAAATCTTACTGGTTGAATCTTGCGATTTTTAAATTTATGGCTATTCACCCTCATTCGCAACAGGAAGGCGGCGTTGTGAAGGGACCGGTTGCAGCAAAGAAGGAGAGGGGAGTTAGCTATCCGTCACCTGGGGTGCACGGTGAAATCCCGGGAACGGCTTTTTCGGCGGAGCAATCATCCGGCCGGACCTCAGGCAAGCACCGTCTCAAACTGCTCGAGAGCGTATCGGATATCCTGTTCATCCACCATGAGATTCGTCACGGCCCGGATCCGGGAATCGGACACCGGCAGCATCAATACGCCCCGTTCTTTCAGCTGTTCGCTGAGATTCTGTGCTGTCAGTCGTTCCGAAGGCACGGTAAACATCACGATATTTGTTTCCACCAGAGATGGGTCCAGCTCGATGCCGGAGATTTCAGCCAGGCCTTGCGCCAGGAGCTGAGCGTGGGCGTGATCCTCTGCGAGGCGTTCCACGTTATGGCGGAGAGCGTACAGCGCTCCGGCCGCGATGATGCCGGCCTGGCGCATCCCGCCGCCGTACACTTTCCGGTACCGGTGCACCCGCGCGATAAAATCCGCATTCCCCGCTACCACGGAGCCCACCGGCGCTCCCAACCCTTTGCTAAAGCACATAGTGACCGAATCAAAGGAGCGGGCATATTCCCCGGGGGAAATCCCCGTCTTCACCACGGCGTTCATAAGCCGGGCGCCATCGAGATGCATCCGCAGCCCCCGGTTTCCGGCCAGTTCCGAGATCTCCCGGATAGTCCCCAGGGGATAAATCACCCCGCCGGCGGTGTTATGGGTATTCTCCAGTGCCACCACCCGGGTGACCGGATGATGCACGTTCGCCGGGCGAATGGCCGCCTCCACCTGATCCGCAGAAAGGACACCCCGTTCTCCCCGGAGGGGATGCAATTGCACGCCGCTGAGCAGTGCCGGTCCCCCGCATTCATAATTAAAAATATGGCTGCCGTATTCACAGATGATTTCATCACCGGGTTGGGTATGCGCATTCAGACTGGTCTGGTTGGCCATGGTGCCGCTGGGCACATACAGCGCCGCTTCCTTCCCGAACAGTTCCGCACAGTACTCCTGGAGTTCATTCATGGTGGGATCTTCTCCGAAGACGTCGTCTCCGACGGCGGCATGAGCCATGGCCTCCCGCATTTCCGGGCCCGGCAGGGTTACCGTATCGCTCCGCAGATCAACCGTTCGACTCACACTCACTCTCCCGCGTCAGGCAGATTTCCGCTTATTCGCTTTCCCGCATTATATTGGCATTGATGCCCTGGAGTTTCTTCTCGATCCGCTCGTATCCCCGGTCGATATGATAAATCCGCTGGATGTCGGTTCGACCTTCGGCGATGAGTGCCGCCAGGATCAGGGAGGCGCTGGCCCGGATATCCGTGGACATTACCGGAGCGCCAATCAGTTTGTTTACGCCTTTCACCACGGCGACATTGCCTTCCAGAGCGATGTTCGCCCCCAGGCGATTCAATTCGGCGACGTGGGTGAATCGATCGTGGTAGATTTCTTCCGTAATGACCGAACTCCCGTTCGCCGTGGCCATGAAGGCCATCCACTGAGCCTGCATATCGGTGGGGTAACCGGGATAAATAGCGGTGGTGACATCCAGTGAATTGATCTCTTCCGCCCGGCTCACCACTAACCGCTCTCCGTCGATGGTCACCTTTGCCCCGGCCCGCCGCACTTTGTCAATGACCGCGGTGAGATGCCGGGGATTCACCGGGCTAATCTCCAGGTGGTCACCGAGCATGGCCCCGGCCACCAGATAGGTTCCCGCTTCAATCCGATCCGGGATCACGGTATAATCGGTAGGCTGCAGTTCGTCCACCCCGTGAATTTCCAGAGTATCCGTTCCGATATTGCGGATATCCGCGCCCATGGCGTTCAGGAACTGGGCCAGGGAGGCTATTTCCGGCTCCCGGGCCGCGTTCTCGATGGTGGTCACGCCCTCCGCCAGCACCGCGGCCATGATAATATTCCCCGTGGCTCCCACACTGGAGATATCCATGGAGAACTCGGTGCCCTGCAGCCGTTCACACTCGGCCACGATATAACCGCCTTCCAGTGTAATAGTGGCATTGAGCGCCTCCATCCCCTTGAGATGCAGATCCACGGGACGCGGTCCCCAGGCACACCCGCCGGGGAGCGAGACCTTGGCGCGCTGAAACCTGGCCAGCAACGGTCCTAATACGTAAAAAGAAGCCCGCATGGTTTTCACCAGCTCATACGGCGCTTCCGGATTATTCACTCCGGAGGTATCAATGATCATGGTGCCGGTATCCAGTTCCACCGAGGCCCCGATGATTTCCATCAATTTGGACATGGTTCGGGTATCCCGCAGGTTCGGCACGTTGGTCAGGGTGTATGTGCCCGGCGCCAGGATCGTGGCCGCCATGATGGGCAGCACGGCGTTTTTGGCCCCACTGACCGGAATCTGTCCCGAAAGTATGTTGCCTCCGTAAGCGACTAATTTATCCACACCTACTCCTCTGTCAATCTGTCCGTTTTAACAATTCCCGCGCATTATTCAGGGTCACTTCCGAAATGGTGTCTCCGCCCACCAGGGTCGCAATTTCCCGGACCCGTTCTTCCTCGCTCAATCGATGGATGCTGGTGGTGGTCCGATTGTCCTGCACCTGTTTGCCCACCACATAATGGATTTCGCCCAGGCTCGCTATTTGCGGAAGATGGGTGATACACACGACCTGGTGATAGTCGGCCAGCTGGCGCAGATGTTCCGCCACCACCCGGGAGATCCGGCCGGAGATGCCGATATCAATTTCATCAAAGATCACGGTGCTGATACCATCTTTCCCGGCCAGTACGGATTTAATGGCCAGCATGGTCCGGGAGATTTCCCCGCCGGAAGCAATGTGGGCCAGTGGTTTCTCGCCTTCTCCGGGATTCGTGGTGATGTAAAACTCCACCGAATCGGCCCCGGACGGATCCGCCGCGACCGGATGATCATTGATCAGGATGGGCCCCTCATCCTGTAACCGGTAATCTGTCTTCACGCGGAACGCCGCGCGCTCCATCCCCAGGGCGTGGAGCACTTGCTCGGCGGCATCCGCCAGCTGGGTCGCTGCCAGAGCCCGGGAATTATGGAGCTGCTCGCAGGCCCGGGCCAGGGCGTGCGCGGCGTCCTGCTTTTGCTGGTGTAACTTCTTTAATTCCACGTCGTAGTTCTCGAATTCGTTCAGGGCCGCTTCTACCCGGTCCCGGTAAGCCAAAACGTCTTCCAGAGTGGGCCCGAATTTTTTCATCAGTTTCCGCAACGCGACGATCCGCTCCTCAATTTGATCCAGTACGGCCGGATCGTGGTCCAGCGAGCTGCCGTAATGGTTGAGAAAATTCCCGATCTCTTTCACCGTCACCGCCGCCGATTTCATTTCGTCGGTGTACGGCTCCACCGATTGATCGATTTGTGCCAGCTCCTGGAGATATTGCTGGGCATCCACCAGCTGGTCGTAGATAGAGGCTTCACCCTCGTAGAGCTTCTGCTGGAGCGCCTGCACCAGTTCGGCAATTCGCTGGCTGTTAGACAGGATCTTGCGCTGTTGCTCCAGGTCATCCATCTCTCCGGGGGTGGGTTTTGCGGCCCGAATCTCTTTCAATTGAAACCGGTACAGATCTTCTTTTTCCGAGAGTTCCCGCTGCTTCTTTTGTAACTGTTTGAATTCCCGGTCCGCCTGAATCCACCGGGCATAACGGTCTTCCACCTCCTGCAGCAGCGGCGCATGATCCGCGAACTCATCCAAAAACGTGATATGGGTCGCCGGATTCAGCAAGGACTGGTGCTCGTGCTGTCCATGCATATCCACCAGTTGATCACCGACCTCTTTCAGCAGGGAGACCGTGCACGGCGTATCGTTGATGAAGGCCCGGGAACGCCCGGTGGAGCGTAATTCCCGGCGTAGGATCAGCGGAAATTCAGCCGGAATATCCTCGGATTTCAGCACCTCTGCGATCTCCTCTCGCCGCATATCGGTGACTTCCACCTCGCACTCCACCAGAGATCTGTCGGCGCCGGTTCGGATCACGTCGATATTGGCCCGCTCGCCCAGCGCGAGTCCCAGCGCCTCGATCACGATGGATTTCCCGGCGCCGGTCTCACCGGTAATCACGTTGAATCCCGATTGGAACCGGACTTCTAACGCGTCAATGATGGCATAATTTTGTATTGAAAGACGTCCAATCACGAAGGTTCATGCACTTTTCGGGTGAAGTTTCTTCATCAATAATATATATATTCCGAGACCTAAAATAATACCGATTGCATCGGCTGCAAAGTCATGAATATCCATGGAGCGGGCCGGAACAAAATGCTGGTGAATCTCGTCCAGGGCGCCATATCCCCATCCGATGAGCAGTATAAGTCCGATTTTTCGCCCGAGATGTGTCAGATGATCCGCCCGGAGTACCGCCCACGAGATGAGGAAGCCGAACACTGAATATTCCAACAGGTGCAGCAGCTTATCATAGAGAAAGATCTCTTTCATCACCTGGGAATTTCCGGGAAACGAGGATCCGATGAAAATCACGAGCATGTAAGCGATAGGAACCAGAAATCGAAGATACTTAGAGTTGTTCATAATATTCCTGAATGTGATGCATTGCGTGGGGCAGGTATTCGATGAGTGATCCGGCGGTCATGCCGTATTCCGTAAGTTCCTCTGTGGCCAGATCACCGGCCAAACCATGGAGATACACCGCGGTCAGCGCGGCATCCAGGGGTGTGAGGCCCTGCGCGGCCAATCCGGCGATCATGCCGGTGAGCACATCGCCGCTGCCGGCGGTCGCCATCCCCGGGTTCCCGGTGGGATTGATAAAGACTTGTCCATCCGGGCCGGCCACGATGGTGGGCGCCCCTTTTAATACCAGGGTCACCTGGTATTCCGTGGCAAAGCTCCGAGCAATCCCCAGCCGGTCCTCGTTGAGATCGCCCGTGGAATAACCGGAAATTTTCGAAAATTCGCCCCAATGGGGCGTGAGGATGATCCGGGCGGCTGACGCGCGGAGCCGTTCCAGATTTTTCCCGGCAAAGGAGACGGCGGCGTCCGCATCGACCACTGCAATTTTGCTATAATTGGCCAGGATTTTCTGCGCCAGGGCCTGCGGTTCCTTCTGCCGGGTCATGCCCGACCCCAAAGCAATCACATGACTCCAGTCGAAATAGGTCTCCACGGTGTCGTAGGCGGCCAGGCTGTAAGTTTGTTCTTTGGTTTCGGGGAGCGGAACGGTGATCACCTCGGTTAATTTCGTTTCCAGGATTTGGTTCAGCGAATCCGGCACCCCGGCCAGCACCAGACCGGCCCCGGCCACCAGGCTGGCCTCGCTCACCAGGGCGGCCGCCCCGGTAAATCCCCGGGCCCCGCACACGGTGAAGACTTTCCCCGCCCGGTGCTTGTACACATCCGTGGCTCTGATCGGCAGCCGGTAGTGGATGTCATCGACTCCGGGGAGGTAATAGAACTGCTCCACCTGGTCCAGGGCCGCCGCGGGGATCCCGATGTCCGCCACGGTAACCTCTCCGGCGAAATCCCGGCCCGGGGAAAACAGCAGCCCGGTTTTTTTAAATCCCATGGTCACGGTCGCCGCGGCAGAAACAGCGACGCCCGGAATCTGGCCGGTATTGGCATCCACCCCTGACGGGATGTCGACTGATACGGTCGGCGCATTATACGAATTAATCCATTGGATACACTCATCGAACGGACTGCGGGGCGCCCCCTGAATGCCGGTACCGAGCAACCCGTCCACCAGGACATCCGCCGGCAGCAGGCCGGACGAGATTTCCTCCAATTCCGAAACGGAAGGGGTGTAGTACACATTCTGCGTCAATTGCCGCAAGATATCAAAATTTGTCTTCGCATCGCCGGTGTATTCGTCTCCCGGTGCGACATGAAACACCGTCACATCGATATGTTCTGCCAGCAAATACCGGGCGACGACGAATCCATCTCCGCCGTTGTTTCCCTTTCCCGCCAGAATATATACCGAAATCCCGCCCCGGGTATTCAGTATGTCCATGACCTGCTGGGTGATGGCCCGGCCCGCATTTTCCATTAATACCATGCCGGGAAGCCCTATCTGATCGATAGTAAAGCGATCCGTGGTTCGGGAATCCTCCCGGGTCAGTGCATACTCCATGCTATCACTCCTTACGATATCACCGCAAACGCTATGGCGTACCGTCGTTCGTGGGAAATCGATAATGAAATTTCCGAAAAAGATTGCTTCAGACGCAACGCTGCGTGGATGACCGGTACTGGCATTCCATGCGTATTCGGTAGTATTTCTATTTGGGTAAACGGTAAATATTTTTCATCGGTAAACGGTTGCAGCGCTTTTCGAAGGGCTTCTTTTCCGGCAAAGCGGCCGGCGTACTTTTCATCACGGTTGGCCCCGGATTCACAATATCGCTGCTCCGCTTCGGTAAACGCTTTATCCAGAAACCGGCGTCCATACCGATCTATCAGGTTATGGATCCTTTGAATCTCCACAATGTCCACACCAGCCTTCATACGGCAACGCGACTCGTCGGACAGCACCGCCCCCTCTCCAGAGGGGTGCCACACTTTTTCGATATGCTACCTCCGGCTCTCAGCATAGAAAAACTTAGACGCCATCTGACAGGAATTCAACAGGTTTTTCGGCCTTGAGCCGGGTATAAGACTCTTTAAATCTCCCATAGAAAAAAGGGCAGGAAGACCTCCTGCCCTTTTGAAAAGATGCTGCTGGCGTCTCCCTGTCAATCACATTCACCGGATTTGTTGTACACGTCGATCTTATGCTCGGCCGTGGCGCGCCATTGGGAATCGGAGGTTGCCTTTTTCCAGTTGGCGAGCGCCGCATCACCATTCCCCAGATGACATTCCGCTCCGCCAAGGTTGATAAGAGCAGCGGCCCAGCCGGGATTAAATTTCAGTGCACTCTGGGCAGCACTCTTCATTTCCTGGAAATGACCGAGTTCATGCTGCGCATTCGAAACCCGGTAGTAGAGAGTGGCTTTATCCGAATTGGAATTCACTAATCCGATCGCCGTGTTAAACTGAGAAACCGCCTGTTGATATTTTCCCTGCTGCATGTAAACGATCCCCAGTCCCTCATAGGCCCTGTCATCGCTGGGATCCAGCTGAATCGCCTTCTGAAAAGCACTCACGGCACCGGAATATTGTTTCAGATCGGATTGGATCAATCCCTGCTGTGTCCAGGCCTTGGCGTAATTGGGATTGGCCTGGGTAGCCTGCTGATAGGCATTCAGCGCATCCCGCTGCCGGGCAACTTCCTGGTAGGCCAGCCCCAGGGCATACCACACCCGATAATCCGAGGGTTTGGTTTTCAGGGCGGCCTGGTACCAATCGATGGCCGTGGTGGTATTCCCCCGTTTTCTGGCAATTAATCCCAGCAGATATTGGGCGTCAACCATGGTGGAATCGATATTGAGAGCCGCCTTCAAATTGTCCTCGGCTCCGGAAAGATTCCCCCGCTTATAATCGTCCAGGCCATCCTTGAAGTGGAGTTTGGCCAGATTCTCCAGGGCTTGGGTATAATGAGCATTGTCCGGATCGGCTTTAATCGCCTGTCGAATGAAATCGGCGGCCTGTTGGGGTTTCCCCATGTACCGGTAGACCAACCCTTTCTGGTAGAGGGCCGGTGCAAACCCGTCAAATTGGTCCAACACATCGTTGAATTTATCCAGCGCCTCGGTATAGTTCTGATTCCGGGTGGCATCCACCCCTTCCTGGAAGGTTGAGATCAGCTGGGCCAGATTATTAAAACGCGCCCGATAGTCATCATTATTCGGTTCCAGCTCGATGGCTTTCCGCAGGTATTGTTGTGCCAGATCCAGTCTGAACAGATTATACTCCACATCGCTTAACCGTGAGTAGACACCGGCCTGGGTAGTGTCCTTCTTGGTAATAGCCAAAAAGTAGGGCAGTGCCTGCCGAAAGTTGCCCTGGTCGAACAACTGGTTCCCCTGCTGATTTAGCTGGGTGACGGACATGTTCATCAGGTTGCTCGGTATCTGCACCTGCTGTTCCTGTGCATACACCGAAGTAACTATTCCTCCCACAAATAACAAGCATGCTGCCATCACGAAGAGCGGCAGCCGAGAACCACGCGCTTGCATCTCAAGCCTCCTTTATCATTCCACACTATTTCATTCAATGCCTATTATTGTTAAAGAATATAACAGGCCCTCATATGAATTACAACCTCCCGGGTATGGACAGTCGGGCTGTTGCAGATCATCCTCTGTAGAGTGCCGAAGGCGGGATTCGAACCCGCACACTCATAATGAGTACTGCCCCCTCAAGACAGCGTGTCTGCCAATTCCACCACTTCGGCAAAAGGTATGCTGTTCTTTAATTAACAGCGGTGCGAGTTCGCTACTGTGAACCTCCGTTTTCCCCGGGCTGGGCAGGTGCCGGAGTACTCTGCTGTTGTCCCCCTTGCTGACTCCCCTGTTCCACTGGCAGTAAGCCCTCGGAGCCTGCGGTTCCGCCGGGTTTCGGCAGTGAGGTCCCCGGAGACACTTGTTGTTGCTGCTGTTGCTGGGCGGATTCCTGGACGACGCTCCGCTGGTTGGTACCGGTTTTTCCGACCAGGTTGATTACCAGGGCCAGCAGCATGAACATCACGGCCAACCCCACTGTTACCTTCTGGAGAAAACTGGCCGCTCCCCGGCCACCGAACAAGGACTGGCTTGCTCCTGACCCGGCTCCACCGAATGCTCCGGATAGGCCACCACCTTTGCTGGATTGCATTAAAATCACCACCACCAACAAGATGGCAACTACCACATGCAGAAAAATCAAAAATGTGTACAAACTACCTCCTAGCTAACTTTGGCGGCAATGGAGACCAGTTCGGCAAACGCATCTTCCTTCAAACTCGCGCCTCCGATAAGACCGCCATCGATATCATCATGCACCAACAGGGTTTCGGCATTAGCCGGCTTCATACTCCCACCGTACAAAACCGTCATCGCCGCGCCACTCCCTTCACCGAACGCTTCGTCCAGCCACGCGCGAATAAATCGGTGGGATTCCACCGCTTGCTCCGGTGTTGCATTCACACCGGTCCCGATAGCCCACACCGGCTCATACGCCAGGGTGATCCGCTCCAGCTCATTGGCCTCTACCTGGTCCATGGCGCCCCGGAGCTGGCGGTCGAGGACCTCTTCCACCTGCCCCGCTTCCCTTTGTTCCAGGGACTCTCCAATACAGACAATGGGCTTCAGATCGTGTGCGAGTGCCGACTGCACCTTTTTCCCTACTGTTTCATCAGTTTCCGTATAATATTGCCGTCGCTCCGAATGCCCTAAAATAACGTATTCGCAGTCGACCGCATTCAACATCCCCGGGGAAATCTCCCCCGTAAACGCTCCTTGCTCCTCCCAATGCATATTTTGAGCTCCCACGCCAACCGGCGCGTCTGACAGCAGTTTGCTGGTCTGGAAGAGCGATGTGAAAGGAACACATAGTATAACACCAACTTTTTGAGTATTCAACGATTTACTTATTAAATTTTTAACAAATTGTTCCGATTCTTGCACTGTTTTATGCATTTTCCAGTTGCCGGCAATCACTTTTTTTCTTGGCATAATTGGTGTCTACTCCCGTCTGTTCGCGTTAGTTTTCCAGTGCAACGATACCTGGCAATTCCTTGCCACTCAACATTTCCAACGAGGCTCCCCCCCCGGTGGAAACATGCGACACTTTGTCCATGAGCCCGAACTGCCGCAGGGCGGAAGCACTATCTCCGCCTCCGACGATGGTCGTAGCTCCCTTATCGGTTGCCTCAGCCAGGGCTTCGGCAATGGCATGTGTCCCCTCGGCAAATTCCGCGATCTCAAACACTCCCATCGGACCGTTCCAGAGTATCGTCTTGGCATTCAATATTTTTTCCCGGTAGGTGGCCCGGGTGTCGGGGCCGATATCCAGCCCCATCTCATTCACATTGATATGATCGATCGAAAGCGTGGACGTCGGGACTCCCACTTCCGGGTGGGAAGCAGCGATACAATCGGTGGGCAAGAGGAAATCCAGATTTTCATCCCGGACGCGTTCCAGAATCTCTTTTGCCAGATCCAGTTTATCTTCTTCCAGCAGGGATCCCCCGATCTCTTTTCCCTGCGCTTTCAAAAAGGTATACGCCATACCACCGCCCACCAGCAGGGTATCCACGGAATCCAGCAATTTGTCGATCAGCTCGATTTTACCGGAAATCTTGGCGCCGCCCATAATCGCCAGATACGGTGACGCCGGATGTTCCAGAGCATCCACCAGGAATTTCACCTCTTTCTCAATCAGATACCCGGCCACTTTTTTCTCAAAATGTTCCGTCACGCCGACCGTGGATGCGTGCGCCCGATGGGCGGTCCCGAAAGCATCGTTGACATAGACATCCGCTAATGCGGCGAGTTGTTTGGAAAATTCGGGATCGTTCTTTTTCTCTTCATCATGAAAACGCAAGTTTTCAAGGAGTAAAACAGACCCGTCTTCCATAATATTGGCAAAATTTTCCGCGATGGTACCCACGCAATCATCCGCGAATTCCACCGGGCAATCCATGGTTTTTTTCAGATATTGATAGACCGGTTCCAGGCTCAGCTCCGGCTGCACCTGCCCGCCCGGCCGGCCCAGATGGGACATCAGAATCGCCTTGCCGCCATCATTTACAATTTTATTGATGGTTGGCATCGCAGACTGGATACGGTAATCGTCTGTAATCTTCCCGGTCTGGTCCAGCGGGACATTAAAATCCACACGAACTAGGGCCCGCTTTCCTTTAAAATTGATGTCGTCAATCGTTTTGAATGCCATCGCTTTCCCCCGGTTACTTGTCAAAAAGTTGCGCCGTTCTCATTGATCATCTGACAATCTATTCGAAAAAAGTCTTTCCCGGCAACGTGACTGCATTTTCCTTGCGTGTCACCGGGAATTGCTCCGTTCCCTCGATATCGGCGTCTCTTTCTTGTAATCTTCCCTTCTCCGCCGTTCATTTATCCAAAGTCGTAAAAGCTATCGCTTTTTACAATTATTAACAAGTATAAATTGCCCGGGAACAACGGTGACGTTATCAGGGAGAGGGCCGGAGAGGTACGGTACCCAGGGTGAGTCCGAAGATCGCGGAAGCCCGGTAACCTTGTAAACTCCTGGCGGCGCTGTCCAGGGTGGCACCGGTTGTAAACACATCATCGATGAGGATGATGGTTTGCTGCGGGAGGCGGGAGTGATAGGCACGCGGAACGGTGAAGGCATCCCGCAAGTTGGAACGGCGTTCCTCCCGGCTCAGGTGGGTCTGAGTCTTGGTGTACGCTGACCGGATCAACACATCGGTTTTCACCGGGAGGCCGGAGACCTGCGATATTCCCCGGGCGATGAACTCCGATTGATTATATCCGCGTTCTCTGCGCCTGACCGGGTGGAGAGGGACCGGTACCAGCCAGCCTTCGGAAATCTGCCAGTGTTCCGCAATGGCTCCGGCCACATATCGCCCCAGTAGCACACCGACTTTCGGTTTCTGATGATACTTTAAATGATGGATAAGATTCCGGAAGTCTTCACTGAATTCCCAATAGCTGACGACGTCATCCAGCACCGATTCCGTTTCCGATAAACCGAATGGCCGGTGCGGTTCCGGGGTCGTTTTCAGCTGGGCAAGACAATCGGTACACACCAGTTGTCCGCCATCCGGAAGGAAATGCTCTCCCAGAAGACAATAGGGTAAGAACACCAACTGATCCAACGCCACGCGCACTCCTTTCAGGAGTGCGCCGATTGATTTTTGCATCAGACCCTGCGAGTAGTAAGGTGCTCACAGCCCGTCCTCAACGACCGTAATCACTCATTGCGAATCAGACCGGCCGCACCGATGATGGCCGCCGACTCCCCCAATTCGGAGGGAACGATTTTCAGATGTTCCCGGGGACCGGGATTGATGTATTCGTACAAGGTCTCGAACATGCTTTTCCGGAAAAACTCCCAGTTCTTGGCAATCGACCCGCCGACCACGATATAATCGGGGTCTAGAATATTAACAAACCAGGCGAACGACTTCCCCAGGTGCATGCCGAATTCCTTGAATGCCTCCAGCGCCTCTGGTTCTCCGTCCTCCGCACGCCGGGCGATATCAATGCCCGAAAGTTTCTGCCCTGTCCGGTCGGTGTACATCCGGCTCAAGCCGTGCCCCGAGATATAGTTTTTTTCCAGCATAGACTCCTGGTAGGGGCAGTGGGCGATTTCAGCGGCGGTGCCGGTCGCCCCTTCATAGACTTTTTTATTGAAAATGATCCCGAAGCCGTAACCGGTCCCCAGCGTCACTCCCAGTACAATGTCGCCGTCTTTGGCTTCCCCGGCCAGTGCTTCACCCAGCACGAAGCAATTCGCGTCGTTGTTTATCTCCACCGGGACACCGGCCTGCTGCTGTACCGCATCCTTCAGATTATAATTCTGCAGCATCGGCATATTCGGCGTATTTAAAATGGTACCGGTCTTCAAATCCAGGGGGCCGGGAGAACCGATCCCTATGCCCCGGATGTCCTCTTGCGAATATCCATCTTGCTGGTACAGATTTTCGATTTCCGACACCAACCGCTCGACCAGATTATCACCTTCCTTATACGGTGCGACCTCAAAACGCGGCACCTCACTGCAGATATGACTCACAGTATCTACCAACGCTAGTGCGATTTTCGTACCGCCGACATCCACGCCGACCCGAATCCGTGACTTCGCGTTCATGTACCTCTCCCATCTTCCTTCGCTGCTGGTTCATCTCGTTGCACGTCTACATCTATAGGGAATGGACTGATTTAATATCCCGAGGCGCCCTGCATACCCGGTGAAGCCTGGATATATTCCTGCCAGTTCGGATCATAAATTTCATTCCGGGCGGTGGAATGGACTAATTCATAGACCCCGAATCCGGACCGGTCCACAAAGACGAACTCAACACCTCCCTGGACACTGTGATACTGCCAGATTTCGTAAGGCTTCGTGTTCACACCCAGCGGGTTCCGGTCTACTTCATCCGGTTCTCCATAAATCAAATAGACCCGTCCCCTGTCCGTATCATATCCTTCCGTCCGCTGGTTCCCGAAGTTTTGATTTACATACTCCAATCGCTTGGAGTACTCGATCTGCAACTCGTTGATCTGAGTCGAGGGATCAGGATCACGTTTTTCCCAGAACTGTGTGAGGAGATTCCGTTTTCCTTCCACCCCTGCCCGTTTAAAATTGCGCTTCTCCTTGTTGGTTAACAGGGGGGTCATGGAATTGTACGTATTATCCAGCTCTTCCTCACCCATGGTAGAGAAATTCAAGCCGGATGCGCTGGCAAGGGGCTGCCGGTTATCGCTGGGCTTATACACATAAAACTTCTTGGACCGGGTGGCCACAGCCCCCGTCGCCAAATCGGTTACTTTGATCCGATAAAAATAAATACCGCCAGGCAGTCCCACGGTATTGAGTCCACCGATATCAACGCCGGAATCGCCGCCTTTTTTCCGCATGACGGTCTGCGGTGCTTTCACCTCGGCATTATTCAAATCCAGAATAGAATACTGTACCTGGAAGCTATCCTCATCGGCGGGGTAATCCAGGTTATAAATTTCGGCGTAACTGTACAGTACAGGAATGCCGATCCCGAATGTTAAACTGGCGTTCGGCACGATATCTCGCCGCGCCTTGGTAAACAGCGTCTTGTTATTCGCCATTTCAATCCTGGAGGCAAATTCTATATCACTGATGGTCAATTCCTGAGCATCAAACGAATTGAGGGTAATCGGTTCGCGCAGCAGTCCCCGCTTTTTCGATTGGGCGTCGATGACCTGCGCGATTAATTCGTAATTCCCCGGGGGAACCTCGAATTTGGAGATATCCGGAATGTTTTGAGTATCCGTTACCTCCTCCGGTTGTTCCACGCTGTCGTTCAATGGCCACTGATCCAAGTAGCGAATCGAATCGTCCTGGGCCAGTCCGACCTGGACGTACCCATGGGCAACGTAACGATTCAGGGAATCGGACATCACGAAATCGAATTCGCTCCGGGGAATTAACAGGTATACTTCGAGGTACACTTTGTTTTCATTGGACTGAAAAGAAGCATAGTCTACAAAAAATTGCAGGTTCTCCTCTTGGGAGTCTTTCGTGATGTCTGACAGTTGCGCCTGTCCTGCCGCCGGCATGAGGATCAAAACGCCCATCATTGCGGCCAGACATGCGACCATGGTTCGGAGTAGATTAGTTGACCGCATCAAAGCACTCCATTTGCTTAGTCAAAGTTAACTGAAACGATTTTTGAAACCCCTTCATCCTGCATGGTGATGCCATACATGTAATCCGAGGCTTCCATGGTAATTTTATTATGTGTTACCACGATAAATTGCGTATCCGTGGCGAACTCATTCAATACCCGGGTAAACACCTGGGTGTTATTATCATCCAGCGGAGCATCCACTTCATCCAGAATACAGAACGGGCTGGGTTTATACATATAGATAGCGAACAGGATAGCGATAGCGGTGAGGGTTTTTTCGCCGGCCGAGAGCATGCGCAGGGATTGGAGTTCTTTCCCGCCGGGATTCGCTTTGATTTCAATGTCGGCTTCCAGGGGATCGCTATCGCCCTCCAGCACCAGTTCCGCCTGCCCGCCCGGAAAGAATTTCACAAAGGTCTGGCGGAAATTATCCCGGATTTCTTTGAATACTTCCATGAATTGGTTCCGGGCCTTGGTATCAATTCGATCGATGGTTTCCACCAGATCTTCTTCCGCCTGTAACAGATCATCCCGCTGTTCGGTGAGGAAGTCCAAGCGTTCCTGTTCCTCCTCGTATTCGTCTTTTACCGCCAGGTTAATCGGCCCCAGGCGGTCCAGCCGCGAACGCAGCGAAGTAATCTCCTGGGCCAGTTCCTCTCCCGAGAGGTCTTCGGTGAGTTGTGCCGCTTCCACCCCGACCCCATATCTATCACGAATACGTTCGAGAATTGACCGCTTCTCACTTTGGAGCTCGCTAATCTGTCGCTCCACATCCCGAATCCGATCATAATGGGATTCCCGTTCCCGGTGTTTCTCCCGGATGCGGGTTTCCACTTCGTCCAGTTCCTGCTGTTTGGTGCCCAGGATTTCTTCCTGTTCGTCCCGGCGGGATCGGAGTTGATGGTACACTTCCTCCACGTCGGTCAACTTCTTTTGTTCCAGGGCCAGCGCTTCTTCCCGCTCATTGACGGTTCGTTCCGCTTCCGCCCGTTCCGTGTGGATATTTTCAAACCGCTGTTCGATATCCCGGAGAGTCTCTCCCGCGTTGGACAGGCGGATCTTCAATGTTTTCTGTTCATTTTCCACCGAGGCGACCTCCAGCCGGAGGTCCTGCAGCCGGTTATTTTCCGTATTCCGCTGTTCGGTGATATTTTCCAACGATTCATCCAAGTCCGTGATGCGCTGCTGGAGCTGCTGCCGCTTTTCCTGCAATTCCGCCAGAGCCGGCTCCACCGCTTGCAGCGATTTTTCCAGCTCCTGTTTTTGCTCCTGCAGGGTATCGATCTTTTGATCAGCCGTAAGACGTTGTTGCTTGGAACGATTCAGGTCGTACTCGAGCCGCCCCATTTTTTGATCGATTTTTTTACGGGACTGTACCTGTTCTTGTTCCAGCATTTCTAACTCGGAAATCTGCTCCTGAAGCCCTGCCATTTGCTGGCGCAGGTCCCCCAGTTGCGAACGAATGGTATCCTGGGTCTCCTGATTCTCCTGTAACCGGGCATCCAGCTGATCCAGTGTTTCCTGCCGGCCCACCCGGGAGGAATACTCGGAATCCGACTTGCCGCCCCGCAGGATCCCGGACGCCTCCAATACTTCTCCCTCCAGGGAAACAAACCGGTGCATCTGTTTCTCCGTGCCGTTCCCGAGCACCGCATCCAGCGACTCACTTACCAGAACATCGCCCAGCAAGAGTTCGATTACCGCGGTATATTCCCGGTCGTACCGGATGTAGTCCGTCAAATTCGTAAAGCCATCCTGAGCGGGGAGGGCTCGGGTTTTCAAATCCCGGACCAGGTCCAGCGGAATCACGGACACCCGGCCCCGGTTCGCCTGTTTCACGATGTCAATCGCCCGGCGTGCGGTTTGCCGATCCGTGGCCAGCAGGTATTCCACCTGGTCACCCAGGGCATTTTCCACCGCCAGCTGGTATCCCTCGTCTACCTGAATAATATCCGCCACCGTTCCGATGATGCCGTCCACCGGCGGGTGATCCCCCGTCAGATATTGAACGGCGGAGGAGAAACCCTCCCGGTTCTCGATGAGTTCCTGATAAAATTCCATTTTCGAGCGGAGGACATCTTCTTCGGATTCCTGCTTGAGCAACTGCTCCCGGGTCTGTTCGATCTGGTCCTGCAGATCTTCCTGGCGTGCCTGTAGTTGCTGCAGGGATTCTTCCCGCTCCCGCTGCCCGTATTCCAGCTCCTCCAATTCCTCCTGCAACTGCCGCAGTTCCTGGGTCTTCTCCTGAACGCCGGTTCCCAATTCATCCATGAGCCGGCGATGTTCTTCAATTTCCTGTTCCGCGCGCTCCCGGTTCTCGATGATCCGATCCCGCTGATTCCGGAGATCCGCCAGGTCGGTGATCGATTGAATTTTTTCTTCCTGGTATTCGTCCGCCTGTTCCCGGATCTCCTGATATTGCTGGTCGATCTGTTGATAACGTTCCTGCTGTTCGGCGTAATTGCGGTGGGCGGTTTCCAGCTTCGGTTCCAGCTGTTGTAATTCGGCCTGCAGTTCGGTGGTCTGTTCCCGGATCCGCTCCTGGCGGTTTCCCAGATTGATCTTTTCCTGCTCCAGACGCTGAATCGTTTTTTCGGCGGCGCTCCTTTGTTCGTTCCAGACCAGAATGTTACGCTTGGCTTCCTGCAGATCCTCTTCCGTCTCTTCCAGTTGTTCTTCCAGGCCGGCCACCTTTTTCTCCTGGGCCCGGATGGTATCTTTCAACGAGGACTGCAATGCCTCATCGATTTCCAGCTGGTGGGCGGAGGACGTTTGAAAATCGCGCCCCTGGGTCAGTTGCTCCTGCAGGGGCAGGAGATCCTCTTCCAGTTCCCAGAGCCGGTGGGATGCCAGGTGCACTTCTTTCTCTTCGAGCTCGGCCTTGTAGCGCTGATAGCGTTCGTATTTTCGCATCTGGCGCTTCAGGGAACTAACGTTTTTTTCTATTTCGTAGAGGATGTCGTTGATCCGGAGAAGATCTTCCTTGGTCGCTTCCAGCTTCCGCTTGGCCGACCGGCGCTCCATTTTGTACTTATTAATCCCGGCGGCTTCCTCAAACATGCGGGCGCGTTCGTCCCGGGTATCGCTGAGAATATCCTCCACCATTTTCAGCTCGATGACCGAGTAGGCGTCGGCACTCATCCCGGTATCGATGAACAGGTTCTGGATATCTTTCAACCGGCAGACCTGTTTGTTCAGCAGGTACTCGCTCTGCCCGTCCCGATATAACCGGCGGGTGACCACCACGTCGTTAAACTCGACCGGGAGGATCCCTTTATTATTATGAATCCGCAACGACACCTCGCACATCCCAAGAGGCTTCATGCTTTTGGAGCCGTTAAAGATCACCTCCTGCATATTATCGCTCCGCAGCACCGTAGTTTTCTGCTCCCCCAGCACCCAGCGGATGGCATCGACAATATTGGTTTTCCCGCACCCGTTCGGTCCGACAATGCCGGCAACCCCGGGCCCGAAACGCAACTTCTCCTTCTTAGCGAAGGATTTAAATCCTACGATATCCAGTTGTGAAATATACATGTATCCTCAATACATTTTCCGGAACGGGCCACTCAACCCGGCGGCCATTTCATGGGACGCCCGCCGAGCAAGTGCAGGTGGATGTGATAGACATCCTGTCCGCCGAAGTCACCGTTGTTAAAAACCAGCCGGTACCCTTGCTCATCCAGTTCTTCCTGTTCCGCCACGGTTTTTGCGGCATAGACCATCTCCCCCAACAGCGGTTGATCCTCCGGCTGCACTTTGGAGATCATCGGGATGTGCTTCTTGGGGATGAGCAAAATATGAGTTGGCGCCTGGGGATTGACATCACGGAAGGCCGCGATGTCCTCGTTTTCCCAGACGATCTCACTTTCGATCTCCCCTTTGGCAATTTTACAGAAAATGCAGTTGCCCATGGCCGCTCCCTTTCAGGTGTTCATTACACTGGACTCTAACACTATCGAAAGTTGGCTGAGTGCTGTGACTGCAGCGGTTTCCGTACGGAGTCGTCGCCGGCCCAGTTGAAAACTATGCAAATCCTTCCGAGCAAACTGTTCCAGTTCCGCCTGACTCCATCCGCCTTCCGGCCCGATAAGAATAATCGCGTTCGTTAATTGAGTGTGAGTAAATAAATCAAGAATACTCGCTTTGTCAAGCTCTTGTGCGGCCACAAAGATATTTTCCGGCGCCGGCCCGTCCAAAAATGTTTCCAATGACTGCGGGGGCTCAACGGCCGGCAGGACCGCCCGTTCGGACTGCATCATGGCGGCGATGGCTTTTTTTTCCAGCCGCTCCGGCCGCAGGCCGGTCCGCACCACCCGATCGGTGAGCAGGGGTTGGATCCGGGCCACCCCTAATTCCGTCGCTTTTTCCACCATCCATTCATAACGCTGCTGTTTAATCAGGCCAACAGCGAGCGTGATCTGCACCGGTAATTCATTCCGGGATTGTTCCACGGCTTCCGCCCGGCAGTGTACACGCTTCTTTTCCAGATGCGAAATGGTGGCACGGATGATCACTCCCCGCCCGTTGACAACCTCCAGGGTGTCACCGGGTCCCATACGTAGCACGTTCACAATGTGATTATACGGGCTATTGCCGAGAATAAAAGACTCCCCCTGCTCGACAACAACAGGAGCATAAAAGAAAGTACGATCCGGCATCAGTGTACTACTTAATGTAAACGCTCACCAAAGCTGAATCCGACCACAACACCGCTATAGTTTTGTGCACCATCCACGTTTTCAGGGAAGTAGAGGAGCTCGTAACCGATGGTGAAGGAAAACTGGCCGTCCCGGCTGTGGATGAAGTCCACGCCCATTCCCACAAACAAACTGGCGGTGTAACTAAACGTGGTTTGGCCCCAGCGTTTGAAGAAGCCGCCTTCGTTGGCAGGATCCAGGGCGATCGCGGGACCACCGGTAATGGTCAGGTAAGGCTGCATGTTCTCGGCCAGTGATTCGGCCCATAACCGATGCTGGATGCCTGTCCGCAGATTGAGGAAGACAATCTTTTTGGAGGGCGGTTCGTAGTAGGTATAGGTATAATAGTCATAATAAGGAATTTTATCCGATTCCCGGAAGAAGAGCATGGAGAACTGCGCCGGACTACTCCAATCCCGGTTCCAGGCATGCCGCCAGGTACCCCCAACAACAAAGCCCCGATCACTAATCCCCATATCCATGGAGCGGATTTCCCAGAGATGCTTTGAACGCGTATTGGTCTGGGCGGCCAGGGTACTGGGAAGAAACGCGGGGAGGAGTAACCCGAGGGCCAGCAGGAAGCTTAAACTTTTGTTGTATTTCATAACTGCCTCATTTACAGCCAGTGTTTTCGCATAATGATTCTGCTGCCGTCTTCCCCGGAATTAATTTCGACTTCATCCATGAGTTTTTTAATGAAAAACAGCCCCCGCCCCCTGTGGAGAAACATATTCTCCGGTTGACAGGGATCCGCAATGGTGGCCGGATCAAAACCCCGGCCTTGATCCGCAACACAAAATTCAATATTGGAGTCAGTGATTTTTACCCGAACCGTAACATTTTTTTCCGTATTCCGTTCATTTCCATGGATGATGGCGTTATTTATCGCCTCTAACAGTGCGACGGCCACATCGTTTGCAATATCGGCCGGAACTTGCGCTTCGCTGATTTTTTGCTCAGTCGTTTCTATGATTTCATGCACTTTGTGTGGATCGCTGATAACAAATAGTTCTTCTCTCTCCATCACAAGCTATGCACCTTCTTTATTGGTTACATATCTCGATTCAATATAACATGAAATCCTGCATAACGAAAGCAAAAATAACACGTTCTCCGGCAATTTATTCCGGGAACTGCGTCCCTAATCTCAGAGCACGTAACCCAAAGGTGATATTTTGACTACAATTTTGGGCATCCCCTCCTTTTCTTCAGCAATTATTCCAGGAATTAGCGTACCCGGAACGGTTAATGACAGTGGATCTCCGCCCGGTTTCTACTACTTAGACTCTCCCGCCTCCCGATTGTTTACAAAGAGTGGGTTCTGGCTAAAAAATGTCCCGGGGCCGGGGTGTTTTCCCGGCCAACCGGGCCCATATTAGTTTACATAACGTAAAATTCCGGATAAAAAAATTTGGCCGGAGTAATCATCGGTTTCGTTCGGATAATTACACAACGTATCACCGAGCAGCGATAAGATGATCTGTAGTGTTCGTACCGTACCAATGGCCGGTATCCACTTACTCCCCCTCAAAAAGAGCCACCCTCCGGATTCGAACCGGAGACCTGCTCATTACGAGTGAGCTGCTCTGGCCAGCTGAGCTAGGGTGGCTTGTCAATTCATCCGAAATATTAAAAACTTTTCAGCCGATTTACAAGCGGATTGCACAGGCTGCCGGATTCACGCCGCCGGTTCGATGAAATCGATCCGGCGGTTCCGGTTTATGCTGGCCGGCAGGTGGAATGGCTGGCCTCAGTACACCGCCGCCAAGGTATAGGTGGTGCCGGCTTTCGCCCGGAAGTACACCACCGAGGATTCGGGCCGCTCCACCCGGATGGGTTCGCCAGGTTCTCATCCCGGAACAACAGCCGTCGAATCTCCGGCAGTGCCTGCAGAGACTGCGGATTGTTGCGATCCCGTCCCCGGTACCCTGCCCAGACCGTTTCCTCGTTCAATTGAATCCGTTCGGAATCCACCCTTCCGAACACCATGCCACCCAGCCGTCCGTTTCCTACGGGCAGGGCTTCCACCCATTCATGCACCGGCTGGCGGTACCAGAGGACGTTTTTATTGGGGGTGTCGCTGTCCAGCGAAACTTGCCGGACGGCCTCTACCGGGGAAGCGGGTGCCATTCCCCGGAAGATTCCGGGGAGTACCCCCAACACTATGAGTATGCGCAAGGCGTTCACACGTTTACTCCCGTCGGACTGCCATGATTCTCTGGCAGGAGCATATCATTCACGGATCTTCCGGCTATCCACTCCTGGCTCCTGTTATCCTATGGAGAAACGGGCTACGGATTCCCCGCTCTCCTTGTAGCCGTACCTGATGGCCTTTGCCCGCAGGGTGGTTTTTCCCCGGGGCGGCGTGATGGGCCCGGTGTATAATTGCCAGGCTGGGTTATCACCGGTGTCGGTGGTATATCCGAGGGAAGCCCCCTGGGTGGAACTATACAGGACGACCGTCACCGGCTGTGGTGCGTTGACCGCTGTCAGGGGTTCCATATCGGTGCTCCCGTATTGCAGGATCAACGGCGCGTGGGTTTCCGGCTGCACATGCCCCGGCCACATCCGCTCCACCATCTGTTCCTCCGGGATGTCCCCCAGATCATCGATCTCTTCCATCCACCGGTCCATCTCACTCCGTTTCCGCTGCAGGATGGATTTATACTTTGGATCATTCGCCAGGTTATGGATTTCGTAAGGATCCTTTTCGGTGTCATACAGTTCCTCCGGCGGCCGGGTATCCCGCATCCAGAGTTTTTGGGGGCCGGTCAATTTGCCTTCGGTATCCAGCCGGATCAATTCCTGCATGGTCCGGTTCCGGTTCCGATACGGCAAATGTAACACGTACGGCTGGTTGGGATAATAATTGCGGATGTATTTATAGCGTTTGTCCCGGACCGCCCGGACCATGTCGTACGACTCATCGAAGCGATCCCGGGCCCCGTAGATGTACTCCCGGGGCTCGGCCGCCTGATCCCCGAGAAACGCCTTCCCCTGCATGTGCACCGGGACGGGCACCCCGGCCATAGAAAGCACCGTGGGTCCCAGGTCGACGAAACTGACCATGTTCTCATTCACAGTGCCCGGAGTGATCTCCCCCGGCCACCGGACGATTAACGGAACATGGAGCCCGGAATCGTAGAGCCACCTTTTGGCGCGCGGCAACCCATCACCGTGGTCACTCCAGAAGAAGACGATGGTCTCCTCGCGCAGGCCATCCGCCTCCAGCTGGGACAGCACCTCGCCGATTTGCTTATCAACGAGCGCAATATTGTCGTACTGGCGTGCCAGGTCTTTGCGCACCGGCAAGGTATCCGGATAGTAGGGCGGCACCTCCACTACCGCGGGATCGGTCTGCTCCGGCTCCTTCCAATTCTGGCTTTCGTGGGTGGTGGTAAAGTTAAACACGGCGAAAAACGGCTGATTTGGGTCCGGGCGGTTCCGCCAGTGGGCCTCGCCGCTGGATTCATCCCAGGCAGTAAAGGGGAGGCCGAACTGGTAATCGGTTTTCTTATTGTTGGTACAGTAATACCCTGCGGCCCGCAAATACTCGGTGAAGGTCTTGACGTAAGGCGGGGGCACGGCTTCGTAGGGAGTGGGCAACCCCGGCGCCCGGTGGCTGGTCCGCATGTGTTGGGTGCCGATGGAATTCTGATACATGCCGGTAATGATAGAGGATCGGCACGGGGCGCACACACCTGCCGGCGTAAAGGCATTGGTGAAACGCATCCCATCCTCCGCCAGGCGGTCGATGGTCGGTGATTGCGCAATCGGATCTCCGTAACATCCCAAATGGGGGTTGAGATCCTCGATGGAGACCCATAAGATATTCGGACGGTTTTGTTCGGGGGCAGCAGATGCCCGTTGCCCCAGGAGACTATACAGGCTTATTCCGGCAAGCCCGGCAGCGGAGGTCTGTAAAAATTCACGGCGTGTTAATCCCATGCCATACTCCTTTCACTAGAGAGTCAGACGTTACTTGTACTCGTGAGATTCACCAAGCTGTGTCACCGGAAGCGGGGCGGTGTTCGATTCGGTGGCCGGCTGGCATCCGTTATCATTTTGGAAAGTAAAAAATATACATCGCGGTGGGGAATTACCAGACTTTAATCCGACGGACATCCCACGAATCATCCACCGTTAGCAGTCGGCGGACCATTCGTACCAGCAATCCACTTTCGAAGGGCGATCGGAGCGGAACGTACCACCATTGATGACACCGGAGGGATTGATATCCCTGCCGGACGCGCGGAAACGTTAGAATGAAAAGGGTTCGGCAGTTCGCCTTTACAAATCCAGCGAAATCTTTGTGCCGATCACGTTATATTGCAGCCAGACCGGAGCCGCCCGGCTGCTTTTCCGGAGCAGGTAAAATTCCAGATCCATGGTTCCGGTAAGCGGGGTAGCCGCCCCCACCTGCAGGCGGGCCTGTGTCAATGCCCCGACGCCTGGTTCATAGTAAATCTCCCCTGAAGCGAAGGGTTCCAGCTCCACCCCATGGATTGTCATCGTCCGATCCACCGTCACCTTCTCCCGAAAGCGCCAAAAAGGATGGTTTTCCAGATGACGATACTCCACCTTGGTGTCGAGTTTGCCCGAAGATTTTTCCCAATCCCAGCGAATCGTGGGGACGAGATCCAGGCGGTGCTCCCGCTGCCAAATGGCACCGTTGAGACTTCTCTGGTATTTGTAATGTGCAGAAATTTCGAACGCCGGGGAGACGGTGACGGTGACACCGGGACTGTAGTTATGCAAACCAAACTGGCTTGCGGTATGAATCAGCTTCTGGGTCATACCTAATTTCACTTCCACCCGTGCACTCAGCGCATGGTTGAACTGGATATTATTCCAATACTGGGAATCGTACTGGCTTGCCCCGGCGTCAGCCGCGGGCATGAAAACGTAACATGCCAGTCCCAGGAATAACCCGATAACGGCCCGACTGACCTGTATTTTTTGTGATGTCACTTTTGCCCTCAGCCCTGTTTACCTATCACATGGTGTCCATAAGCAATAAATCGAAATATAATGTCTCCGGGGGAACAATACTAAATATTTTAGATTCTTGGTTCACCGCCGAGCCCCCTGCCCCGCCCCGGATAGCACACGG
>Ga0102944_1000417_pt1 | contig 33313 bp, 47 predicted proteins | sample SalPonD_shore_MG_FD_78172 | JGI IMG/M metagenome (GOLD analysis project Ga0102944, IMG submission 78172) | Salt pond soil microbial communities from South San Francisco under conditions of wetland restoration - Salt Pond MetaG... | ecosystem: Environmental > Aquatic > Marine > Intertidal zone >... | reverse complement strand
CCGGTCAGGCTGATCGACCGCCGCACATGGTCGGGCTGTTCCGCAACGTCGAAGCCGTTGACTGCGGCGGTTCCTCGATCCTGGTTAAGCAGCGTGGTGAGAATTTTGACAATCGTTGTCTTGCCCGCGCCGTTGGAACCGAGCAGGGCGAAGATAGTTCCGGTTTCCACTTCGAGGTCCACGTCCTTGAGGACATGAAGCTCCTTGAAGGACTTTTGCAGCCCCTTTACTTGGATTGCGTTTGCCATCTCGATATCCCCTTTCATTCCGTATTGTCCGTAGCTCTTTTCATGGCCTTGTTGACCTTTTCGTTCACAGACTCTTGATACGCTTCGGCATACGTTTTCGAATCTTTGATCAGGTCGTCACAGAAAGCCGCTACGTCACTGCCCGTCACTTCAAGCACGTCTTTTCCCAAGGCCGCGCCCTCTTCAAAAAGATCGACGATCCCCGAGAGCAAACCCGTCCCTTCGGTCAGCTCGACAGGGCCGACCTTGAAGAGGTACTTTTGAATCTCTTTGTAAACAATCTGATAGTCGTGCGGGAGGGCTCTAACTCGCGCTACGTGCGCTCGCCACTCTTTTTTCCCTTCGATGATATCTCGAATCCCCATTCTATCCTCCTATCTACCAAGTCTCCGGGCGACACTGTTGTTGAGTTGGTCGCGCCACTTGTCGCGAAACGACTTTGCTCCCTCTTCGCCGGCCACCGCCGAGCAAAAGCCTTTGATATCGTCGCCCAAAACCTCATGGACACTCTGACCGTCCGCCACCGTCTCTTCGAGGAGGGCAAGCAGGCCGTCAAGAATCGGCATGAGGTTGCGACCGGTGAAATCTGAGTGCGACCAAAGATTGAGCTTGATGTCTTTCCACGCGGCTTGATAATCGGCGGGCAGTCTATTGACTCTCGATTCAAAAGCGCTCAACTCTTTAGTCATGTCGCTGCCCGTGATTCGTTCCCAAAACTTCATTGCTTCTTCTCCTTCAGCTCGTTGATTCGTGACGAGAGGAACTCCCATTTTTGCCAGAACCTCCGCAGTTCCTCGCATCCGGCATCGTTGAGCGCGAAAAACTTCCGTGGTGGTCCCACCTTGGAGCGTCTCTTCGTAACCTCCACCAATTTGTTCCTTTCAAATCGAAGTAGGATGGTGTAGACCGTCCCAACCACAACATCCGTAAAACCCATGGAGTTCAACTGTCGTGCGATTTCGTAGCCGTAGGTTTCCTGGCGCCTCACAATTTCGAGCACGCAGCCCTCGAGCACGCCTTTGAGCATTTCCGTAAGACCTTCCAACTCGACCCCCTTCTCGTTGCTATTCTGCATTGCCGGTATTCAGTGTTAAAGAATACCGGTATAAAGTAACACAGAGTAGCGATGTCGTCAACAAGTTAGCGTAATAATCCTGCGACACCGCGCCTGGAACTGAAGAGCGCGTTCGCCGGACGCAGATCCTGCGTGGAGAAGTAAACACAACCCCACCACGGGCCACATAACATTTCTTTCCACCAGAAATTGGGTCATTTGTCGTTCACCCAATGAGTTGTCGGCTCGGCGTTACCACCTTGGCGCCCGCTTAGTACAGCCCTTCACAGGCTCCGCCCCAATTCAGGTAAACTCTTCGTTATGTGGTTCGAGGGGATTGGACTATCAGCGATTGCCCGCCGTTCGCGATCAGAGTAATATCGACTCCTGGAGTTCCCCCAAACCCGTAGACATCTGATAGTCTCCAGAGTGGGACGAACACGATATTCGGCGGAGTTTAAAGCTGAAGCTGTTAGCCAGGTCATCGACAGAGGCTACTCTGCCGCCGATGTGGCGAGGCGGCTTGGAGTATCGTCGAACAGCTTGCATCGTTGGTTGAAGACGGATGAGAGAAATCCAAAATCGGAAGCTGCGGACAAGGTGTAGCAGGATCTGGCGGCTGAGGTCGCGCGGCTGAAGAAGCCACAGTCACACCGTACGACACAGAACGAACGGCTGGTGAAGAAGATCCGCACATAGGAATCAAGGAGGTGAGAAAATCAAGGCAGTAGTGTGTACGAAATATGGACCGCCGGAAGTCCTTCAACTGAAAGAGGTTGAAAAACCCACTCCCAAGAAAAATGAGATATGCATAAAGATCCACGCGACCACAGTTACATCAAGTGACTGTATGGTCCGGGGTTTCAACCTACCGATATGGCACCCGATGGGACTGTTGATGGGAATGGCGTTGGGCTTTGGTAAACCGAGAAACCCCATCCTTGGGATGGTGGCGGCTGGAGAAGTCGATTCTGTGGGAAGAGATGTGAAACGGTTCAAGATAGGGGACCAGGTCCTTGCCTATACTGTCCTGTCACCCACCAAGACCCGACTTGGCACCTATGCCCAGTACATATGCATTCCGGAAGACTGGATAGTGCTGCCAAAACCGTCCAATGTGACCTATGAAGAGGCTGCCGCAATCCCCTACCCTGGAGAGTTAGCGATGTTTTTTCTGCGGAAGGGTAATATCCCAAGCCGTAAAAATGTTCTCATAGTCGGAGCTTCTGGATCGATTGGTACTACTGCGGTGCAGCTTTCTATGTACTACGGGGCCAAAGTGACAGGGGTCTCCAGCACCGCAAACCTGGAATTGGTAAGGTCCCTGGGAGCCGAAACGGTAATCGACTACACAAAAGAGGACTATTCGAAACGCAGTGAGCGTTATGATTTGATAATGGATGCCGTTCCACAGCAGGTGGCAGATAGGAAAAGCTTGAAATCACAAGCGAAGAACGCCCTTACTCCTGATGGGAAGTACATCTCAATAGGTAACGGAATAGCTAAAACAAGCTATGACGATCTCGTTCTATTGATGGACCTTGCTGAGTCTGGTAAGTTCAAAACGGTGATCGACAGAAGCTATCCACTGGAGCAGATGGTCGAGGCTCATAGATATGTCGAGACGGGACACAAGAAGGGGAATGTAGTAATAACTGTGGATCATGATGAGTAGACCTGGTAACTTCGAGGATTGTGGGATGGAGAAACACGGGAAGTATCCGGCAGAGATGAAGGAGCGAGCGATTCGGCCGGTGTTTGAGACCCAGGGAGAATACAGCTCGCAGACGGCTGCCATAAAGTCTATTGCTCAAGATGTTTGGTTGTGCGTTTGACACCTTGCGTCGCTGGGTGAGACAGGCTGAGCGTGACCCGGGTTTTCCGGAGACTTTCTTATTCGATTCCAACCGCTCGGCCGAAGTTTCCATCTCAATATAGTAGGATAGCTCGAACTCTGCCAGAGGAATATTTCCAATCGGTTCAAGGAGCCTCCTTTTGTTAAACCAGACGCCTTCTCGGAGCTTTTGCTCCTGCGAGGGCGCAGATGATGCGCGTCGTTATCCCACGGAAAGACGGACGAAGTGCTTGGCCGATCCTCGAACCTTCAACGTTCTTCCCTCCGGGGCAATGAGAAGAGTTGTACTAGATTACTGGGCAAGAGATTGCGGGCTGCCAGGTGGCGGGCATCTCACCTTTAAGAACACGACAACATCGCGACAGGAAAGCCCTGCGCGTGCCTGCAGCTGTCAATCCAAAACATGCAACAAAATAGTTGCGTAAACGGGGAGGATATAGTATTATGCAACCATGGAGTTGCGTATGGAACAGAATCGTATCGAAAAACATATCGATCTCAATGCGCCCGTTTCCAGGGTCTGGAGGGCGTTGACCGACTACAGGGAATTCGGGCAATGGTTCGGCTGCAGACTGGACGGGCCTTTTGTCGTGGGGGAAACAGCGTCCGGCAAGCTCACCTATCCCGGGTTCGAACATCTTCAATGGGCAGTCGACGTAAAGACGATGGAACATGAGCGGCTGTTCGCGTTCACGTGGCATCCCTATGCGGTCGATCCCACGATCGACTATTCAATAGAAATACCTACTCTGGTCGAGTTTCGCCTGGAGAAAAAGGAGACCGGTACGCACCTTGTGCTGATCGAATCGGGGTTCGAAAAAATCCCCGCCGGTCGAAGACTCGAGGCGTTCCGCATGAATGAAGAAGGCTGGATCGAACAGCTGAAGAATATAGCGAACCATGTCGGATAGTGTCTTACCCCAGGGTTTCTCCCTTCAGGCTCACATCTTTGCCGCCCTGGGTGATGAAACCCGGTTGTCGTTGGTCGCGAGATTGTGCAGGGCATCACGTCAGTCGATTTCCCAACTGGCAGAAGGAACCAGACTGTCCAGGCAGGCAGTAACCAAGCATCTGAAGGTACTCGAGCGAGCGGGGCTGGTCCAAAGCCGTCGAAAAGGGCGGGAGACGCTTTTTGAGTTTGACGCTGCGCCGATCGAAACCATGACCCAGTACCTCGAGCTGGTATCCAGACAGTGGGATAAGAAAATTGGGAGTCTGCAGAACTTCCTCGAGGAATAACAGGAACCGCAGATTCAATAGTCTGCTGGAGGGCATGCTTCGCCGCACGGGGGTGCGGTCCAACCGGGATATCCACACGGCGCTCATTTCAACTTCGACTTCAACGTGGCCCGAGCATCGGCCTGCGTAACCGCGCTTCAGTAACGAGTGATGATATTAAAAAAGGAAGCCACCGCAATAGTGTCCGTGGGCGCTTCCGGAGTCACGCCGCTGCGAAACACGCTCTTCGCATCCTCCGAAGACAACTCTCGGGGACAAACCGTCACAATTTCGAGAAACGTGGGCGGCGTCCGGCAGCCGGACCCCGGGACGCCAGTGAAATTAACCGGATAAGCAGTCGGTTAACGAGTGAATCTCCATGCTCGACTTCGTTCGGGCGCATCCATGGCCTCAAGGGCGCGCACGCTGCCACCGCCCCGCGCAGGGACGGCTCGGTTACTCCCGGACCGCCGAGGATCCGGCCACCAAGTGGCTTCGGCAAGAACATGATGGTCGGCTCGTTCGTTGTACTTCATTCGGTGGACCTCGCATCGCCCTTCACCAGTCCGCCGAAACGCCGCAAATAAAGGGGCCAGCCGCCATCGCCTCCAACCCTCGCCGTGTCGGCCCAGGTTATGGTGTTCGAGCTCCACCCGCGGCCTGATGTCCCAGCTGAAATGATCCATAGAGAATGAGTTCACCCGCAACACGATTGCGGAGGTCGATGTCATCGAAAAGGAACTGACTTCGATGCCTGGAGGGACCTTTCTGGAAGTTGACTGCGGAACCGGCTGGCATTCAGTAGAGCCCTTCCGGCGTGGCTCTCGCTGCACTGGAATTGATCAGTCACCCGACATGCTCTGTCAGGCACCGAGGGGAAGCTGGAACACGGTCTCCGCGCAAATTGCAGGATGCGGAAAACGATGAAGCCAGGACAGGCCCCTCGCCGTGACGAATCAACTCTTACGTGCTCAGAGCGCGCTCGCGCGGGATCTCCACGAACGACGAGTTATTCACGGGTTGTTGCTTCAGTCGTTTCCGCCACCGGCTGAACATAGCCAGTTTTAAGTGGTTGTCCTCGCAGTACCGCTGTTGGGTCACGCCGCTTTCCTTCCATTCATCAATCCTGGCCGCCCACAGTTTCGCTTTATGTTCCATGCCCGCGATTATCCGACAAGACCATCCTCACCGGTAGGTGGGGCTCACCGGACGCTTACAACGTAACACCGAGGCTTAGTTGCCGCTAAATCGCGCCACTACTTTGGACGGTCAACGGCCGCGCCTCGTTATTCCGCTGGCTCGCTGTCATCTTGTAGCCCGATGTTCCAGGTTGAGAATGAGTCAAATTGCGGATCGTAGCCAAACCGCGTTCGCGTATCCGTCAAGTCCAATCTCTTGAAACGATTGTCAGAAATTCCGTGAGCAATTGCAAATGGTTGTTGACCCAGATTCGCTTCAATGCAATTAACAAGCAATGCACAAAGATCACCGGGATTCACCCATGCACTAAGGTCGCGAGAGCCCATTCGGGACCAATTTTCCGCGCGCTCGAACGCACCGATCCGCACAGCGACCGCCTCCAAACCTTCTTGATATGCGAAGTACGCGGCGAGCGCTTCTCCGAATGCCTTACTTACTCCATAGAGATTTTTGGGTCGTACCGGCATGTTCGTCTTCACCTGCACGTCGACCGGATAGCCCTCGACAGCCTGTGCGCTGCTGGCAAAGACGAGGCGACGCACTCCGGCATCTGCTGCGGCCCGGAAGATATTATGAGTACCAACGATATTGCTGCGCAAGATAGATTCAAAAGGTGAATCAGGAGACGGTACTCCGGCAAGGTGAACGACCGCATCAACCCCTTGGCACACTTCCTTGCATGCCGCGAGGTCGGTGACATCCAGTATACGTCCTCGCCCATCAATCTTTTTGAGATCAGCCAAGCGCAGCCGGTAGTCGTCTCGGCCCACAGCATCGAGATGCTTAGTCAAAGCGGAACCGATACGGCCAGATGCTCCAGTTATCAATACAGTTTTCGGCATCTAGTAACCTCCTCGCCTGTTGCGGCATAACGATGAAGTGAGCTGCACGGCCAACGGCGTTTCTTGGGCCGAAAGCTCCTCAAACCCGAGTCTATCTCACTTCCGACGATAGTTCGAGCAGCGTCAGCTCGAACGCTCTGTTATGTTTTCATCGCCGACATTGTATCGTTGACGTTCGTACTGCCTCGTTCGTCACCGTTGGTCATGCAAAAAAGATGTACTTCATCAGGCCGTTGAAGATTGTGCCGTGAGCGGCCATAAACCGTTCCGAGTGTCCACCATGCTATGAAATACGGCGCTCGGTGCGCCTGAGCCAACGGGAGAACATGCCAAACGGCCCAGACCAGACCAAGGATGATAGCGGCCAGAATTGACCCGAACTTCTCCTGTGGCGGATCAAGGGCATACCCGGTCCATCCGACCTCTTCGCCCAGGGCTGCTATGAAAAACAGTGCAATTATTCCCACAGTGTTCAGGGCGGAGAACGTCGGAAGCGGAGCTGCCGGGAAATCAAACGCGAGAGCGCTAATTGGGAGAGCGGGTAACAGTCGCGAACGCCAGAAAGAAATAGAGCATCGCCAATCTCGCGGAATATGTCAACAAAGATGACGCACGAACTTTGAAAAGTTTCATGCCGTTTTCTGCATGAGTAATTGCCGACACGGCAAGAAACTCCCGTGCATGAACCTCGGACTCCTCGGTGTGGATTTCCCATCCGATGATCTTTCGAATCCAGACATCCATCAATACGTAAGCATAGAGAAATATTCCGTTGACCAGCGTCGGCAGATAGGTGCTATCCCAATTCCAAGACCTTTGCCGACCGATACCCTGGCCAGTATTCCGGAGCCCTCGACTTCGACCCTGGCCCGACGGCGGGCCGGCTCGATGCTTTTTCTCATCCGTGTCGAATTCGGGTGCCGCGGTTCGACAATGTTACAGACAATCCAATTGGAGGAACAACAGGATGAGAACGATTATCGTGACAGCGAATATGACGTTGGACGGCGTAATGCAGGGAACCGGCGGGCCCGGGGAAGATCCATCGGGGGGCTTCCGGTATGGCGGCTGGACGGCGCCGTATGCCGACCAGGTCAGCGGCATGGCGGTGCAAAAGGAAATGAAACAAGCGGCGGACTATCTATTGGGCAGGAAAACATTCGAAATCCTGGCCACCTACTGGCCGCACAATCCAGACGCCTGGCCTGGCATAAACAATGGCACGAAATACGTGATGTCGCGGACGGTCAAAAAGTCGACCTGGAAAAACACCGTTTTTCTCCAGGATTTGGAGGACATAAAAACGTTGAAAACATCGGACGGGCGCAACATCCAGGTGTGGGGCAGCAGTCAGCTCATCCAGCTTCTCCTCGAGAACGGCCTGGTAGACGAACTGCATCTGCGAGTGTTTCCGGTGATTCTTGGCGAAGGGAAGAAGCTGTTCAAGGACGGCACCATCGCAACAGCATTCATCCTCACCGAAAGCAAGGTCACTTCGAAAGGAGTGATTATTGCGTATTACCAGCGCGCCGGAGGAGTCAGGACGGGAACCATTGGAGTCGAATAAAATAGCCTCCTGGAAACCCGGGCCGGTTCAGTAGAGTCATCTGTTACTACATGAGGAATGGACAATGAAACATGGTGATTCACCGCTATTTTGGCGGCTTCTCAGAAGCAAAGCGGTATGGGCAACCGGGTTATTTCTGTTTCTTTTCTGGCTGAATAACACATCGTCATTTGTCGATACAAGCGGCAGAAAACCCATCATTCTTGCGCACGGTGCCCTGGGGCAGACATATGACCTGGAAGGCGTCCGATGGAATACCAACACCGCCGCAATCATTCACGAACCTGAACACCTCTTCATTGAGAACACCATTCCCTCGATCCGGGCGGCATTTGACTTTGGCGCTGATATTGTTGAGTTGGACGTTCGGATGACTGCCGACAACCGATTGGCGGTTTTTCACGACGATACGCTCGAATACCGAACTGACGGAAAGGGGTACGTCGTCGATCACACAATGAATGAACTCAGGCAATTGGACGTCGGCTATGGCTACACCGCGGACAACGGAAGAACCTATCCGCTAAGGGGAACGGGTGTTGGCTTGTTGCCAAACATCGATGAAGTCCTCCGAGCATTTCCGAACCGGAGTTTCCTCATTCACATTAAGGACGGCGGTGATGCGGTAGGCCCATTGCTGCTCGATTTTCTCTGTACTCTCGACCGGTCGACGATCAACAACCTCTCCGTCTACGGAAACGATCATGCGTTAGATCTATTGAAAGCTCACTATCCGGAGATAAAGACGCTTACCAAGCAACGCATGGTCGACGCTCTGCTTAGGTATGTACTCGTTGGCTGGACAGGATTCGTGCCTGATGCTATGCGAAATATGGAGCTCCACCTCCCCGTAGAATATGCAGGTCTCCTCTGGGGCTGGCCGAATCGATTTCTCCAAAGGATGGAACAAGCAAACACCCGCGTCGTACTTGTTCAGTACGTAAACGGCTGGTCGGACGGGTTTAATACGCCAGCCGATCTTGCGAAATTGCCCGACGACTTCACTGGCGGCGTATGGACTAATCGCATAGACGTGATCGGCCCATTATTGAAGGAATAGCCAATTCTTCCTTTGCAAGGCGGCAGCATAAGATATGGCTCGAACGTATAACGGAACCTCGCAAGATCATGGCGACGATCTCCGCTTCGAAGGGTCGCTGTCACCGGCGTCGCTGAGTGCAGTAGTTGTTCCGGCTCACGCGCCTGTTGCCGCTGAGCTCTCCGAGGGCAAAGCCCAAAGAAACACGACCATCTCGTCTGAATCCTATCAATGCCGTAGCGGTGTACTCCTGTCTTCTCCTGGTAGTCCGAGAAAACATCGAGACCAGATATTCTTGCATGAAATTCCAATGCTCGTCCGGCACCTTGACGCAAGCCTTCTATCACTCCCCGCCTTCCGGTTCCGGATAGGTTTTCCATGATTTGTTGAAGAGCCTGCCCGTGCCGCGCACATCCATTTGGCCCAGTTGTGCGAAGAATTTATCGAACATGACCATATGGGGGAGTCACTGTGAACAAGGCACGATTACAGGGAATGATCTTCTTCACCGGTGCGGCCGTGTTTTCCGCGGCGATCGCCGCGTTGGCAGGGGGAATTATCGGCGCAGTCTGGCTTGCAGGTGTTCTGCTATTGCTCGGTTTCGAATCCTTCGTGCTTTTTTCAAATATCGATTTGAACACCGATACTGAAGGGCGGAGGCGACCGGTGCTCGGCACGGCGAATGCGATATCGCTGGTTCGCGGTTGGCTGATTGCCGCCGCGGGTTCTCTTCTGGCAAGCCGGGTCTTGCTTGCGAGCCGTGTATCCACTCCTCCGGCGGCCTATGTCCCGGCTCTTCTGTACACACTGGCGCTCGCTCTGGACCTCGCCGACGGGGCGCTTGCTCGCCGGACGCGGACGGAAACTGCCCTTGGCCGCGTGCTCGAGAACGAGTTCGACTCTCTGGGCGTGTTCCTCATTTCGGGGACACTGATAGCCGGTGGACACATTCCCGCAATTGTCGGGTTCGCGGGGGTCGCACGGTATATCTTCGTCTTCGGAGTCTGGTTGCGGCGGCGCCGGGGGCTTCCCGTCCGTCCACTGGTCCACACTGTCTCAGGGAAGATTACCGCCGGGATCATCATGGGCTATCTCTGCGTCGCGCTCTGGTCGATTCTTCCAGATGCCGTCCTCAACATCACTGGTGTGGCACTCCTGGTCCCGTTCACAGGCGGCTTTCTCCGGGATTGGCTCGCGGTCACCGATCCGCGAAGCGGTGACATCATGCAACGGGAGCACTTGTCATGAGACCGCACATGCTGCAGCGCGTTTCCCCTGCGGCCTCTAACATTGTCGCGGACACAGAGCGCACTTCGGCAACCCGCCGAGGCGTGCAGGCTCGTCGCGTCCGAACCTCCGAGGATATCCGCCAGTTCTTTGACGGCATTGCGGCCTCCTATGTGGATCGCCATGGCGCGGCGGCTGAACTGCTTCGATACCGCTGCGACGTACTCAATCGCATGCTCGGTGTGTGTTCTGACGATACCCTCCTCGAAGTGGCGTGTGGCACGGGCGATCACCTGTTAGCACTTGCCGGTGCCGCGAGAAGGGCCATTGGAATAGATTTCTCGCCCGCCATGGTCTGCCGTGCTTCAGAGAAAGCGTCTACATTTACCGGCACTGACATCGACCTTCGCGTTGACGACGCCACCACGCTTGCGACGCTGGATGACGACTCGGTAGATCTCGCGTTCTGCGTCGGAGCACTCGAGCATGTGCCCGACAAACAGGCGGCCTTTGCTGCCGTTCACCGCGTTCTCCGACGCGGAGGCAGATTTGTGAGCCTTACGGTAAACGGCGCATATCTCTGGCATCGCCACATCGCGCCGCTTCTTCGTTACGGCACCCGGCATCTCGAAAGCGACCGATTCCTCGAAAGATCGGAGTTATTGCAGCTCGCAGTTCGCGCGGGCTTCTCTCGCATCGACGTAGGCTACTGGAGTTTCATTCCGGCGGATGACATGCCGAGAGGGCTTTCGTCTCTCCTTACGGTCGCAGACTCCGTTGGACGCGCGTTGGGTCTCAGTTCGTTGCGCGGTGGACTCCGAATCGCCGCGGAAGCGTGATGAAGCAACGATCATAGATAGTTGATCACCGCCGTAAGAATCCGACTCCATAAATGCCCATATCGGGCTTTTTTTAGTGCGAATCCGCGTCCGCCTCGAACAGATGTCCCATTCTCACCTTTTTCGTGTTCAAATAGCGCTCGTTGTGCGGGTTGGGTACGGTGATGAGCGGAACCCGCCGATCGACTGAAACCCCGAGGGAGCGAAGCCCATCGATCTTCGACGGGTTGTTCGTAAGTAGCGCGACGGAGCGGATTTGCAGGATAGAGATAATCCGCGAAGCAACGCGGTAGTCCCGCATGTCTCCGGGAAATCCAAGATGCTCGTTTGCCTCCACCGTGTCCATTCCCGCGTCCTGAAGCGCGTAGGCTCTGATCTTGTTCACGAGCCCGATCCCGCGTCCTTCTTGCCTCAAATAGATGACGGCTCCTCTGCCGGCGCGCGAAATGTAGTCGAGCGACGCGTCGAGTTGAGCGCCGCAGTCGCAGCGCAACGAATGGAAGATGTCCCCGGTGTGGCATTCAGAGTGGACACGAACAGGACATTCGACTGCGTCCTTCACCTCCCCGTTGATGATCGCGGTATGTTCTTTGCCGTTCAACCCGTCGAGAAACCCTGCAATTCGAAATATCCCGTACGGGGTTGGAAGCGAGGCAGACGCGACAAGCTTCACTTCCGCGTCCGTCCGTAGTGTATCTGCTCTCATGTGCGCCCGTCCTCACCCATTACCCTTTGCAGCGCCATCGCCCGGCTGTTGGGACCGTGTACCGTTTGCGTCCACTCGAACCGACTTCCCGGTCATGTAGTGTGCCTCCTATTCTTGAATCGCTGTCCATTTGTTCGCACGGAACTCAATACTGGATTTCCCTGTTTTCTGTGCGCAGACCGCAATCCGTAGTATCGACGGCTCCGAAGAAAAGAAAGAAGAGCGGGAAACAGTACGTTTGGTGCAATGCCGGACAAAAAGGAGGCCGAATAGCAGGTGATGAAACGAACTTCGATCCGTGTTTTCGCGGCGTTTCTGCTATTGTCGGCAGGCGCGCACGCGGCCGCCAGGGATGCAGGAAAATCCGACAACGCCGACCCGTGGTCGTTTTCAATTTCCGGACTCCGACTCTACTGGTTGGGCGTTGGCCCACCCGGTGCAGACGTCTTGCTTCAGTATACCGGGGTATCTCTTTTCCCTCGCCTCGATACCATATTCGAAGAGGACTTCTGCGCATGGCCCACTCTTCGGAAATCGAGTCGATCGCGCGACGTTCACCGTCGGCGCACATTTTCATCTTCAGTTCTGAAGCAACGGCATTACGGAGAATCGCTGCTTGTTGACGTTTACCCGAGCCGATGCGATAGTTTACAAGTACACTTCGGATTTTCTGGAGTGTCGCCGCAGTTCCGCTTCGGATCCGCCTTCCGCCCGCGCTGAAAGCTCGGCGGAGCGATGCCGGCCGGAACGACCGGCGAAACGTTTAACAGGGTTGCAGGGATAACTGGAGAGGATCATCATCCGTGCACGACGGGACGAAATTGAACCTTCAACTTGAAACCGTCTCCATTGATGACGTTACGGTTCTTCGAAAAGTAGCCGAGGGTGACGAGAATGCAGTGCGCATCCTCTACCGGCGTTACAGCCAGCGCATTTATGGCTTTGCACTCAAATCAACCGGAAACCGCGAAGCAGCGGAGGACATCATGATCGACGTTTTCGCGGAGGTCTGGCGAACGGCCGGGCGGTACCGCGCGGGCCGGAGCAAGCCCTCCACGTGGATAATGACGATTTGCCGGCATCGGTCCATCGACTGGCTCCGCAAGCGCGGCGTAAGACCGGAACGCAATTCAGTAGCGTGGGACGACGTTGCGCCGTCAAATGAGCCGCAAAGCTCCGACTCCGTTGCTTCAACGGCCGAGCGCGAAGAGACCAAACGGGAGGTGCGCGCGGCCGTCGGGCGCCTGCCGAGTGAACAGGCGGAGCCGCTGAATCTCGCCTTCTTTGGGGGACTCTCACACTCGCAGATTGCCGAGTACCTGGATCAGCCCGTCGGTACGATCAAGACGAGAATCCGCGCTGCCATGATTAAGCTGCGTGAGTGGCTCGGCGAAGACGATATCGGGCAATCCACCGGCCGAAGCGTTACGAAGAAATTTGGTGAAAAGAACGATGAAACGACGCGAGATCGATGACGGCGAGCACGTGACCGAGTTAATTCCCGGTTACCTGCTCGGCTGTCTACCGGAAGAAGAAATCATTGAGATCGCAAAACACATATCCGACTGCAGCTCGTGTCTGCGAGAGCTTGAGCAGCTTTCACATGTAAAGGAACAGCTGCTCGAAGCGGCGCCTGAAGTCGCCCCTCCTCCCGAGTTATGGGATCGTGTCCGCGACCGCATCCATTCGGAACTCGGAACCGACGGGCAACCACGATCCGGAGAAGATCGCGTGTATGGGAAGCGAAATCCCCAAAAGGGCAATCGTACCCGCAAACTAAGGCGTTTGGCCACGGTGCTCGCTGCAGCGCTCATCGTTGCGCTGGGAACAAGCACGACCATTCTGGCAACCAAGATGAGCCGCGCTCCCGCCGCAAGCCTTCCGACGATACCGATGACCGCGCCGGTCGGTTCCAATTGGGGCACCGACGAAGGAGCACCGACCGGAACGATAGTCTTGAGCAGAGACGGAGAATACGGAACGCTTGTCGTGGACAATCTTAAACCGGCCTCCGGTAGACAATATCAACTTTGGCTTATCCAAAACGGAACGAGAATCAGTGGTGCCGTCTTTTCGGTAAACGACGAGGGCTACGCGAATGTCAGTGTTTCGTCCGTTGCTCCGCTCTCTTCGTATTCCGAGTTCGGAATAACCGCTGAACCAATCGGCGGCAGCCCCAGCCCTACCGGTGTACACGTACTCGCAGGATCTGCTTCAGACCGTTAGCATCGTTGGTGTCGTCTGGACCACTTCCCCTCCGCGTACTGTACCGTCACTGCTCGACTGTTTACCGCATCCATCCTTTGCAAAAACCTCTTGGGCCAGCCCCACGGAAATCCAGCGAAGCGATCCGGAACGTGCAGTTCCATGTTTCTCATTGGATCAGGAACAAATCCGTTCCCATCCAATCAGCTCATTGGAACTCCCCCAGTTTCGTAGACACTCTTATCCCGGATCGTTTCCGGGTGGGAACTCGCCTCGTTTGGCTTTACAATGGTAATTTGCCATTTTCTCCCATTACGAACTAAAGAATAGATATCGAGGATATCGCGAGGGATTCCGACCTGTGTCCGACGCTTTTCGGAGCGGCCAACTTTTACGGAAACATAGCCAACGATCGAGGCATTACAAACGGTGTCCTGGGCCGCCTCGGATTTAACGACGACGAAATGCGCAGCGGAGCCACGAGCTCGAGCGGCGCTTCGAAATAGCCGAATCCCTGCGACAGACAAGCGCCATGGTCTCCTCCGACCTCGAGCTGACCAACAGCCTCTCCCGGTGAGTCCGGAAACTGAAGGAACTTGTCGAGTTCGATCTTGGCGACGCCTCTCCTACCCGGAGTCCCAGGGACAGCTGTTAACCGGAGCCGAGGCCGACGCGATCCTCGAGGAGCTCGAGTCTATTCTCTACCCGATTACTAGGGACCGCAGGAGCGGTGCACTCCAGCCGCTTCTTGCCGTGCCGTTGCGGAACCAGGAGAAGATGGTCGGTGTTGTCTTATCTCGGCAGCCGAGGTGAGGGAGCCTATCGCGGAGCGGGACTCTTTCACCACCTTCTGCGGGGAGAGGACATGCTGGCGCGCTACGGAGGGAAGGAGTTTGTCCTTCTTCTTTCCTCGGCCGACGGCGAGACCGCCAGGCAAATCATAAACACAGGGTGCGCAAAGCGAGCAAGGAGCTCACGATGCCGGGGATTCAGGCGCCGGTAACCATAAGCGCGGGAATTACTACTATCCAGGACTTCACCGACCTCTCGGGGATGATTAGCCGCGCCAAGTCGTGCTACGACCGAATGAGCCGCAGAAACGATGGACCAAGGGGCCGAAGGGCAGATCAAAACCTACCTCGCCTCCCGGGGAAGATGTTGCCTTCGCCTTTCTCTTTGGATCCGCCGCCATCGGGCGACACACTCAGGAGACCGACCCGGACATCGTTCTTTACCTGGTGGAACCGCATCACAAAGGTCTGGAACTCGAAAACTGGACAACACAACCCGTATAAAGCCTCCCGCGGTTAAGAGGTCAATCGGCGGGCGCAACGCGCTTCAATCGGTCCGAGTTGCTGCGCGCTGATCGAGACTGCCCTGGCTTTTCCGTACCTGGCAACGAGCCGGGTGTGGTACTTTTTCGCCGGTTGATGCCCACGACGGAACCGCACGGCGCTTTCTCCAAAGGTCCACCTCAGATGAGCGCTGTCGTCTGCGTCTCGCCGGTCATGCAAATGGGCGACACCCCTTTTCAGTTTAAGCCGGACCGAATTCCGAGCGGGCGGATCTTCCTCATTTTCAATGAAGAAGACGATGACTTCTACGAGGTCCGTAGGTCCGTGGAGCGCTTCAAAGTATTTGCCGCTGGGCGCGACGTTCCGGTTACACATCCGACCTGCCCGGGAGGAAACCACAACTGGATGACCGTGGACAGCTACGGCGAAGCGTCGTTCAAGCCGGATCCCGATGCTGCGGCTCTAATTCGGGAGGAAATACGGTTTCTTAAGAAGCGTTTGTAGGCCGCAGTGCCCGCCGTCCTGTACCAAGTTCGCGGGAGTTGTTTTGCGCCGGCACGCCCCGGCCGGCGGCCACCGAGGGCCACCGTGACGTGGAAAGTTGGACGAGGCGTCAGTCTCACGCGCGGTTGCCGGTAGAATTCTCCTTGTCCCGCTTTTCTTTGCGCCGCTCTTTGATCGTCTTCTCGGGTTTTTTCTTCTGTTGAGAACCACCCTTATCTTTACTCTTCGCCATGTATTACCTCCGTAAGAGCCCTTTTCATAGAGTATACCCTGGAACGACGGTGAATGACGCTACACAATTTTTGCACCGACCAGGGCCGGTAGCCGGAGCCCCTTATAATCACCCCGATAGTCGTTCAGGACATAACTTTGTTTCGTTGGTTTTCGGAGATTCCAAAACGGCTTTCTACGCGATATATCAAGTCGGAGATTAGGGACTATTTCAACCGAGAGACGTCCGGAGCGGGGATCCCGCCGGTGCCGGTGCCACTGAATATGGTGTTGAGCCCGGGCAATGGGAAGCATCCGGAGAGAGGGTCCGCAGCACCGTCCGGATCCGGTTTCTTTCTCTTCAGGGCGGCCGCTGCGGCACTCATCTTCGCCTGCTTAGCCGCATTGCAGCTGATCCCGGTCAGGCACAATGAGTTGGCGAAAATCGCAAATATTGACCCAGAACGGGAAGTACTCGATGAAATAGTGATCTCCAGCCTGCAGAAGGCCGGACGATTTCTTGATGAAAACCTGTAGAAAGAGTTGTTCATGAGAAAGATGTTTCCTGTGGGAATGATTCTCTTCTTTGCCTTCCTGGTTGGCGCGATCATAAGCTCTGGCGGGACTATCCCCCAGTACACCAACATCCCTTCGGTCTTGATGGTCCTCGGGCCGCCGTTTGTCCTGCTACTGGCGAACTTCAGCGTTCGCGAAATGGGCCGAGCCTTTGCCGTTGGATATCGGAAATCTGAAGCGCCGCTGGAGGATCTGAAGAAGGCTATCTGTTTCGTAGGATTGCCCGACTGTACCTGATTCTTTCGGGATTTCTGGGAACCATGGTCGGTACCGTGGCAATGCTGGTTAATCTTCGGGATTCAAAAGGCATTGGCTGGGGTGCTGCCCTGGCCCTCATGACCGTGCTGTATGGAGTTATTCTATCACTGGTCACTACCATTCCCTTTTCGGCGAGAATAAAGAAAAGGCCTATCGAAGCAGAAGAGAGTATTCCGCGGAACCGATAATTCTATGTTCCTTTTTATACCTGCCATCTTCATACGGCACTCGTTACCGCACGAATTCCACATAATTGCCTGTAACATTCCACGGCCCGGCGGTATCCGCCTGAACTTCGACCCGCACGGTGTTGGCGTCCGGCATGCGGACCAGAAGCATCTTGCCCGAAGCGGATTGCAGATTCCTGAATACATAGGTATTGCCGTCTGCGGTGATTTGTGAGAAATCACGGTTTTCCAGTCCTGTCCCCGCAATCGTGTATGAGTAGACCCCGGTCCCTATATCCGGCAGGGAGCTGCCGATGAAAAACTCCGGCTTTGTCAGGTCGATATTGTCATGTACCAGAGCCACGTGCGGATCCTCCGGGTAGGTGGATGCTCCGGACTTGAATCATGTCCCTTGCGCCGTGCCAGGGACATCCTGCTCCACGGTGCCGCCAGCGGGTGCGATTGTGCGATGCGGCCCGCTCACGGAGGACCCCGCTACACTGGTCAACCAGCTCTGGTTGGTTCCGCCGAAATAGGGAATACAGGACACCGCGTGTAAGTACGAACTGTTTTCATCTCCAAAGCGGGCACTATTGGCAAAGGTATGGGTTACCCGCGTGTCGTATACGCCGAAATCCAGGGCCAGTTGGCCGGGGCTGCCCCCCGCCGTACCGATCACCTGCCCGTTGCTCACTTCAATTGCTACTTCCTTACGGCAGATGCGGTACGTCTCCCCTCCGGCCGAATACTCATCCACAAACGCGCCGCTCACCGAACCGACTGTGCTGGAAATGGCCGGATCAAGAGCGCTGATATGGCCAAAGCGCGCAGATACTTCCTTACAGGAATAGATCGTCATTGAATAGTCGGTAAAACCGAGTTCACATCCTCGAACGCCATCGCCGCGGTTGTGATTCATTGCGCCAAACCCTTGCGCGAGCTGGCAGCTGATCCGTAGGTCGAAGGCCGTATCCCCATGCACCTCTTTTTGAAGCGGCTAATCGGATTGTGACTGGTCTGGTAATCCTGGTTGGTACCCGTGGCTTATTGAGAGCCACAGTAAGTCATCACAGCTCTCACCTCGTGTATTCGCAAAATTTTTCTCACCACTAGCTTCTACGCATTGTCGATCGTGATCGCGAGTACTTGCTGACAGTACGCTCCACCGGACGACTATTTGGCGGCCCTTCAAGCCCGGGTGCTTCAACCGCACCGTGGTGCGCGCCGATAGGTAGGGGCACATCATTGTGGTAGATGCATCCGAAAGCATGCTGCATCGACCCAGGTTGCTACCTAGTCGTCTGGCCCTCACGGGCGCAACCTCGCTGGGTACGGCGCAAGTTACGCGGAGCGGCATACTGGAATTATAAGAGAGACTGCGGCCCACCACGCGGCGAGGATCTCGCGCCGTCCGCGGTTTTAGGATATGATTCTGTCATGCTCACGACTCGACTCGAAGCAATTATGTTTACCGAGATAGCCGGGTACTCGCGGTTGATGGAAGCGGACGAAGAGCATACGATCCAACTTCTCAAGATACACAACCAAATCGTCTTTCCCGTTATTGAGACGCACTCGGGGGAAGTGTTCAATGCGATTGGAGATGGACTTCTCATTCTCTTTTCAAGCGTACGCAAAACCGTTGAATGCGCCGTTGCCGTTCATCAAACCGTGGCAGACCACAACGAAGGCACCTCAGAACTCGAACGCTTCAAACTGCGAATCGGGATTCATATCGGAGAGGTACAGCACGAGGGCTCCCGGGCGTACGGGTCCGGAATAAACGTGGCGGTGCGGGTGGAGCCCTTCTCGTTGCCGGGCGGAATCTGTGCGACCGAGGATGTCTATCGACAAATCGAAGGGAGAGTTCCCGGCGAGTTCACGAGCATCGGCCTGCAGACTCTCCAGAGCATCTCGAAACGGTATGAGCTGTTTCGTGTGGTCACCGGTTATGAGGACGCGAACCAGGAGGGCGGCCAGCCGCAGCCGGCGGCTGGAATGACCGACTCGTTGCGGGCGCCGGCGGACATGTTCGGAGTGCAGAAGTGGGAAGCAAGGCCTTCGGCATCGTCGAGAATATTATGGACCGTGCGATAAATGCATGGGACAAGATGCCGGAAGAGAAGCGATCGTCCATAATAGAAAAGATCACGACGGGAATCGAGGAGAGCGCCGAGAAGAAGGAAGCCAAAAAGCGCTCCGACATCGCCGGAGAAATCGCGTGGGGCACGGCAGTCACCCTCGGAATGGGCATCTGGTTTGCCGAGACAGGGAGCGTATGGATGATCGTGGCCGGAACCCTGGTCGGCGTCCTCCCACTGGTCTCCGGTATCCAGAAGCTCATCAAGCGTGCAGCTCGAAAGCGGAAAAAACCAGACACGGAGCCGGCGGCACTTGAAGGCGTGGTTCTCAAGGCGGCACGAGAGCTTGGCGGCCGCGTGACTGTGGTTCAGATGGCTGCGCACATTGGATGCTCGCTCGGCGAGGTGCAAAACGCACTCGACGCTATGACGAGCAGCGGGTATGTCACTCAGGAGATTCTTGATACCGGAATCATCCGTTACGACTTCCCATCGCTGTATCCCGACGATCGAGACCCAAAGCCAGTTCTTTGAGAACGCTCAAGTCCCTTCACCAATACTACGCCAGACAGCGGAGGTTCGTGATTGTTGCACGCAGTGAGAAAGATTCAGCGAAAAGCGCATGGGAACTGGTTGATCATGGAGTATGACATACCGCATCAACTTGCCCTCACATTCATTCCGGATTATACTGCTTCCACTTTAATTCTTTCGTTGAAACGAATTAAATACATCTTAGGCACACACTCAAAACTTTTTCTTTTTGGGGAATGAGATGTCAGACAAGACGGTATCGCCTCGCCAGTGGATCAGATTAGTTGTGTTCTATCTCCTGATCCCGCTGGTTTTATTTTTGTGCGCGGGGGACTTCGGATGGTGGCAGGCGTGGCTATATTCCATGCTGATCCTGGCCGCCGGTATCGGTGGGCGCATCTGGGCGGAACAACGACATCCCGGATTAACGGCTGAAAGACAGAATATTGCAACTTTGCAAAACGCAAAGGCCTGGGATAAGGTGCTTGCTCCACTGATGGCGGTGAGTGTCGGGTTGCCTATGGTCACGGTGGCAGGGTTGGACCATCGCTTCAACTGGTCTTCCCGATTCCCGCTATGGCTCAGCGCAATAGGATTCATTCTTATCGCGTTTGGCTACGCCTTCGCTTCCTCGGCCGTGGCAGAGAACCGATTCTTCTCCGGTGTGGTACGCATTCAGACAGATCGAGGGCATGTGTTGTGTGATACCGGTCCCTACCGGTTTGTGCGGCATCCAGGTTATGCAGGAAATCTTCTTCCACTGTTCGGTATTGTTCTTGCCCTTGGTTCGCTCTGGACGTTGATACCTGCGGCAGTGGCGACAATCATCACGGTGATTAGAACTGTACTTGAAGACCACACGTTACAGGAGGAGTTGCCGGGCTATAGAGAGTACGCACAACGCGTGCGTTATCGGTTGATTCCGGGAATATACTGAGAGACGTGGTGGTGGGTGCATAGCGGTTTCACTGCTCTCTGTTCAGGGCCGAACGCAAGCGCCGCATGAAAAGGATTACAGACGTCGATCTATCCCGGATAAAGAAGAAAAAAAGGAAGTGCGTTTCCGTGTGCAGTTTCCAGTTGACAATCTCCCGGATGAGACCATCGGTTGCCTTCATCGCCCAGGAATTTAGTCGCCTTCGCGCCTCATCTGGGTTGCCCCGATAGCCAACGGGAACAACCTCTGACTGGTATTGCCGCGCCAGTCTTACAAAGTCTTCTTTCAAATCAGCGCTCATGCTGCGACTCTACCGCTTGTTCTGTTTTTTCATCCGCTTGTAGAGCTCTTGATACCTGGGGTCGTGCACGGTACAGCCACTGCGGTATTGGTTGGCCACGAGTCGAAAACAATGATTGCAGGCGGTGCACCATTGAATGTCATTGAATCTCTGCTGCAGTATCTTTCGGGCAAAATGACGGTCCGCAAGGGACTGTCTGGATACACCCACCATATCCACATCGCCGGAGCGCAAATTGTGTTCCGCCCAATAGACAAAACTCTTTTCATCGCTATTGTTCCCAGGGAGTTTGTTCTTTCCGTCCCGCAGATAGCTGTACCCGGCGCACATGACCGGGATAGAGACCTTTTCCTTGACGGCTTTGGTGAGGCGAAAATGTACGAACACATCCTCGGGATTCTTCCTTGTGGGCATCTGCACCAAAACATCGGAAAAATAGGAAGGATTGCTGACATGGACACTTACGTAGTGCATACCGGTCGCTTCCATCAATCGTGCGAATGCCAGGAATTCGGACAGATCTTCTTTACCGGACTCGGCATCCATCCCGAAACCGCCCGGAGAATGAATCGTACTGATCCGCGCCCCCAGAATGAACGAGGGACTAACTTTGTCCCTGATTTTCTGCACCGTCTCCCGGAAAAACCGAGTGCGGTTTTCGAAACTGCCCCCGTAGCCGTCGCTGCGGGTATTGGCGGGATTGAGAACTTCCGAGGCCAGATATCCATTGCAGTTTTTAAAATCGATACCATCGCCGCCGGCTTCTTCCACCACGGCTGCGGATTCTGCGAAACGGTCCTCAATGGCTACCAACTCTTTGGTGGTCAAAACTTCAATAGCAGAATCGTCGGCGGGATAGACCGTCACCACTCTTGAGAAGCGTCCCGAGCGCCGTCCGTCATGAGAGATCTGAAAAAGGATAACGATATTTGGATCGACGTCTCGAATTGTATCAACGATTCGCTTTAAACCGTGAACATTGGGTCTCAGGGCACTCAGCTGATTGATCCTGCCCCGGCTCTCCCGGGAAACTCCGCAGGCCTCCACGAATATCAAACCGGGTGAACCTTCGGCGAAATTTCTATAGCGCTCCAGTGTCAGATCCGTCGGATTCCCCTCATCATCGGCGTCGTTACACTCGCTAGGGTGGTACACTATCCGATTCGGTGCGGTTTTGGTGTGGATTCGCAATGGTCTGGCCAGATAGTCAATCATGCGTTTTCCACCTCAGTCATCGTCACCAGTTTCCCCCACCGGCATCGCCGGCCCGTGCAACTATTGGCTAGAAGCTGCCTTCTTCGGCCCGGTCGATGCCCTGCAGCACCATGAGGTCTTCGTGTAGCTCCATCCATATATCGTGAAATGATCCACACATCACGCCGGTGAACATCTTAATCTCGCCGGCAGCTACCCGCTGTGCAGCACCCTGCAGGCGGCTATTGTAACGGGCGAGGCGGGGAAGCACCTCGGCCAGCTGCGCGATAACGGGTCGAACCCGCTCGGCGAGTGACGCCAGACCTTCAAGCTGCAGTCGGTCATAGGCGGCGTCACTGTGATCATTGGGAGCGGCGTCTTTCATCTGCCAGCTACCGCACAGTGCCTTAAACTCTTTGTTGAGCTCCAGGAACTTCTGGTAGCCGGGCGCTAGCGCCTGCGCTACTGCCGGATCGGCGGACACGGCCAAGCGGCGCCGGTGTTCCTCAGTGCCTTCGGGAGTAAGTGTATACATGTCGCGAGCTTCCATATGTTTCACCCAGCCACGGCTCACAAATTCCGCCATTATCCCGGTGGGCACCGTACCCAGGCTCTCCAGCAGGCCGTCGGGGGTGATGAAACCGCGAACCCGCAATACATGCAGCACCAGATCTTCGTTGACCTCTATAGCAGTCTCAGCTTCTGATTGTCTTCCGGGAAGTTCTGCGGACACGGAGGTAGACTCAGCCGATGCGGTTTCAGCGCCGTCGAAAGTAAACGACACGGCGTCCGCCGATACCCGACCTGAGGCGAGCAAAGCCTGGGCCACCGCCAGCCGACTGAGCGGAACTCGAAACGGCGAACAGCTCACAGAGTTCACTCCTGCGCGAACAAAGAAGGCCACCGAGTCAGGATGACCCGCGTGTTCACCGCATACGCCAAGCTTGATCGATGGCTTGGCCCCTCGGGCACCTTTGCAGCCCATCTCTACCAGGACGCCGACTCCCTCAACGTCCAACGCCGCGAACGGGTTTTCCTCCAGTATCCCCTGCTTCCGATAGGCGGGGAGCATGTGAGCCTCAACGTCATCCCGGCTAAAGGCGAACGTCATCTGGGTCAGATCGTTGGTGCCAAAGGAGAAAAAATCGGCGTGCTCTGCCAGCGCACCGGCCACCACGACGGCACGGGGTGTTTCGAGCATCGCTCCAATCGAAATGGCTTCGCCCGCCAGCTCCCGGTGACCGGACTGATTCAAAGCGTCGGTCACCCATCGTCTGGCCAGGGCCAGTTCACGTTCGTTAACAACGAGCGGAATCATGATCTCAATCCGCGGCTGTTTTCCCCGCTCGATCAGGTTGGCGGCCGCCGTCGAGAGCGCGCGAACCTGCATTTCGTACAACCCGCCACGCACCACGCCCAACCGCACCCCTCGGGTGCCGATCATGGGGTTCGTTTCGTGTAACCGGCGCACCGCCGCCAGCTCCTTCGCCTCGAAACTATTCAATTCGCCTCGGGCTTCTTTGGCGGTGAGGTCGATTAGGTCGGGTAGAAACTCATGCAACGGTGGGTCAAGCAGGCGAACCGTTACCGGCAGTCCGTCCATCGCCTCTAAAACCGACTCGAAATCAGCAACCTGAGCTTGTTCAAGTTGTTGCAAGGTCTCCTGTTCTTCGGCGCCTGTTTCGCTCAATATGAAGGCGCGCATCACAGGGAGCCGATCAGGCGAGAGGAACATGTGCTCTGTCCGGCACAGCCCGATACCTTTTGCCCCCAAACTGCGGGCCATGCTCGCATCACCCCGGGTGTCCGCGTTGGCCCTCACCTCTACCCGTCCCGCCTCTGCGACTTGATCGGCCCAGTGAAGCAGTTGCACGAGCTCGGGTGGAGGCTCATGTGATGACACCTCTAGTTCGCCTATGTAGACGGCGCCCGTGCTACCGTCAATGGTTAATCGCTCCCCTTCGCGCACCGGAATCCCACAAATCTCTATGCCGCCAGCAACAACACGCAGGTCGGCAGCCCCAACCACAGCGGGTTTTCCCCAGCCGCGGGCCACAATGGCCGCGTGAGACCCTAACCCGCCTCTCGCGGTTAGAATTCCCCGCGCGGCCTGCATGCCCAATACGTCGTCGGGGGTTGTTTCAGATCGCACCAGAATCACTGACCGCCCCTCGTCAGCCATAGCTACCGCCTGGGCCGCGTCCAAAACCACCTCACCAACAGCGGCACCAGGTGAAGCAGGCAGCCCGACCGTGGCCGGCGGAGATGTTACGGCAGTGGTCTCCAACCCGGCGTGGAAGAACACGTCCAGTTCGCCCGGATGAATTGACTGAAGCGCTGCCGCTACCGCATCCGACCGCTTTTCGTGTTGGGCTACACCAACCGCATCACGGATTGTCTGTTCAATAGATGTAGACGTTGTTCCCATGTTGACCTCTGTTTAATGTGCTTTTCATCGTAGTATGATTTCACATGATTATATCCTTGACAGGCGCACAACGCAAGTTTTAATCGATTATCGATAATCCAATTATCCCGGCAGCACGGAGGTGCGGTCGAAACATTGCACCGCGCGAACGAGGTTTTGTGAAAGGCTTTAGCATATTTTGCACGGGAAGCAAAGAGACCGTCCGTAGAAATGACGGTGAGATTCATCGGCTGCGAGCGTGAGGTGTACGGGTTCGAGGCGAATGTACATGAGCGACTCCTCGGTGGGCATGAGGGCGATTCGTGTGACAATTGCTGAGTCGGTAATTGGACCCTACACAACCGAGATCCTTGGGCGCGTGGACCATGGAACACTTTGGAGTCAGTGGAATATGAGGTATGATCTAATGTATGGAGACGATTTGTCGGTAAAGAGCGGCAAGCGGCGAACGGAAGACTGAGCTTTTCAGCTCCCGTCCGCATGCAACTGCCGTTCTTCTAGTACTGCCTGGGCCTTCTGTCTTCTCGTGGCCGAGCTTCATTTACTTTAAGGTTACGTCCGTCGAGGTCCTGATCGTTTAGCCCTTGTATGGCTTTTTGAGCCTCTTCGTCTGAACTCATCTCAATAAACCCAAAACCGCGCGACCTTCCGGTATCCCGGTCGGTGACGATATTCGCCGACAAGACCTCGCCATATTCGCCGAATTTTTCTTTCAGGTCCCAGTCGTTGGTTTGAAAACTTAGATTACCAACATAAATTTTAGTAGCCATTCGTGTACTCCTTCTGCATCTAGCAGAGTGTTTAAACTATCGCTATTCGATTCTGCTATGTCTGTTTCTTGATCCAAAAAAGGAAGGGTACAGTCAGCCAACAACGAAAAGTGATGTTGACTAAAGATACCCTTTCTTATCACATTAGTCAACGCCCTTTTGGGAAAACCGAAAGAAGAATCGCCGCAACCGTGGTCCGAACCTCATGACACTCATTAACCAGAGCGTAGAATTGAACGTGTGTCGTTGCCACATCGGAGTCGGATGACGAGTTACTACCGGTTCGAACCGCCATCGCGTTGAGTGAAAGAGAATCAGGTGAGCAGGATCGAGAGCAGCGGAACTAGTACGATCAGCGCCGCCGTCGTAACAAGCCACGCCGCGTTCGCGAGATCCAGATCGAACCCATACAGTGCCGGAGGCACCAGTGCATTGAACGCTACAGGCATCACCGACAGGACAACGAGCATCTTGAAGGCCGTCCCGTCTCCCACAGACGGCAGACCCAGGAGAAGGCCGATGGGAACCATCACAAGCGGAAGGATGACGAACTTGATGAGCATGACCGCACCTACTTCCCGTTTGAATGCGTTGACCGTGGAGAACCGTAGCGACATACCGATCGACATTCCAAGCAACACGGCGACGGTTGGCACTACAAGTTCGACGATCATCCCAACGAACTCCGGTCGGTGGATACCGGCGAAATTGAGTCCGGCGCCGGCAGCCATCGCGCCGATGGGAACAAAGAGCAGCGGGTGCTCCGCCATCGCACGCGGTTCAACGCGAAGGACCCGGGAGGCGCCCCTGGCGATATTGCCCGATATCGGATAACCCACAAGATAGTAGCTTGCAGAGATGAAGGTCGTGAAAAGCTGCGCGAGCGAATAACCAGGTTCATCGAAGAATACAAACCCGATCAGTCCGCCAAACGTGAGCACGTTCGTGAACGTGCCGGCCACGAACACCGACGCCGCGCGGGAATCCGGGATCTGGAGTAGCCTGACCGACAGCAACGCGGCGCCCCCGGAAACGAAGACGGAGAAGAGGCCAAGGATCGGGAAGAGAAGCACGGGCCCCGCAACGAGCGACATCGCCCAGAACGTGCTGATGATTGCAATCGGCTGGACGCAGAAGAAGGCGGCAAGCTTCATGACGCGGGATATCGTCAACGCCCGATTGTCTGATACAAGGTTATTCCGCGTCAGGGCAATCCGAGCGAGATACCCCACGGCGATACTGCCGAGCGTTGTCGCGAGGATGAACACAAGTTTCGTCATGATCCAAGCAGTCTACCACGTATCACGCCTGTCAATGAAGAACGTTCACAACGGCCCATACTGCCCGTCGCTGCATCATGCCCGGCGGCCGCCGTCCAACAGAACCTATCACGAACTCGGCCCTTTGCGCCGAAGGCGGACCTTACGGAGCATCTCAAACGCCCGGGAGCTTGTCCTTGGGTAAAGCCGAAACGGGACTTTTCGCTTCGGAAGTGCGCGTAAGAACGGCATTCGGATGAGAACAAAAGCGAAAAGCAGCGCCTGTACGAGTGCCATGAACAGAAAAAGACCTGTTGGCCCGAACCATCGCATGAACTGACTTCCCAAAAGAGGGCCCATCATACTCCCTATTCCATAGTAGATCACGATGGCGCCGGCGGCACGCACCATTTCGTGGTGTTCAAAATGATCGTTCGCAAGTGCCACGGAGAGCGAATAGAGTGGCATCCCGAATCCGCCGTACAGGAAGATGAGCACGTAGAGCATCGTGCCACCTGACCCGATGATCACAATCAGGGCCGCGGCGACCGCAGCGCTTCCAACGCTCCAGAGTATTGCAAGGCGGCGGCTTTTTTTGTCGGACACCCAGCCTATGGGCCATTGCAGTGCCACGGGACCCAGCGAAGCCAGGAGCATGAGGACGCCAATTGCCCCATCGTCCAGACCTTTCTGCTGCCCGTAGAGAGGCGTCAGGCTAAAGGTGGCACCGGCCGTGATGCCGGCAACGAGTATGCCGATTCCGGCCAGCGGAGACTTCATGAAGGTTTGCACAAGCCGGGGCGGTTCCCGGTCAACGTTTGGCTCTCCGCTGACCCGCATGACGGCCATCGGTATCAGGCAGAACGATATGAGCACCGACGTGGCGCCGAAAATCTGGAAACTCGCCGGCGAAAAGAGCGCCAGAAGTGGCTGACCGGCACCCATGGATACGAGGTAGACAACGCTGTACGCGGTGAGGAGGCGCCCGCGGTTGTAGTTGGAGCTCGATGAATTCAGCCAGCTTTCGGCTACGACAAACATGACTGACATAGACAGCCCTGTGATTGCCCGGAACACCATCCACGCAGCTGGCTGTATCCAGAGCAGATGGGCAATTGCGGACGCCGAGCCCAGCGAAGCAGAGGCCGCGAAGGTTCGCACGTAGCCAACGTTGCGGACAAGAATGGGCGCGATCACCGAACCGACAATCAGCCCCACGTAGTTGGCAGACATGATCAGCCCCACGAGAGACTCCGAAAAGCCCTCCAGTCCACCACGCAGCGAGACGGCCGAGCCCTGCACTCCCATTCCCGAGCCCATAAGAAAGACCGAAAGAAGAATTGCAGCAACCGTGGTTCGCGTGTCTTTTGGAAGGATCGGTCGAGCCGCGGCAGCCTCGCCGGTGGTCAGGTCACTCATTAATCAGAGTGTAGAATAGAACGTGTGTCGTTGCCACCCGGACGTCACGTGACAGGTCAAAGCGGGGTTGATTTCCACAGGCTGCACCGTCCAGGCACCAGACCAAAGACGGACCAGTCGCCCAGGTAAGCACCACCCCTTCACCGGTAGAGGGCGCTCAGGATTTCCTTGACCTGATTGCCAATGCCGGTTCTAGAAAGATCATCATTGAAAAGAGCTTCTCAGCGAGGACTTCTTTGATCTGAGCACCGGGGTTGCAGACGAGATACTTCAGAAGGCAAGCAACTACTCTGTTCAGATGGCAGTTGTGGGAGATTTTTCACACTATCATTCCAACAACTTGCGGGATTTTTTCCGCGAAAGTAACAAAACCGGATGTCGAAATAATTTCCGGCAGATATTGAGCAGCAAACCTTCCACCACCCCACGATCATGCGCGAACATACGTCCATGACAAGGGCGAGCGAGCCGGGCTACTTGCCGACCGGCGGTTATCGGCTGAGAATATTTCCTTGTGCTCGTCTTAAACCCGTACCATACTATATACAACATCCACTGCTTGAGACGTCACAAATCAGGGAGGAGATTATGAAAAAGATGCTGCCTCTTTTGATTCTCTTCGGTCTGCTGGTCGTCGGCGCGGCGGAATCTCAGGTCACTTCGTGGACCCACGTAGTCAAAGCTTCCGAATACACCCGGACCACCAAGCCGGACGGGAAGGAGTACCTGGTCTACACCTACTACGATGAGAGGTTCAACACGGAAGACTGGTTCGCTACGTGGATCGAAGACTGGGCCTACAAGTCCGGCGGCTGGAGTGAATTCGAACCAACTATGGACAACAACTTCGTCATGTATTTCTATGACGCAACGTACAACGACGGCTACGTAACCTGGAACGCTTACACCGCCGACCTCGATCTGATAGTGGGGGTCAAGTTGAAGTTTTTCCACATGAAGGTCAGATAGATCCTGTTTCTCTGACCGTCACCGTCGTAGAGCATCTGGAAGTGGTTACAAGATCACCCGCGGACCTCTTCTGTTGGCGGGACAGTAACCTGGCCGGAAAGCTCATCCACTCTTTATCGAAGAAGTGATCGATACGTTCGGGAAACATTACATACTTCACGATACCGGGCGAATCCCGCTGGTTTTCATCGAATTACGGAAACACTGGAGTTTGCCCGATTCCTCGACCAGCTACGCGACTGGCTGTCTTTGATACCCTGAGGATGTTTGATATCCTAGCGGCGAGTGGGATCTATCAGTATTATAGCCCTATCATTCCAATTCCGGGTCCGCGGTTTTGAGCCGCTGTTTGCAGGAAGTGACACTTATGGCACCCCAGAATTATGCGATGTATGCCAGATACTATGATCAGTTGAACAATGACTATCAGTTGTGGCATTCGGTCATTAGAAACAATCTGCCCGGGAATACCGAAACGGGTACCATGATTGAGTTCGGGTGTGGTACCGGCAACATCCTTCAGGAATACGCCAATTCCTACTCTGTTCTTGGGGTGGATATATCGAAAGATATGATAGATCGGGCGATTCTAAAAATCCCAGGTGGCGAGTTTTATCTTGATGATATGGTTACCTTTTCAACATCGAAGAAATTCGACGTAGCACTTTGTCTATTTGATACGATCAATCACGTGTTAGATTTCACGCGATGGATTCGGTTTTTCCAAAACGTCTCTTCTATGCTTTCAAGAAACGGGATTTTTATCCTTGACGCAAACACAACCGCGCGCCTGCGCAGAATAAGCAATTTCCCGCCGTTGTTCAAAGAGTTCGGATCAAACTACATGATCATGCGGCTATTACAGAACAGTGAAACGAACTTTGTTTTTGACGTACGAATCCTAACAAAGGTAGGAGAAAATCTTTTCCAGGAAGAAAGGGAGCAGATCGAGGAAACGACACGCGCCGGGGAAGTGATTTTCTACGAGTTGAAAAGAGTGTTTTCCAACGTCGAACTCTTTAATGAAAACGGGAACCGGTTTGAACCAAAGGAGTTCAATGAGAATGAGCAGTATCGATGGATATTCGTGTGTCGACGATAGTCCCCACTATGTGGCACTGCCTCATCTGATAGGACTGGTCCATGACGGGCCGCTTTCTGCAACTACAACCCGGATTCCGGTTCTCCGAGACGTTTTTCATGTCGCGCTTTCGGCAGGAACGAGAGCAGGGTCAGCGAGGAGGACTGACCGGAGAGGAGGTGACGTATCGATGAGTTCATGAGCCGTCTCACACACATGAATGGTGGAGCCTTGCTCGCGAGTCGGGTTCTATGGGTCTTAGCGATTACCATTGTCATCTCCGTCGTCACACCATTCGCATTCACGCAGGAGTTCGATGGTTTCGGAGTGTCCGTAGGAATATCAGGCGACTACGCGATCGTGGGCGCAACCAGCAATGTAGCCGCCTATATCTTTCGGCGAACAGGAACCAACGAGTGGGAAGATGTTGCGATGCTGCATCGAACCGACTTCAAGTACGGTAACAGGAGAGGAACTGGAATTGGCGGGGCCGTCGCCATCAGCGGGGACTATGCTGTTGTCGGTGCGCCTACATCTTCCGAAGAATCGGCGAGAACAGCTGGAGCGAAGCGCAGAAGCTTATGGCCCCGAACACAATCCCGCAAGGCTCTTTTGGCGAGTCGGTCGGAATCAGCGGCGACACCGCTGTGGTCGGTGGCAGCGAGAAAGTGTATGTCTTCACCCGCAGCGGCGGAAACAGATGGGATAACGTCTGTACGTTCAAGGGCGAGGGAGTACAGATCGGGGGATCGGTGGCAATTGACGGAGACACCATTGCTGCGTACAGTTACAAAACAGACGTCGGTACCGGGGTGACCTTCTTTCGCCGGAGGAGTGACGGTTCGTTCGTGGGACGGCGGCACGCGGGTTGTCGCCCCGGAGCCGCCGCATCTTGACCGGTATTTCGGTTCCGAAACGGCGATCAGCGGTAACCTGGCGGTCGTTGGTGCCTGGGCAGATGACGCTCTTGGCAAGTCCGCAGGCGCCGCGTTTGTCTTCCGCCGCGTCGGAGCCAACGCCTGGGATCCTGGCCAGAAAATCATAGCCTTAGACGGCAAGGCGCTCGGCAGGTTTGGCTGGTCCGTAGCCATATCCGGGGACTACGTGATTGTGGGGCCCTTCCCGAACGTAAGGAGCGCGGAGCAGCCTACGTCTTCCGACGAACCGGCAATAACTCCTGGGACATCGGGACAAGGCTTCTTGCACCGCCCTTAGCCACTTGACCTATCGCGGTTTTGGCACCCTCCGTTCCGATGGAAGACTTCTATCGTGAGTACAAACCGAAGCCCCACAGATACATCGGCCCTTGAACGTCGAAATCTGCATTCCGTGATATACTGTTTTGTATCCGATCAGGTGGCTAGGGTTCCGCCGCTTCAGTGGGCCTGGACCGAGCGCCACACAAGCCGGTTGCGTCCGGCGTAGTACCTAACAGGACAAAAGCCTTGAGGGATTAGGTCGGTGCAGGGGTTATCTACGCCTGCACACCTATACCAGGAGGCTTTCAATGAAAGCTCATTCAAAGGCAGTTGCACGGGCTGTTTTCGTGACGTTTCTGTGGTCAACTTCATGGGTGCTCATCCGGTTTGGACTGCAGAGCATCCCGCCGCTGACCTTCGCTGCACTTCGCTATGGCATGGCCACGATTGTGCTCTGGCTATTCATTGCGCTCCGTGGCCGCGGTAGTTCCACACTCTTCCTGCCGGCCCGCCAGTGGCCCAGACTCATTTTGCTTGGAATCGTATACTACACGATTACCCAGGCAAGCCAGTTCATAGCTCTCTCCCACCTCCGCCCGACTACTCTGTCGCTGCTGCTCTCGTTCTCTACGGTCATTACAGCGATCATCTCACGCATCTCTATCCACGAGCGCACGCTGCTGCGGCAATGGGCCGGTGTGGTGCTCTACGTTGGCGCCACCATAGTGTTTCTGCTGCCGAATATCGAGGGACAATGGTCTCTTGTCGGATATACGGCTGCCGGCATAGGCGTACTGGCAAATGCAGCAGCGGGCGTGCTTGGGCGTTCAATCAATCGGACAAAGCAGTTGACAAGCATTGCCGTAACGGTCATTTCGATGAGTGTGGGTAGCGCAGTTCTGATTGCGGTAGCAGCCATAACAGACGGTTTACCATCGCTTGGCCTTCGTGAGTGGGGCATCTTGCTCTGGCTTTCGATTATCAACACGGCATTCGCCTTCGTTATGTGGAACCAGGCACACCAGGAGTTGCAGGCGGTCCAAAGCTCGGTCATTAACAGCACCATGCTGTTTCAGATTTCGTTGCTTGCATTCATCTTTCTTGGAGAGCGGCTGTTACCGCTTCAGTGGCTGATGATTGCGGTCGGAGGACTGGCAACACTTACCGTACAGCTCGCCTCCGCCGCCCCGAGCAGGAGATTCATCTCGCAACGTGGCGACAAACTTTCCTAACTTTCGAGCGCAGTGGGTGTGATCCATCTGACCGGGCATCCCGTTCCCGGTCAATACGTCTTCGCATTCTGCTGCGTAAACATGTACTCACTGGGAGCCATACCGGTCTCATCCTTGAACACTCGATTGAATGTACTTTTAGAGGGAAATCCCGCCTCGAACGCCAATTCAAGGATTGTCTGGTTCTCAAGCGCCCCCTGGTCCACGCGGCGGATGAAGTAGGACAGACGGCTGCGATTGAGAAGCTTTCGAAACGGTATGCCGCATGAATGGTTCACTGCGTATGATAGCCGGTTAGGATGGATCCCGAGCTCATCTGAAAGGACGGCAAGGGTAAGCTCCGGTTCCTGAAAAGCACCCGCCGCCAGATACTTGTGCACACGCTCCGCAATAAACCGGCATTCGTCATCTGGAACTGCCGGTGCGGGCGGGAACCGTGCAGGAAGTCCTGCCAGAGCCGGCGCTTCAGGAGCAATAAGCACGAGCAGTGAAAAAATATATATCAGCGCAGCCATCGCGGCCGCAAGGACAACAAAGGGAGTAGCGACTCCCTGTGAGAGCTGTGCCGAAGCCGCGGGATTTACGGCAACAAAGGCAAAGGCAAATAAAACGACGGACGGAACAATAACCAGAGCACGCAGCCAGAGCCGGTGATTTGGCAGGAGCTTTTTCCCGGCAGCACCGAAAGCAATACGCCCGGCCAGAACGATGTAGGTCACGTTTAATACGATCTTCAATCCATTGCGCACCGGGAGCCAGAGCGGCGGCGTTCCTGCGAAAACCGATGCGACAAACTCCCTGTATTCCGCACTGTTCATCCCGCTGACTGTGATCCAGACCGCCACTGTCTCCGCAACGTACGGCAGAAAGTGCAGCGGCAGAAGCGGTGGCGCCGCCGG